>Ga0210051_1003629_pt1 | contig 15283 bp, 13 predicted proteins | sample CryGey092014_all_FD_185464 | JGI IMG/M metagenome (GOLD analysis project Ga0210051, IMG submission 185464) | Groundwater microbial communities from aquifer - Crystal Geyser CG23_combo_of_CG06-09_8/20/14_all (SPAdes) (version 2) | ecosystem: Environmental > Aquatic > Deep subsurface > Groundwater...
TGGAAAGGCATTGATTGTTTCGTCTTTGGCAGAAGGACATCAGGTTATTTTGACATAAGAAAACTTGATGGTACAAAAATTCATGCTTCTGCAAAGGCAGAAGACCTACAACTCTTAGAAAGAGCAAGGACATTGTTGATGGAAGTGAAAAGGCAATTCCTCCCCAACCTTGCGGATGGGGCCTCCTTGCTTGATTAAGTGAAATGAATTCACGTAAAAAACTAATTGACTGGCTGAAAAAGCGAAAGGTCGGAATCCTTTCGGGTGGAGGTTCTTCGGAACGCGATGTGTCCCTGAAGTCAGGTATCGCCGTTCAAAACGCGTTACGTCATTTAGGAATTCTGCCGGTTATGATAGATCCTGCGGGCAGTTCAGAGAAATGGCTCCATAAAATCGCATCTTGTGATTACGTATTTATCGCCTTGCATGGTACCGGCGGAGAAGACGGTTGTATCCAGGGTCTTCTGGAATTACTGGATATACCATATTCTGGTTCGGGTGTACTTGCAAGCGCAATTGCGATGGACAAGATAGTTTCAAAACAACTCTTCAAAGCAAATAACGTCCCGACTCCGGATTGGTGTGTTTTAACAAACAGCAAACAAACGATTAAGAGAAATTTTACTTTTCCGGTCGTAGTAAAACCGCGTAACCAGGGTTCTGCAATCGGTACAAGTATTGTAAAGCGGGCTACACAGCTGTCATCCGCGGTCAATAAAGCGCTCAGGTATTCTTCCGAGGTGCTTGTAGAAAAGTATATCTATGGAAAAGAACTAACTGTTGCAGTTCTCGGAGAGGCCGCTCTTCCAGTTGTGGAAGTGGTTCCGAAAGGGGAATTTTATAACTATCGCTCAAAGTACGAAACCGGGATGTCGAGACATATCATTCCTGCTCGCATACCTCCCGTGGTTCAGCGTCAGGCAAAAAAGATTGCATTGAAGGTTCATCAGGTGCTTGGTTTAAGGGCAGTAAGCAGGGTTGATTTCAGGTGTGACAGGGACAACCGGCTGTTTGTTCTCGAGGCGAATTCCATACCAGGACTAACAAAAGTCAGCTTACTGCCTGATGCTGCACGCGCTGGGGGTATTGATTTTGATTCTCTTATTTTGAGAATTATCGAGGGGCCCCCTGAGGAGTCACTTTGAAACGTAACACAAGAGGAGTCCGAAAGTTTATAATATATGGATGTTTTGTGTTGGCTGGATTAATTGTCCTTACATGGCCTTGTGTTCTTGGCGTTAGACGTTCAAAAGTATTTCCTGTCAGCGAGATAAAGGTGCTTGGAAATAAAAATATAAGCGAAAATCAGATAATAAGCAAAGCAAGTATCGCTCTTGGCTCGAATATTTTTACAATTAGCAAATCGGAAGTCCGGCAATGTGTCGCTGACATAAATGAAATAAAAAAAGTTAGGGTGTGGCGTGATTTACCTGGCACAATTGTGATAGAAGTTGATGAATATGAACCGTTCGTCCAGGTGCAGCTAGGTGACAAGCAGTGGTTTTGTGACCGCGACGGCAATTTGTTCCATGGAAGGACAGACGTGGAATGCGTAATTATTTGCACATCTCAAGATGACGTAAAACCACTGGTAAAGATATATTCCACGATAAAAGATTTGAATTTACCTTTTGTTGTTGGTAGAATAGTAAAAGATAAGAGCGGGGACGTTAACCTTTATGCAGGAAATTTTAGCATCAAAGGCGGCGCTCTTGATGCTGATTCATCTTCAGGAATCAGAAAGAAGTTCAATGATTTAGTGAAGGCGCTGAATGATGCGCTGGCGAGAGGTGAAATTCCTAAATATGTTGACCTCAGATTCTACGACCAGGGCCGTATAATAATTCAGCGACAGTGATATGGTAAGAGAAAGCATCCTGACCGCAATCGATATTGGTTTCACCAGCGTAACAGTCGCAGTTGTCAGAGTAGGTGCTGACCAGGCGCAAGTTCTCGGCACAGGTCATGTTATTTGCCAGAACGGTCTGCAACGCGGGATGGTTACAAGCATAGAGGAAGTTGTAAATGCAGTAGTTGCGGCTGTAGGGCAGGCAGAGGAAGCTGCTGATATAAGAGTCAAGAATGTCCGCCTTGGAATCCGCGGTTTGCATGTGGAGTGCTTCACGCATCATGGGTCAGTTGCAATCACCCGCAGTGACCGTGAGATAACTCCGGATGATATAAGTGCGGTGCTTGAATCTGCACGCGCCGTCCATCTTGGTATGGATAAACAAATAATCGGAGTTATCCCTCTGGAGTTTATGGTTGATGAAACGAGCGAGATATCCAATCCAAACGGGATGGTAGGTAGCACACTTGGCGTAGATGTTTTCATTACCACTGCGTCTTCTACGGTTGTTGAAAATGTTGTCCGTGCAGTAAAACACGCAGGGTTCGATGTAGTTGACATATCTCCATCTCTCCTGGGAACTTGCGAAGCAGTCGTAACTCCGGAAGAAAAAGAGCTTGGTTGCGTCGCCGCCGATCTCGGTGGAGATGCTATAGATGTAGCGGTATACGGCGAGAAAAAACTCTTCCATGTTGAAGAAATACCGGCTGGTCTCGATCTCATTGTCTGGGATACGGCGCACGCGCTTGGCTGTTCGATCTCTCACGCGAGAGAAATTATAAAAAATTACGGCTGGGCTGGACCAGATTACGCACCGGATAATCAGACAATAGTCGTAACCGGTCTCGATGGTCGCGCTCAGAAGCGTATTTCAACAGAACAGTTAGCCAGTATTGTCCAACCACGCGTAGAAGAAATACTGGAAGCGATAAAAGAAGTTGTAACTCGTACTGGCAGGGAAAACCTGGTTGCAGCTGGCATTGTTCTGACTGGTGGAGGTGCGTTGCTCGGTGGTCTTGACCGTGTTGCAACAAATATGCTTGGTTGGCCAGCGCGTTTAGGCGTCCCTCTTCAATCCAGAATAATCTGTGAAATGGAAGATTCGCCGGTATTTTCAGCAGCGATCGGGCTTACGCTTGAGAAACAGGCATTTTCTTTTCGACGTGGGCCTGGTAGTCGCGGTGGAGGGATATTGAAAGGTATCAGGAAAATATTTGAAGAGTTTTGACTGGAGGATTCCATGCTAAGATTTCATACGAAAAGTGGCAATACTGCAAATATAAAGGTAATCGGAATGGGTGGCGGCGGTGGAAATGCCGTGAACAGAATGGTCGCTTCCGAAATTAAAGGCGTAGAATTCATTGCCGCAAATACGGACTCGCAGGCGCTTAGAAAATCCGTTGCTCAGGTTAAAATTCAGCTTGGTATAAGCACGACGAGAGGCCTTGGCGCTGGCGGCGACCCGGAGATTGGGCGTATTGCGACACAGGAAAGTGAGCAAACGATCAGAGACGTGCTAAGTGGTGCCGACATGGTATTTATAACAGCAGGAATGGGAGGAGGTACTGGAACGGGAGGAGCGCCGGTCGTGGCCCAAATAGTCAGGGAACTCGGTACACTTGCAATTACCGTTGTTACGAAACCGTTCCGTTTCGAAGGAGAAGCAAGAGCGAAAATTGCAGATAGGGGAATCGAGGCATTGCGTGACAAAGTCGACACTCTACTTATAATTCCAAACCAGCGTCTGTATACTGAACTGGACCCGGAAACACGGCTAAAAGACGGTTTTGAAAAAGCCGATGAAGTATTGAAACAGGCCGTGCAGAGTATTTCCGATGTTATAACTACCGATGGATTTATTAACGTCGACTTTGCAGACGTACGCTCAATTATGAAAGACGCAGGACGTGCCGTTATGGGAGTTGGTCAGGCAAGAGGTTCCAGGCGTGCAATAGAAGCAGCAAATAGCGCTATAACCAGTCCTCTTCTTGAAGACGTGTCAATTCAGGGAGCGCTCGGTCTGTTGGTAAACATCACGGGAAACGAAGATTTGACAATGCGGGAACTAGATGAAGTTATGGATGTCATTACAGGTGCGGTCTCGCAGGAAGTCCGCACTTTCTATGGGCAGGTTTTTGATAATACTCTACAGGATGAAGTACGGGTTACCGTAATTGCAACAGGTCTTTCTCAGGGGGAGAAAGCAGTAGACCACGCAGTACAGGGACGTGATTATACCGAGAGAACGAAAATGTTTATTCCCCGCCCATCCAGGAACGACGTGCCTGGCGGCCCATCGAAAACACCTGCGTACCTGAGAAAAGGGATAAAAGTAAAATTCGAGGAGCCAGAGAAAGACTCACCTTGACCACCACTTAGGTCGCCTGCCTTGGGTAGTGCCACGCACGCGGAAACCTTGAAAAGAGTTGCCCAATCTGATAGAATTGCCGTATGCTCCACATATACTTTGGAGACGGAAAAGGTAAGACAAGCGCAGGCATAGGTGCTTGTATCCGTGCGCTTGGTCAGGGTAAACGCATCCTTATCATACAGTTTCTGAAATTTGGATTCTCAACAGGCGAAGCAAAATTCTTGAGCAGGCGTCGTGGCGTAACGTTCAGGCAGTTTGGGCAGCCGGGTTTTGTAGTAGACGGAAAAGTTTCCCCTGCACTTAAAGCACTTGTACAAAAAGGTCTTGACTTTTCCATTAGAGAAATTTGTTGTGGTAAATGGGATATTGTCTTTCTTGATGAGTTGCTGGTTGCTGTCCAGTTTGGGATTGTTGACGAAAACGAAGTTATCACACTGATAAAAAAATGCCCTGCTAAAACGGAGCTTATTATTACGGGCCGAAAGTGTCCACCTTGTATAAAGAAACTTGGGCAATATGTTACGGAATTTAGAAAAATAAGCCATCCTTTTGATAATGGCGAGAAAGCACGATTAGGGATAGAGTGGTAAAAAAGAAAAAAAGTTCGAACAAAGCGAGTCTGCGCCTTGCAGGAGAACCTGCGCGGCGTGCACCGTCACTACACCGTTTTTATAAAGGCAAGATAGAAGTTATGCCGAGTTGCCCCGTGCGCCGGCTGGATGATTTTTCATACTGGTACACGCCCGGCGTTGCTGCACCAAGTAAAGAAATCTATTCCAATCCAGAACTTGTAAATGAGTATACAGGGAGATGGAATAGCGTTGCTATTGTAACCGATGGCTCAAGAGTTCTTGGGCTCGGTAGAGTAGGACCACGTGCTGCATTGCCGGTGATGGAAGGCAAGGCGATGCTTTTTAAATATCTTGGAGGAGTAAACGCCTACCCTATTTGCGTTCAAACAAAAACACCAGACGACTTAATAAATATAACACAGGCGCTTGAGCCAACTTTTGGCGGGATAAATCTTGAAGACATATCTCAACCAGCGTGTTTCCGCGTGCTCCAGCAACTTCGCGGAAAGATGAACATACCAGTGTGGCACGATGACCAGCAGGGCACAGCAACTGTAATTGTCGCAGGGTTCCTGAACGCGCTTGAGGTTTGCAACAAGAAAATCGGCCATGTGAAAGTTGCAATGGTTGGCGCTGGTGCGGCGAATATATATACTGCACGTTTGCTGATGCATGCCGGCGTTCATGGCGGAAACATTATTATGTGTGATAGCCGTGGTATATTAAACCGTAACAGGACTGACATAAAAGCGACGAATCCCTACAAATGGGAGATGTGTGAAAAGACCAACCATGAACAGCGCAGCGGAGGTGGACAGGAAGCACTGGAAGGAACGGACGTTGTCATAGCACTTTCTACGCCGGGTCCTGGAGTGATAAAACCAGAATGGATAAAACGTATGAGTTCGCGACCCGTCGTTTTTGCTGCAGCTAACCCTACTCCTGAAATCTGGCCATGGGAAGCGAAAGAAGCTGGTGCATACATTGTAGCGACCGGAAGGTCTGATTTCCCAAACCAGATAAATAACTCGCTTGGATTTCCCGCGATATTCCGCGGCGTTCTTGATGTAGGCGCATCTTCAATTTCAAACGATATGTGTATTGCTGCTGCGGAAACACTCGCTTGCTGGGCCAGGAATAAGGGATTAAAACCGGACTACATAGTACCAACTATGGAAGAGTGGCGTGTATACGTTGAAGTCGCAGTAGCAGTTGGGATGCAGGCAATAAAAGAGGGGATAGCGCGTCGTCATTTAACGAGAGAGAAATTGCGGCGGCAGGCAGGTAGAATAATAGAGGATGCGCGCGCAAAATTGCATACTTTAATGCGCGAGGGACTGGTGCCACTTTCGCCGCAGATGAAAACAAAACATTGGTAGGACTTTGTGGGTTTGACAGGTGATTGCAGGTGATTAGCGAAGAGAAAGTTGCGCGTGCAGTTAGTAATCTTTGCTTAAGTAGTGAGCGCTCAATAGTGAGCGACGCACTCCAGGAACTCAAACGTTCTCTTAAGAAAGAGACAGCCGGTCCAGGAAAATTATACCTCGAGCAAATTATTGCAAACAATCAGATAGCAAAACAAAAATTGCTCCCGGTATGTCAGGATACCGGTGTTTCAATTTTCTTCGTTACGTCTGGCGAAAAGACAGGTTTATCTGACACTGAAATTGCAGGTGCAATCAAAAAAGGAGTTAAGGATGCTTGGAGAAAAGGGTACTTTCGTCCATCAATTGTCCTCAACCCGTTAAGACGCAGTAATACGGGTGACAATACCCCACCAGTAATACATTTTGAGCCACCCAGAAAAAAATCCGGAACTTTAAAAATTTCTTTTCTTGCTCAGGGCGCTGGTTGTGAAAATATGAGTTGGGTTGAAATGCTGGAGCCAGGCATTGGAGAAGAGGAATTAGCTCAGTACATTTCAAAAAAAGTTATTATGCGGGCTTTTAATGCTTGCCCTCCTATAGTTATTGGGATTGGGTTAGGCGGCACGATTGAGGTTGCAGCGTATCTTGCAAAGAGAGCATTGTTAAAGAAGGCAGGCGAATACTCGCGGGACGTTCATATCGCGCGATTGGAAAGAAAAATTTTGAGACAAATTAACCAAAGCGGCATTGGTCCCGGCGGACTTGGAGGAAAAACCACGGGGATAGGTGTCCACGTAGATACAGCACCCAGCCATATCGCTTCTCTTGCAGTTGCCGTGAATTTGCAGTGCTGGGCAGTCAGGCGCGGAACAGTTGTGATAAGGAATGAGTAATAGATACAAGAAATTAGTGTTGCCGGCCGGTAAGAAAGAAATAGGTATGCTCCGTCAGGGCGAGATATGTCTTGTTTCTGGTGTGATGTGGACAGCTCGCGATGCCACACTACGCAATCTCACGGATTGCTGGAAAAAACAGCGCAGGTTGCCCGTATCTTTGAAAGGGCAAGCGATTTACTATACAGGTCCATGTCCTGCTCCGCCTGGCATGGCAATTGGTCCCTGCGGTCCAACTTCAAGTTGTAGAATGGAGCGTTATCTTCCGTTTCTTCTGGAACAAGGGGTAAACGTTACTATTGGTAAAGGGAAGTATAGCGAGAATGCAGTGAAGCTGGCTCGTCGCTGGCAATCTCTGTATTTGATACCGGTTGCGGGTCCGGCGTGGCTTGCTACAAGGGTTGTCCAAGCAGAGGTCATTGCATTTCCGGAACTTGGTCCGGAAGCAATGCGTAAGTTAGTTATCAAAGAGTTCCCATCTTACGTTATGATAGGTGGGATGTCTCGCTGAGTATGGAGGCGGGAAATGAAAATATGCGTTATTGGTTTTGGTAATATGGGCAGTGCATTATCAAAGGGATGGGTAACCAAAAAAATACTTAAACCATCCGGCATTATAATCGTAGATAAGCGAGTCGAACGGCTGCGGCTTGCACAAAAATTCAAATTCCACACCAGTTCCAACATAACAACAGCAGTGCGAAATAGCGATACGGTTCTTATTGCAGTAAAACCACAGGATTTATCAGTCGTGCTTTCCAGTATCAAGAAGGGGATTTCGGGCCAGTTGGTTATATCAATTGTTGCCGGTATTACGAATCACAATCTTCTTTCTGCGCTTGGCGGTCGCACCAGGACAATCCGGGCTATGCCAAATACCCCGGCGCTTGTTGGTTCGGGGATGACAGCATTTGCGCGGGGCAAAAATGCGACTGCTCGTGATGCTAAAGTAGTCCGCCGGCTTTTTGGCGCTGTTGGAGAGACAGTAGAGTTGCGCGAGAATGACCTTGATGCAGTGACTGCGGTGTCCGGTAGCGGACCAGCTTACTTTTCATACTTCCTGGAGTCGTTTCTCTCAGGAGCACGCAAACTTGGTCTTGAGAAAAAATTGGCTGAATCTCTGGTTATGAAAACGGCAATAGGTACGTTAGAACTACTTATCCAGACAGGAATGTCACCAGAGAAACTCACAAAGCAGGTAACGTCAAAGGGTGGTACAACCGAGGCGGCAATCAGGCACCTTGAGAGCAAACGATTTCGCCTGCTCATAGAACAAGCAATAAAAAAAGCGTGGTTGCGTTCGAGTCATCTCGGAAATAAGTAAAACGTATTATTGTGCTATTTTGGCGTGTAAGGGCGGTTTTTGGACTTTTCCGGATTTGATACAGGTAGTACAAACCCATGCTCGCGTTACGCGACCATTCAATACCAATCGCACACGCTGCAGGTTCGGCTTGAATTTTCGTTTCGTATGACGATTTGAATGACTGACTGCAGAACCAGACATAGTGCCCTTGTTACATATTACGCATCTATATGCCATTTCTATCCTCCAAAGGTGAAAGCATACACTACCAAAATTTTATTTGCAAGTCAAGCGGCAGTTCATGGCGAGTAGTGCCCTAGTTACATGGATGAACTAAATAAGTCGATTCGATGGCTTAAGGGTATAGGGGAACAGAAGGAGCGATTATTTAACCGGCTTGGTGTTTTTACCGTCCAGGGCTTTTTGTACTATTTGCCATTCAGATATGAGGACCGCTCTCGAATCAAACTGCTGGCACAGGTTCAGCCGGGAGAGGAAACTACTATAAATACAGTGGTAACCAAAACGCAGGAAATTCCGACCAGGTCTCACAAAAAACTACTAAAAATACTTGTTGAAGATGGCAGCGGCCGTGCAACGTTGGTGTGTTTCAACCAGCCGTATCTGAAGGATACTTTGCCTCCAGGAACGCGTATCTTTGTATATGGCAGATTTGAGGCGGGGAAAAAAGGGCTGGAGACAACGAACTTCAGCTACGAGAAGTTTGTTCCCGGAGAGGACGAATTACTGCATACGGGGAGGATTGTTCCGATTTACCGTGTGACGCCTGGGCTCACGGTTCGAACCATAAGAAAACTTATCAGACAAACACTGAATACTCATCTGAAATATGTCCCTGAAGTGCTCTCTAAAACCATCATGCGGGAATATGCACTTGAAGGCGTTCAGGACGCAATCCAGCAAATACACTTTCCTTCGCGTATGGAAGATGTTTCAAACGCGCACAGACGCCTTGCTTTTGATGAGTTCCTTTTGCTGGAAGTTGCACTTGCACTCGAGGTAACAAGGAACAAGCGAATAAGAAAAAAGAGGGAGTATGAAATTCACAGAAACCTGTTGACCCCATTCAAACAGAACCTGCCGTTTCAGTTTACTCTAGCGCAGACGCGCGCCATCAACCGTATATTCGAACGTATGCGTTTCATATATCCAATGAACGTACTCTTACAGGGAGATGTTGGCAGTGGAAAAACCGTTATCGCATTAAGCGCAGTGCTTCTGGCAATAGAGAATGAATATCAGGCAGTTATTATGTGCCCAACTGAAATACTTGCGGAGCAGCATTATCTTACCATCCACAGGATAGTTGAAAAGCTTGGCATTAAGATAGACCTGTTCATTGGTCGTCAAGGTATTCGCAAGAGACGAGAAAAACTGGAGAATCTCGCTAATGGAAAAACATCCATTGCAGTTGGGACTCATGCTCTGCTTGAACCAGACATAAAATTTCATAAACTTGCTTTTGTAGTAGTAGATGAACAGCATAAGTTTGGGGTTGTGCAGAAAGCGAAATTACAACAAAAAGCAGAACGTCCGGACGTGCTTGTTATGACTGCTACGCCAATACCGAGAACACTTGCTATGACTTTGTACGGGGACCTGGAAGTAGTGATTGTCAATCAACTACCGCCTGGCCGCAAGACGGTCATAACCAGGTTTGTAAATGATACTGGAGCATATGAATTTGCGATTTCTGAGTTACGACGCGGGCGACAGGTGTATGTGGTTTATCCGCTTGTTGATGATTCGGACAAGGTTGATTTGAGGTCAGCGACGCGGATGGCGCGACGTCTGGAGGAAACCGTTTTTAAAGATTGGCGCGTAGGTCTCCTGCATGGTCAACTCAAAAGCGAAGAAAAAGAAACGGTTATGCAAAAATTTCTTGCCAGAGAATTTGACATTCTTATTTCCACTACTGTAATCGAAGTCGGGATAGACGTGCCAAATGTCAGTACTATCATAATAGAACAATGTGAGCGTTATGGGCTGAGTACTCTTCATCAGTTGCGTGGCCGTGTCGGTCGCTCTGAGCATCAGTCCTATTGCTTCCTTGTTGGTAATCCGGGGAGTGAAGATGCACGCCGGCGTATTGACACAATGTTAAAGACAACTGACGGTTTTCGTATAGCGGAAGAGGACTTGCGTTTGCGAGGTGGAGGGGAATTTTTCGGTACAAAACAGCATGGTCTCCCGGAGATGAAAATTGGTGGCGTAGTGAATGATGCAGACGTACTTACAGAAGCCAGGAACGTGGGATTTAGCATCGTCAGGTCTGACCCTGATTTGGCGCGTCCTGAGAATAAAGACCTTAAGTGGAGGGTCTGGTCTGAGTATAGCAAAAAATTTCATCTTGGGCACGTTGCTTGAGCCCGTAAATTAAATTTATGGAGGGATGGTTATGAATAAGAAAATTGCAGTGTACCCCGGAAGTTTCGACCCGGTTACGAACGGCCACCTTGATATAATCACGAGGTCAAGTGAACTCTTTGACCGTTTGATAGTTGGTGTGCTCAAGAACACCTCAAAGCCCTGCACTTTCGCAATTTCTGAGAGAATAGCAATGCTTGCGTCTTGTACCAGAGGAATCAATAACGTCTACGTAGCAGGTTTTGACGGATTGCTGGTTGATTTTATGAAACAGCACAAGGCAAGAGTAATTGTCCGTGGATTAAGAGCGATTTCTGACTTTGAATATGAATTCCAGATGGCGCTGATGAACAGGAATCTTTATCCGCAAGTAGAAACGGTCTTTCTTATGACCGACGAGCATTATTCCTACCTTTCATCTTCGATTGTTAAAGAATTGGCCGGGTTTAATGCAGACATCAAAAGTTTTGTTCCGCGGTCTGTCATGCCCTATCTTAATAAGCAGCGGACTGCGCGTGCAAAAAAATATTCTGACTCCAGCAAAACTATTGTTAAAAAACGCAGAAAGCATTGACAATTAACGGAATTATCAGGTATATTATAGATAGACCTTGTTAATCAGGGAATTTAAAAGAGTCGGAGCCAAAATCAAAGATGGACAAAGCGTCGACGTATCGTAAGAAGCTGGGTGAGTTGCTGGTTGAGTATGGGATAATTACCCAGGAATGCCTTGAAGAAGCGCTCGAAGAACAGAATCGTACTGGCGGAAAGATTGGCGAAATCCTTATATCCAGGGGTTACGTTACTGAAGATGTGCTGCTCGCTTTTCTGGGAAAGGAGCACAACGCTCCCTATGTAAAACTCTCCGAATATGGGAAAATTCCCGATGAAGTAATCAAAACCCTTCCGGAAAACGTAGCGAGAGCGAACACTCTTATCCCGATCGAAAAAAGTGGCGATGTTCTCACTGTAGCTGTGGGTGATCCTGCATTTCTTGAAAAGACAGATGACCTGTATATACGCACAGGTTTAAAGATAAAACCTGTGCTTGCGAATGAGCGGGAAATAAAAGAAGCGATTGATAAGTATTACACCCACAAGGGAACAATGGAAGACATCCTTGAGGAAATGGAAACAGAGGGTAAAGGAACGGATGTAGAACTTCTCAAAGAGAAAGAGGAAGGAGAAGCAAGCGATGTCGAGGCAGCCGAAGAAGCGCCTGTCGTCAAGCTGGTAAATATGATGTTGAGCGATGCCGTTAAAGCACGCGCATCAGACATACATATTGAGCCATATGAAAAATCCGTTAGAGTAAGGTATAGAATTGACGGGATATTGCACGAAGTAGCATCCCCGCCAAAACGTCTCCAGAATGCGCTTATATCCAGAATAAAGATTATGTCAAATCTTGACATTGCTGAGCACCGGCTTCCACAGGATGGCAGGATTAGAATAAAACTTGGAGAACGTGAAGTTGACCTCCGTGTCTCAGTTTTACCAACATCCTTTGGAGAAAAAGTAGTTATGCGTATCCTTGACCCTACCTCTTTGTGCCTGGATCTGGAACGTCTTGGTTTTGAACCAGATGTACTTGAAAAATATATGAAAGGTATAGATGTACCACATGGGATTATTCTGATAACAGGCCCGACTGGTTCCGGGAAATCGACTACTCTTTATACAACTCTAACCCTCAAGAATACGCCTGACGTAAACATTATAACTATCGAAGACCCTGTGGAATATCGAATAAAAGGAATAAACCAGGTGCAGATTAAGCCAGAAATTGGACTAACTTTTTCGAATGGACTGAGGTCGTTTTTGCGCCAGGACCCGGATATTGTTATGGTCGGTGAAATCCGTGACGCAGAGACCGCAGAAATAGCTATAAATGCCGCATTGACAGGGCATCTCGTTTTCTCGACAGTGCATACGAATGACGCTCCAGGTGCCGTAACCAGATTGACAAACATGGGAGTGGAGCCATTTCTTACCACGTCAACCGTGTCTATGGTAATAGCACAGCGGCTTATGCGCGTCGTGTGCCCCAAGTGTAAAGAAACGTATAAGGTATCTTTTCAGAAATTGAAACAGCTGATAAATATAAACGAAAAGGACGTCAATGGGCAGTCAGAGGTTACTCTGGTCAAAGGCAAGGGTTGTGAGAATTGTACAAATACGGGTTATCATGGCCGCACTGCTATTTACGAAGTCCTTATTATGGATGACGATTTGAGAGACCTGGTTTTAAGGAGAGAACCAGCACACGTTCTGAAAAGGACTGCTGTTGCAAAAGGTATGCTGACACTCCGTGACGCTGCAATCCGTAAGATGCTTGCAGGAATTACCAGTATTGACGAAGTCGCAAGGGTTACCTATACCGAGGGCGAATGACTGAACAGAATCCTTTGCTTGATGAGTTTATTTCAGCTGGAATTGAAAGACGCGCCTCAGACATCCACATTACAGTTGGCTGTCCTCCAACTCTACGGATAGACGGCGAGTTAGTCCAACTGAAACATGACCCGTTAAGTATAGAACAAGTGAAGAATATCGTTCGTTCTCTGGTATCCGAAGAGGGACGGGGACAACTGGAGAGAGGTCGGGAAATTGATGTTGCTTTTTCTGTTGCTGGTGGTTGGCGTATCCGCTGTAACATATTTCTCCAGCGTGGAAGTCCTTCTGTAGCTGTCCGCTTGATACCTTCAGAATTTAAGAGTTTCGAAGAACTTGGACTGCCTACAGTTATCTATGATGTTGTTAAATTATCGCAGGGACTTGTTCTTGTCACCGGCCCAACCGGCTCCGGTAAGACCACCACCCTCGCATCTGTCATAAATTATATCAATCAAAACCGTTCATCCCACATAATTACGATAGAAGACCCGATTGAGTATATACATAAACACGGAAAGTCAATCATTCACCAGAGAGAGGTAGGGTCTGATACGCATTCCTTTGCTGACGCATTAAAATACGTGTTGAGAGAGGACCCGAACGTAATTCTTATTGGTGAGATGCGGGACCTGGAGACAATTGCAGCAGCGCTTACAGTCGCTGAAACCGGTCACCTTGTGTTTGCAACATTGCACACACCGGATGCTTCCCAGTCAGTGAACCGCATAATAGACGTATTCCCTCCATATCAACAGATGCAGATACGAGCGCAGCTTTCATTCGTTTTACAGGCAGTATTTACACAGAAGTTACTTCCGCAAGCGAGCGGAAAAGGCAGAGCCCTTGCCTGCGAGGTACTGATTGCAACAAGTGGAATCCGTGCACTTATCCGCGATCAGAAAGAAGAACAGATTCCGCTATCTATCCAGACAGGTGCCAAGTACGGCATGCAGACAATGAATGCTTCCCTCGTTGATTTGTACAGGAGAGGGAAGATCGATTACCAGCAGACGTTGGCTGCCAGTTCAGACATTGAGGATATTAAACGGCTCCTTGCAAATAAAGGTAAATCGTAAATATGCCGGCATTCAGTTATAAGGTTAAAACACCACGTGGCGGTGTAGTGGTTGGAACGCTTGATGCGCCGGAGCTGCGTACGGCTGCAGAGATGCTCAGGCGTCAGCGTTATGTTGTGCTTGATTTGAAACCGGGTCGTGGGATAGGTGAAGCCGGAACTACGAGTGCCAAAGGTGGTGCCGGTATTTCTCTATTCAAGCCGAAAGTAAAGGCAAAAGATGTCGTGTTGTTCTCAAGACAACTTGCAACAATGGTTGGCGCAGGTCTTCCGATTATGCGAGGTTTAGGCACGATGATAGACCAGGTCGAAAACCCCGCAATGAAAGATGTGGTTACCAAGATAAGGGATGATATTGAGCACGGTATATCTATTTCCCAGGCAATGGCTAAATTCCCAAAGATATTCAACACTTTGTACGTAAGTATGGTCGCTGCCGGTGAAACAGCAGGTAACCTGGACCAAATTCTTGACCGTCTTGCAGGATATCTTGAAGCAGCAGAAGAACTACAGAGAAAAGTAAAAGGAGCAATGTCCTATCCAGCGGTAATAGTAAGCGCGGTTATCGTGGTCGTCATATTCCTGATGGTTTTTGTCATTCCAACCTTTGTTGATGTTTTTCAGGAGGCAGGCGCCAAGCTTCCTATGATGACGCAAATAACTATAGGTATGAGTAATTGGATGAAGAATAACATTGGTGTCCTCGTAGCCATAATTGCAGGTATATTTTTCTTCCTTAGATGGTATCGTAGTACTCCGGCCGGTTCATTGGCAATAGACCGGATTCTTCTACGTGCGCCTGTATTTGGCCAGCTCATCAGAAAACAGGCAGTTGCAAGATTTACAAGAACACTTTCCACTATGATACACGGCGGTGTCCCAATTTTACAGGCGATGGAAGTGGTAGCAAAGACATCCGGAAACAGGGTTGTTGAAGAGGTAGTTATAAAATCAATGGAAAGCATCAAGGAAGGCGAGAAGATTTCCGAGCCATTAAAACAGTCGGGTGTTTTCCCGCCAATGGTAATACAGATGATTTCAGTCGGAGAAGAGACAGGTAAACTC
>Ga0210051_1003630_pt1 | contig 15282 bp, 18 predicted proteins | sample CryGey092014_all_FD_185464 | JGI IMG/M metagenome (GOLD analysis project Ga0210051, IMG submission 185464) | Groundwater microbial communities from aquifer - Crystal Geyser CG23_combo_of_CG06-09_8/20/14_all (SPAdes) (version 2) | ecosystem: Environmental > Aquatic > Deep subsurface > Groundwater...
CAGGATAAAGATTAATCCCCCAGCTATTTTCACGTTTCGTTCCTTCCTGTTCCATAAGCCATACTTCCCCATCGGCATGAAGCTCTCCGCCAACTGCCATAATTTCCTGCTCTGTGTCTACCACCGCCTTAACAAGACTGCCAAACTGTTTTTCGGCAATACTCTTTAGTTCTTCTCTTTTTATTAAATCTTTAACGACTATAATTGGCATATTATTCTTTGTTATGTTTTACTTTTTCGATTCCTTATGCACCGTATGCTTCCTGCGCCACTTACAGGATTTCTTCAATTCAATACACGGTTAATCCTTAAATGGGATGATTTGTTTTCGTTGGTTTTAAAAAGTTCTACTCTTTAACTCTTTCCAATACTCTGGATGACGGATACGATTATTGATCGTCTTATTGTTTTTAACGGTTTTCATTAAACGGTTGTTATTACTATCTTTTTCGCCGTTTTGATAAACGACTTCTATTACATCTTTTTGGTCAAACAAAGATGGCTTGTCCTTTCCGATCTTGTCTCCGATTATCGGCAAAAAATCTTTATTAATTTCGTATCCAATTGAGCTCCTCTTCAATTTTCGCGCTACCATCGAGGTAGTTCCGCTACCTAAAAAAGGATCAAGAATTGTTTCACTGATAAAGCTAAACATTTTTATAAGTCGCTGTGGTAATTCTTCTGGAAACATAGCAATATGTTTATCCTGTTTGCAGCCAGCAAAATTCCAATGCCCTGTAAAATATTTCCTCCATTCTTCGTTTGATAGCTTAGATTCTTCTTTGATCTCTTTACTCACTTGATTCGGCGACTGACCCAATTTTTTGAATAATAATATAAATTCATAATCAATTTCAATAAGTCCGTTGCGAGGATAAGGAAAAGAACCCATTACTGAAGCTCCACCCGTAGTATTCATCGTAGTTTTTTTCTGCCAAATAATTGCGCCCATATAGTCAAGCCCGATTGATTCACAAAACCTGATAATTTCTTCACGGATAGGTATAATCTTATATCTTCCGTAGGTCACTGCTCTGGCAAATTGGTCGCCTATATTCACGCATAATCTGCACCCAGGATATAAAACTCTATAACATTCTAACCAAACTTTATTTAAATTCTCGATATATTCTTCGTAAGTGTCCTTAAAACCAATCTGATTTGAATCTCCATAATCTTTTATCTGCCAGTAGGGCGGTGAAGTAACGATAAGATGAACTGCCTCATTCTTAATCTCGGCCATATTCCGCGAATCTCCTATAATAATTTTATGAGTGGTTGCCATATTTATTATTATTTTAACACGTTATCTGCGTCTATTTCCAAACCAGATTTAATTTTGTTATAAAAGATGATTTTAGCTTTAATTTCTTCTCTGAGAGCATTTTTAGTTTTATAAGTTATGGGCTTTATAGACACTGGGGTATCGTCAATGAATCCGTCAATTCCCTGCGATTCTTCTTTCGGTTCAGCAAGTCTGTAATTGGTATTCTTGATGGAAGCAACTTTCTTTAAGATTGCTTCTTGAAATCTTAAGCCAATAAAAGTTTTCTCTAAGACCAAATCTTCAGCCCATTTTTTAATCATTGATTTATCAATGGATTTTATAACTTCCTTTAAATTATTCATCATTTCACTAATTCTCTCTGTAGCATTTTCAATCGCATTGGGATATTTTGAAAGATACCATTTCTTCCACCCTTCGTAAGTCCTTTCTGGACATTCTTTAATAAGTTCTGTTAACTGCCCAACAACCCGCGGCCTTGTGCCTTGAGCGTTTTGATTGGCTAAATTTATCAACTGGGTTGTATACAAAGGAAAGTCTTTTACCTCGCCAATTAGCTCTTTTACTAACTCTTCATTTTTAATTTTAATCATATAATTACTTCTTTGTTTCTTTGTGCACCGTATGCTTCCTGCACCATTTGCAGAATTTTTTCAATTCCAATTTCTTCTCACCCATATTTTTTGACTTGTGAGCATGATAATTGATTCTTTTGCAGTCTTGACACTGAAGTTTTACAAATGGTTTTTTTGCCATTTTGAGCCGAAGGAGAGAATTGAACTCTCGGCCTTCGTCTTACCAAGACGACGTTCTACCACTGAACTACTTCGGCGGAACTAATTATACATTTCTTTAATTTCGCCTAAAATTTGCTCTTTTAGTTTTTTATTAGTAAATATTATTACAAGAACTCCGTATTTGCTTTTCTTTTTATAAGTTCCTTTACCTTGTGGTGGTATGATAGTTATCTTACCAAGTTGTTTTCTTTTAATTCCAAGGTGTTTTTTCCAGAAATTTACTGCTTTTGATTTTTTGATATCGTTAAATAAAATTAACCCGTAGGAAAATTTTTCTTCTTTTACTTGATATATTTTTCTTAAAAATTCTCTAAATTTTTTAATTAAAAATGGGTCTGTGTTACTTAAACGAACCGAAGTGTTATTTGAACTTTTATCTCCTTCTCCCCAATAAATACCTAATCCAAGTCCCTTAAGTTCAAGTTCTTTTTTATTAAATCTATTTTTAACTTTAAAAGGGTCTCCATTCGGATTATGCTTTAAATAAATGGCATCGCTTATATTTCTTTTTTGAATATTATAATTACGCAACCAATAATTTATTTTGTTTTCTGAACAATTAAAAATCCTGGCGATTTCAAAAGCAGACAGGTGTTTTTTAGTATAGAGGTTTTTTAGTTTTTCAAACGATAGATTTTTCACATTACAATGGTGTTATTTTATTATAAGCCCATTGTAATTATTGGTCAACCACTACTTATTTTAACTTACTCTACCAACTGAGATACCCAAGCAGAAATTTCTTTACGTGGTGGGTGGTGAGGGACTCGAACCCCCGAAGTCCTTCCGGACGCGTGGTTTACAGCCACGAGCAATTGCCGCTATGCGAACCACCCGCAAAATAAGCATACCACAAGAATAATCAGTCATCAACCCGCCGAAGATAATTTTTAAACAGTAATTTATGGAAAAACTCAACAAAAAAGGCCCTCTGGATAAGGGCCCTTATCTAAAACTTCTATCGGGGTTTTTATTACCTCTACTTTTAGGCTTCGGGACAATGCAACAGCACTTCTTTCTCTTTGTTAACCTCCAGGAAATTAACGCCTCCTTTCGTATTAATCCTTCTCAGGTATTCCATGTACAGATCGGCCCTCTCTTTTATAGGCTGTTTGGAATCTCCAAGTCTTACCACTTTACCTTTTCCTTTCATTCTTATCACCTCCTTATCTGCGGCTTACCATATTAAAATAATACTGGGAACGTACTATTATATCTTGTCAAAAATGCCTATAAATGTCAATCTTTTATAATTTAGGAAAATATAATTTTCCCGTGCTTTTTCCGCCACTCCTCTATTTTTTTGTGATGGCCGGATAATAAAACTTTGGGAACTTTCCATCTTATCCCCTTTTTTGGCTCAAAAACCTCGGGCCTGGTATATTGCGGATACTCAATAAATCCTTTTTCTTTGGTAATTCTTTCTTTTAACAACGCGGGCTTGCCAATTGCTCCAGGAATTAATCTCGTCACCGTTTCCATTAAAACCTGGGACGGCAGATCCCCGCCCATTAAATCATAATCTCCAATTGATAATTCCATATCAGCAATATGTCTGGCCACTCTCTCATCTACTCCTTCATACCGACCGCAAATCATTATTATTTGATTTAACTTGGAAAGCCGATAAGCCGTTTTTTGATTAAATTTCTTCCCTCGGGGGGTAAATAAAATTACCTTCTTTTTATCTATCGGAGTCCGACTCCGATAGATTGATTTTACGGCTTTGAAAATCGGCTCAACTTTTAGCACCATTCCCAATCCCCCGCCAAACGGCCTGTCGTCCACGGTTTTATGCCGGTCTTTTGCCCATTTTCTTAAATTATGAATCCGAATTTTAATAAGCTTCTTTTTTTGAGCGCGCAAAATCAGGCTTTCTGAAAGAAAACCATTAAAAATTCCCGGAAAAATAGTAATAATATCAAAAGTCAACATACAAAAACCGCGCTATCAATAATGATAGCACGGTTTTCGCTGTTTGTCAGCAGAAATTTCTGCTTACAGCTTTAAATCCTCCAGCTCCTCTCCAACCGGAGCTCTCCTTGTTCGAGGAGTTCTCTCGCTGCCCTCTGGTTCCTCGATCTTCAAATTCACTCTGGCGTGATTTTTAAGACCGACGATTCTAACCAAGCTTCTGATAGCTCTGGCAGTGGAACCTTCCTTGCCGATAATCTGACCCATGTCTTCGGGGTTTACTTTTAGAGAAAGTAAAACTCCCATTTCATCAACCCTGCGGTCGATTTTGACATCTTCAGGGTGATCAACCAAGGCCTTTATAAGGTACTCAAGGAAGTCCTGATCAGTAGTGGCTTTTGTCATAAATCTTACAATCTTTATTAAATTCTTTCAGTAGCTCCGACCGGTGATTCTCTCTTTCAGGTGATCGGGAGAATCTTTACCTCCCTACCGCTTTTTGTGAAAATTCGTGAAAAGCGTTGGGGGGTAAAATCCCGCGAAACGCGAGATAATAGCTACTATGCGATATTTTATCTTTTTAAAAATTTTTGTCAACCCCCGCAAAAAAAGACAGGCAATCTCGTTGCCTACCCTGAAAGAGTTATTTAACATCAAGGACATGTTAATGTTTTTGTCAATTCTTTTTTAGAAGTTTTTCCACCGCCTCCTGCAACTTCAGTAAATGAAAAGGCTTCTTTAAAAATACATCGCAACCAGCGGCTTTCACCACAGTCTCCAGATACGGTTCCCCGCTTACGGCAATCACCTTTGTCTTAGTTGTTTTATTTCTGATATGCCTTACTACTTCCTCGCCTCGTATTCCCGGCATATTAAGATCTGTGATAACAATATCGGGATGATGACTTTCAAACATTTTGATTCCTTCTCTACCGTTAGCAGCCTGGAAAATCTCATAATTGCCGTTTTTTTCCAAAAACTTAACTGTTATTTTCCTAATCTCGTCTTCATCATCAATCACTAAAATTTTCGCTTTTGCCATCTTTCTCACCTCCTTTAGACAGGAATTTCCATTATTTTTTTTCGTTTCTTTATGTCCAATTTCCTGATTCGCTCAAAAATGCGATCAACTGCTTCTTCCACTTTTCTTTTAATGGCCCTTTCCGAAAAAAGATCATCATGCCACACCTTAAAAACTGATTTCTTTTCCTCATCAATAAAAATCCCGATAACTGATTTCGTTTCACCCTTTTCCAGATCGGGAAACGCGCCAAGGTAAACATTAATTTTGTAGTCTCCGACAAATTGGTAAATAATACCAACTCTCTTTTGGAGCTCCAATATCAGATCCTCGGCGAAATTGTCTGTTTTTTCATCCCCCGGCTCATACTCAACGTATATACTGCCCGCAGAAACGTCATACAAAAAAATCCAGAAAACAATAATGAGAAAAACTATCAACGCTAAAATAAAAACAACAAGAATCCTCCAAATCTTTTTCATTTATAATCCCTCCTCTCCATATAATTTTTTAATTTGCTTTCAACGTTTGCAATAAAATCATTCAAACCTGATTAGATTTTACTTATTTTTAATTTTTTGTCAACCCTCCCAAAAAAAATGGCTTGGTTGTAAACCAACCAAGCCTTTAGAGATGAAATTTTCATCTCTTCAATGCTTTTATGCGGCGACATTGTCGCAACAAAGAACTCTTCCGGCCCTCCATTAAAAGATAGAAATCCGTCTTTTTCCGTTCTTCTGCTGTATATATCAAAAAAACGGATGAAACTAATCCGGCAATTCCGATTATCGCGCCCCCAATAATAATGAGGGCGTTTTTCCAAAATGGGGCAGGAAAATCCGCCCCGCCGATCACTGCCAGCCATACAAAACTGATGGCTCCTAAAAAATATCCAATCTTTTTCATCTCGTCACCTCCTCCTTTTTAGTCTTCCAAATGTCTAGACTGTAATTAACTACGAGTTCGCTTCCAAACTCTTTTTCAAGGAGAACTTTAAAATCCTCAAAAGAGTTTGCCTTTCTTAATAACGCTATAATTCTTTCCATTGATGGGAGAGTTGAATGCCAAATATATCCTAGTTCTTCCATAACTTTCCTCCTTTCCTTATTTTTTCTGCCAGAGAGCAGTGGGGCAATTACCTAAATTATTAGATAACCGCCTTATTGCCCTCTGCGAATTTGAAAAGAACTATTTTTCAATCTCTCAAATTTACAGCCTCGTTATAAGCTTGAGAGATTGGGGAACAAATAAAAGATATTGATTTTCTTTGTTTCCCTTAAAATTTCACTTTTCTTTCTTTTTTGGCCGCTTGATACAGCAACGCGGCCTAAAAATAATTTCTATTTGGACGGTGACTCCGGGACCGTCCGTGGTAACTGTGTAGCCAGGAGCGGCTGCAAAGTTACCGTCTTCAATGTGTTTCTCCTGCCGCTTTTTTCGAAGCATAGCGGCAGAATTTTTTGAACACGTACTTGCTCTCATTCCTATCACCTCCTCCTTAGCGATAGCACTCTCTGGCTAAGGCGAAGGTGATAATTAATTTTTAAGTGCTTTCCATTTTTTCAACCCACTTTTCAAATGAGCTGAAAAGATGGGAGGAAGCAAATATAAATGTTGATTTTTTGCTTCCTCTTGTTCTTGTTTTTCCTCTTATCGATGAGGAATCTTTTTCGCTTGTCGGTGTAAAATTTTAGCAACGGTAAAGAATAGACCAACTAGTACACCTATCACTGCTAGATCTAACAAAGCTCCTTCAAAACTTTGTCCTAAAATAATTATTCTAAACGGTGTGGCTACGCTTACTCCCAAAATAACCCATAACAATATTCTTTTCATCTTTCGTCTCCTTTCTTTCCATATTTTTTTGTAAATTTTCTGATTCCGATAGGGATGAAGTAGAATGATTACATTCCCCCCATCCCTATCTTAACCAGTTTTTTTAAATCACATCCCGCCTCTCTAAGGAGAGAGGCGGGATGGTGTCATAATATCAAAATTTTTTACCCTCCGTAGCTTCATGCGAAGGAGGGAGTCCCTCCTTTAATTTTTATTTCTCCCTGTCAATTGGCTCCAAGAAATCCTGAAGAAAATTGACACGGAGAGGATAAGGGAGGATTCTGCTCTCAGGGAGAATGGTACGGGGAAGCGATCCAACCATTCAACCCTGAAAGACAGAATTCGTCGCCTTATCCTCTTTATTCATGTATGTGTAAAGGTGCTAATCTTTTCTTCCAATCTCTCATTAGAAGAAAGAGATTAATTCCTTTATTCTCTTTCCACCTGTATTATATCATGCCTGTAAAATTTGTCAAGCCCCACGACCAATTTTGCCGTGGGGCTAATCTATTGATTTACCCGAGCGAAAGCTCGGTGAAGAACGAATGTTCTTTGAGTACGAAATCAATAGGATTTATTTTGATGTTTTTGGAATTTCTTTGTTTGAGGTTTCTGTTTTTGACGCTTCTTTTTGTTTTTCTTTTGGTTTTGGAGTTTCCTCTTTTATTTTTTCTTGAGCCGGTTTTTCTTCAGCCGGTTTTTCTTCCTTGATAGCCTGAGCCTCGGCAAGGGCGGGTGTCGGTTTTTCTTCAGTCGGTTTTTCTTCCTTCACTAAAGCTTCGAAGGACACGTCTTCCTTTTTTCCTTCGCCCTCCATAGCCTTCTTGTCCGCCGTAGCTTCCGCCTTCGCCACCTGGGCTTCGGCGGACAAGTCAGCGAAGGCGGGGGCGACGGAGGGTTTTTCTTTGGCTTTTTTATGGACCGGGATTTTCTTTCCTTCTGTAATTTTTTCTGAAATCAATAAATTTTGAATCGTGGCAGAAGGTTTAGCCCCCACAGAGAGCCAATATTTAAGCCGCTCTGATTTCAAAACTTTCTCTTTGGTTTGAGGATTATAAAAACCGACTTCTTCAACGAAGCGACCAGCTCTGGTGGACCTTCTTTTGTCCGTCACCACTATTTTAAAAGAAGGCTGATTTTTTTTACCGACGCGAAATAAACGAATAACGAGCATATTTTTTGAGCAAGGCAGTTGCCAAGGGAGACACTTCGCAGCCGAGCCCCGAAAGGCTTTTGAATTTTCTTTTAAGCCAAGTAAGGCTCGGCGAGAAATAGCAGCCGCCGATTAACTTAATCTTACCACTAAAGCGGACTGCGTGTCACCCGAGGCAATCTGCCGAGCGAATCACCAATTTTTTGTCTCCAGACCGGCTTTGGCTGCTTCCTCTTCTGCTTCCTGTTTTGAAGAACCTTTGCCTTGAGCGACCAGCTCTTTGTCTAAAAAAACGCCTATAACAAAGTTTTTCGCATGATCAGGCCCCCAGTCTTTCAAAACTTTGTAGGTGGGAGTCATGCCGACCCGCTCTTGCGCCTGTTCCTGGAAACGCGATTTGGCATCTTTAAAAAGGCCTTTTTCAATAATTTCCGGTAATTTTGTTATTAAACATTTTTTAATAAAATTTTCGCAGGATTTGTAGCCCGAGTCAAGATAGACAGCTCCAATTAAGGCCTCAAGAGTATTGGCTAAAATGTATTGTCGGGCTTTTCCGGTTTCTTTGTCTTCTCCCCTAGACAGCAAAAGAAATTCATTAAAACCTAATTCTTTGGCAACTTCTGAAAGCATCTTGGCATTAACCAAAGCAGCTCTCCAGTTGGTTAGCTCTCCTTCTGCTTTTTTGGGATATTTTTTAAAAAGGTATTCCGTCACTACTAATTCCAAAACTGCGTCGCCTAAAAACTCCAAACGTTCGTTGTTGTCTAAATAAAAATCCGGATTTTCGTTCAAATAAGACCGGTGACAAAAGGCTTGAATTAAAAAATCTTTATTTTTGAATTTCAAATCAAATTTTTTCTCAAGTTTGGAAAAATCCTTCACAATCAATGAACAATGAGCAGTGAACAATGAACAAATTTTTTGACCATTGGTCACTACTTATTGCTTCTATTTTAATCTTCTTTTTTGTTCTCTGTTTTTTGTTCTTTGTTTTCTGGCTCTATTTGTTTATATACCGTACCCAAAACTCCATTGATAAATTTTCCTGAACTCTCTCCTCCAAAGGTTTTGGCCAACTCAATGGCTTCATTTATGGCGACTTTCGGCGGCACTTCTTCTTTTTTGGCATATAACAATTCGTAAAGTCCAATTCTTAAGACGTTTCTGTCAATAATCGTGATTTGTTCAATCGGCCATTCAGGAGCCGCCTTTTCAATGATTCCATCAATCTGTTTTAGCTTTTTTACTATTCCCGTAATCAACTGCCAGATAAAACTTTCGTCTTCCAAACCAGGACCGAATTCTTTGATATTTTTTTCAACAATCTTTCTTAAATCTTTTTCTTTACCGCAAAAATCCCATTCGTAAAGGGATTGCATCACAATTGACCTTGATAAATGACGGCTGGACATAATTTATTATTTTTTAGAAAGTTCTTCAAAGGTTAAAGGTTTTTCTTCTTGCTCTTGTTCCTTTTGGGACTTCATTTCTTTTTCTCTCTTTTTTCTTTCTTTTTTATCCAGTTTTTTGAGCACATTAACCATTTCCCTGCCTTTGTAATAACCGCAGTTGGGACAAACCGTGTGGGGTAAAACAGGTTTGCCGCACTTTGGACACTTACTTAAAAAAGGCGCCTCAATATAGAGGTTGGCTCTCCGTTTGTTCCTTCTTGATTTGGTATGTCTTTGTTTGGGAACCGCCATAATAAATAATCAAAATTCAAATCTCAAAACTAATAATATCATATCAATTATTTTTTTTCAATGGTTTAAAACTTTTTCGGTGTATCTGGCAATGGCCGAATTTCTTTAACATCTTTAAATGATCTTTTGTCCCATATCCTTTGTGTTTATCAAAACCGTACCGCGGATATTTTTTAGCAAACCTACACATCAAGCGGTCGCGCGTCACTTTGGCGATAATTGAGGCCAAAGCTACGGAAAAAACTTTTTCATCACCCTTAATTATTGATTTCTGCGGCAAGAGCAAATCCAATTCCATCTTCCCGTCTAAGATTAAATAATCAACTCTACAATTTTTATTTTTCAATTTACAATTTAAATTTCTTACCGCTCTTTCCATCGCCAATTTTGTCGCCTCCAAAATATTAATTCTATCAATCACTTTTTCGGAAACTTTGCCTATTCCCCATTTTAATCCGTCTGTTTTTTTAAAAATTTTGTAAAATTTTTCTCTTTGTTTCGAAGTTAATTTTTTGGAATCCCTGATTTTTGTATCTTGTATTTTGTATTTTGTATTTTGTATTACCACGGCGGCCGCCACAACCGGACCGGCCAGAGGTCCCCGGCCCACTTCGTCCAAACAAGCTACTCTTTTAAATCCTTTTTTCCATAATTTTTTTTCCTCATTTAAATTGAGCGATATCATTGACTTATTATATCATAATCAGGGGGTTTGACTTGCCCAGTAATACAACTTCGACTCGCTCTGCGCGGCGAATATAGGGTTTTCAAAAGAAAACCCTGTCGAAGTTGATATACTGGGCTTGCCTTACATTTTTTAACGGAGTAAAATAATATAATACCTTTAAAGGTTTTTTAGTTTGTTTATGCCTAAATTTACTCATTTGCACGTTCACTCCCATTATTCTCTTTTAGACGGTCTGCCCAAGATTGACCAGCTTTTGGATTATGTTAAAAGTTCAGGCATGGATTCTGTAGCTTTAACCGACCACGGAGCCTTATATGGCGCTGTTGAGTTTTATCAAAAGGCAATCCAGAAAGGAATAAAACCGATCATTGGCGCGGAAATGTATATTGCTTTTGAGTCAATGACGCAAGAAAGACCGAATATTGACGACAAAAAATACCATCTGGTGCTTTTGGTTAAAAATGAAAAAGGATATAAAAATCTGGTTAAACTTTTAACGAAAGCCCATCTGGAAGGCTTTTATTACAAACCAAGGATTGACCACAACCTCTTGAAAGAATATTCGGAAGGGCTGATTGCTCTTTCTGCCTGCGTCAAAGGTAAAATTCCTCAGTTAATTCTGGCAAATAAAATTGAGGAAGCGGAGAAAACTGCTCTTTTTTACAAAGAAATTTTTGGTAAAGAAAATTTCTATCTGGAAGTCCAACATCATCCTCACCTGATGGACCAAAAGAAAGTTAACAAAGCTTTATTTTCTCTTTCAAAAAAATTAAAAATTCCGCTTGTCGCCACTAACGACGTTCATTATTTAAAACCGGAGGATGCCGAAGCTCAGGATGTTTTAATGTTGATAAATACCGGCGCCGACGCCAGTGACAAAGAAAGAGCAACTTTAAAAGCTGATGATTTTTCCCTGAGAAGACCCGAAGAAATGATTGAAGATTTCAAAGAATTTCCCGGAGCCGTTGAAAATACCCAGAAGATCGTGACTGACTGCAATTTCCAGTTTGATTTGGGAAAAACCAGATTGCCAAAATTTGAAACCGAAGGCGGAAAAACACCGGATGAATATTTAAAGGAGCTTTGCTACCAAGGCATAAAAAACAGGTATGGCGAAAATCCCAAAAAAACAGCTTTTGACAGGTTAGATTACGAATTATCGGTTATTTCTCAAACGAAATTTGCTTCTTATTTTTTAATTGTTCAAGATTTTGTTAACTGGGCAAAAAATAACCGGATTGTGGTGGGCCCGGGCAGGGGGTGCTTGTTACCGGACACAAAAATTCTAATGTCGGACGGGCGACAAAAAGAAATCCAAGAAATTCAAATTGGAGATGTAGTAATTTCACAGGACGGTAAAAAAAGAAAGGTGGTCAATGCTTTTAATTACGACGTAGAAGAAAGAACTGCTGTAATTAATTCAAAAATGCCCGCTTTTAAAAAAATAGGGTTAACCGAGGACCATAAGGTATTATCAGTCAGACATCAAATGTGTCCAGTGATGAGTGAAGAAAAAAGAACTATTTGCAAACCGACTTGCAGGCGTTCTTGTAAAAATAAGTTGTGGAAGAATTATAAATTAGAATGGATTGAAGCTAAAGATTTAGAAAAAAATGACCTTTTAGTTTATCCAATCACGCCGGGGCATAATAGTAAAAAATTTACTTTTGATTTGCTCAAATTTGATAAAAATCTAAAAGGAGATGACGAATATGTGTGGTATGAAGTCGGGACAAATAAACTCATCCAGAAAAAGATTAAACGATATATTAATTTAAATAAAGAACTATCGCGTTTACTTGGTTTTTATATTGCGGAGGGATGGAGCAGGACAAGAAAAAAATACAGAGAAGGAACAATTGGTTTTGGTTTCCATAAAAGCGAAAAAGAAAACATGAAAGAAGTAAAAATTTTACTCAAAGAAATTTTTGGATTAGAATCTTCCATTACCCTCCACAAAACCAAAAACTCTGCACAGGTTTACTCTTATTCACAAATCGTAGCAAAATTTGTAGAAAAACTTTGTGGAAAAGGAGGAAAAAATAAACATATCCCTCATCAAATCTTTGAATGCTCGGATAAACTAGTACGTTCTCTTTTAACAACTTTATTCAAAGGAGATGGTTCTCACAAAGATTCGATGAGAATAAGTTTTGATTCAATCTCCTTAAATTTAGTCTCTCAAGTTAAAATGCTTCTGGCCCGTTTAGGAATAATGTCTTCGACTACCCGAGCGTTAGCGAAGGGTGAAGATGAACGAAGTTCATCGACTAAAATAAGGAAACCAAAAAAAAGAAATTGGCATACCAGTTTTAAGCTTACAGTTTCCGGACGACAATTATTCAAATTCAATCAGTTATTCCCAGAGTTCCAAATTCCCATAAAGAAACAGAAATTCTATAGAAACGATACTTTTATTCTGGGAAACCATATTTATTTCCCTATTAAAAGCGTAGAATATAAAAATTATAAGGGGAGGGTCTATGATTTCGCGGTCGAGAAAGAATCTTCTTATGTAGCTAATGATGTAATTGTTCACAATTCCGCGGCCGGTTCTCTGGCTTCTTTTGTTTTAGGAATTACCAACGTTGACCCTCTAAAATATAATCTTTTATTTGAACGTTTTTTGACGCCCGACCGCTCATCCGGCCTGCCGGATATTGACCTTGACTTTACTGACCGCCGAAGAAACGAAGTAATAAATTATGTGGCTGAAAAATATGGCAAGAATAAGGTCGCCCAGATTATTACTTTTGGAACCATGGCGGCCCGGGCCGCGCTCAGGGACGTGGGCCGGGCTTTAGGTTACCCCTATAGCTATTGCGATAAGGTCGCTAAAATGATTCCTTTTGGCCTTACTTTGGATCAAACCCTATCTCAAGTAGCCGAATTTCGTCAGATTTATTTAGAAGACCAAGGCGCTAAAAAATTAATTGATTTTGCCAAAAAATTAGAAGGATGCGCCCGACACGCTTCAACCCATGCCTGCGGCGTGGTTATTTCTGAAGAGCCTTTAGATAATATCTGCCCGCTACAACACCCAACCCAAGATGAAAAAACGATTGTTACTCAGTATGAAATGCATGCAATTGAAAGCTTGGGATTGTTAAAAATGGATTTTTTGGGCTTGAAAAATCTGACCATTATTGAAGATACCCTGTCCCGGATTTATGTCGTTCAAAATAAAAAGATTGACATTGAAAATCTGCCTCTTGACGATAAGGCTACTTTCAAACTTTTACAAAATGGCGAAACAATTGGTGTCTTCCAATTGGAATCAGACGGTATGCGCAGATATTTAAAACAACTGAAACCCACGGAACTTGAAGACATCATTGCCATGGTTGCTCTGTATCGGCCAGGACCGATGCAATTGATACCAGATTATATTGCCGGGAAACATAAAAAAAAGAGGGTGGAATATTTACATCCCAAACTAAAACCAATTTTAGAATCAACCTATGGGATAGCAGTTTACCAGGAGCAAATTATGGAAATCGCCAAAGAACTGGCCGGCTTTACGCTTCCCGAAGCTGATGTTTTAAGGAAAGCTATCGGAAAGAAAATCAGAAAATTGCTTCTTTCTCAAAAAGAAAAATTCATTGAAGGGGCGAGAAAAAACGGCATTGAACAAAATATCGCCCTAAAAATCTGGTACTGGATTGAACCCTTTGCCAGCTATTCTTTTAATCGTTCCCACGCCGCAGCTTACGCCACTATTGCCTATCAAACAGCTTATTTAAAAGCCCGTTTCCCGGTTGAGTTTATGGCTTCCCTTTTGACTTCTGAAAAAGCGGATGTGGAACGAATTGGTTTTTTGATTGCTGAGTGCAAAAAAATGGGAATTGATGTTCTGCCTCCCGATATTAATGAAAGCTTGGAAAATTTTACAGTCGTTCCCGGCCAAAATAAAATTCGTTTTGGTTTGACGGCCATAAAAAACGTTGGCTGGAATGTCGTAGAAGAAATTGTCAAAGAAAGGAAAGGGAGCTACCAATATCAGTCAATTGCCGATTTTGTTTCAAGAATAAATTCAAAAGTTCTGAATAAAAAATCAATGGAAAGTTTAATTAAAGCCGGAGTTTTTGACAAATTAGCCGAAAGAAATCATCTTTTATTTAATTTGGAAAAACTCCTGGAGCATGCCAGAGACACCCAAAAGAACAAAGCTAACGGTCAAAAAGGACTTTTTGAAGGAATGAAATCTAATAATAATTTTTCATTCTCGGTAACAACTGCTGCTTCCAAATCAGAGAAGTTAACCTGGGAAAAAGAATTATTGGGACTCTTCATCACCTCTCATCCCTTAGAAGGTTTCGGTAAAATTTTTGAGAAAAAAACAATTCCAATAGCTAAAATTCCCAATATTCCGGTTTCACGAAAAGTAAAAGTTGGAGGCATTATTTCTGCAATTAAAAAAGTTATTACTAAAGTCGGTAAACCCATGCTTTTTCTAAAATTAGAGGATCTGACTGACAAAATTGAGGTGATTGCCTTTCCCGGCGTTATTGAAAAAAATCCGACAGTTTTTCAGGAAAATAAAATTGTTTTTGTCTGGGGCCGCGTTGATAACCGGGACGGTGTTCCCAAAATAATTTGTGAAGAAATCGAAGAAATTACAGAAGAAACATAAAATTTCTTCTCCACGCTTCGCTCATCAAGCGAGCGATAGCGAGTGCAGATAAAGATGAAGATTTATCTTCATCGCTCATCAAGCGAGCGATAGCGAGTGCAGATAAAGATGAAGATTTATCTTCATCGCTCATCAAGCGAGCGATAGCGAGTGCAGATAAAGATGAAGATTTATCTTCATCGCTCATCAAGCGAGCGATAGCGAGTGCAGATAAAGATGAAGATTTATCTTCATCGCTCGGCTTTGCCTCGC
>Ga0210051_1003633_pt1 | contig 15274 bp, 11 predicted proteins | sample CryGey092014_all_FD_185464 | JGI IMG/M metagenome (GOLD analysis project Ga0210051, IMG submission 185464) | Groundwater microbial communities from aquifer - Crystal Geyser CG23_combo_of_CG06-09_8/20/14_all (SPAdes) (version 2) | ecosystem: Environmental > Aquatic > Deep subsurface > Groundwater...
TTATGTCTTCGACTCTGAGGGATGAGCCCTCAGGCTCAGACTCGAACGAGAAGTATGTATTATGGGACTTGATCTAATTTACTCTGTAAATTAGATCGCTTAATACTTAATACCTGATACTTAATACTGAAGTTGTTCTTGACAACCCCCTTTATCTTTGCTAGTATACTAATTGTGCTGGATGAAAATCCGGCGCTTTCTATAAATAGTCATTGCGAGCCCCGGCGAAGCAATCTTTAAGATCGCCACGCAAACATTAAGTTTGCTCGTGATGACACCTAAAGGGAGCACTATGGCATTATCACCATTTATGGCAGCATTAAACCAAATAGCAGATGAAAAGGGTCTCGACATGGAGACGGTCATCGGCACGGTAGAACAAGCAATCGCAGCGGCGTATAGAAAAGATTACGGCAAACCGCGCCAGGTTATCAAAGTAACCATGCACCAAGAAACAGGTATATTTGAAGTGTTCCAAGTCTTTGCCGTTGTCGAAGAGGTAGAAAATGATGAAGCCGAGATCGATTTAACCTCTGCAACTAAGTTTAATAAAAAAGCGGTAATTGGTGACGAGATTACTGTTCCACTCCCATACCACGATGAGTTTGGGCGCATAGCGGCACAAACGGCAAAACAAGTCATTATTCAGCGTCTCAAAGAGGCAGAGCGCGATGTTATCTATAACGAATACAAAGATAAAGAAGGCGAGATATTACCTGCAACCGTGCAACAGATAGAAGGTAATACCATTATTGTCAACCTCGGCAAAAGTAATGCGTTGTTGCTCCCCTCCGACCAAATACGCAACGAACACTACTACACAGGGCAACGCTTGCGTGTCTATGTCCGTGGTGTAGAAGAAACACCCAAAGGACCGCGCATCCTTGTATCACGATCTGACGAAGGCTTAATCGCCGGTTTATTCACCTTAGAAGTACCCGAACTACAAGCGGGAACCGTAGTATTAAAGGGAGTTGCACGCGAAGGCGGGTCACGCTCTAAAGTCGCCGTAATGGCTGCAGAAGCAACCATCGACCCGGTGGGGTCATGTGTTGGTCAACGCGGCACACGTATCCAGGCAATTCTTGCAGAGTTGGGTGAAGAAAAAATTGATATTATTTTGTGGGATGATAACCCGGCACAGTTTCTGGCAAACGCATTGTCACCCGCGCGTATCGACGAAGTCCATTTGGATGATACCAATAAGACTGCAAAGGTATTTGTTGCGGAAGATCAGCTTTCCCTTGCGATAGGCAAGAATGGTCAGAACGTCCGTCTTGCGGGCAAATTATCCGGTTACGAAATAGATATCGTGCGCACCGGGGATAAAGATCGCACGCAACGTGAAAGCGTCAAAAGTACAGATACACCAACGGAAAGTAAAATCTCAAATGTCAAAAGTAAAAAAATAGATTCTAAATCAGATGATACGGTGTCGAAAACGAGTGAGCCGACGACAAAGAAATCTAAAAGTCCAAAGAAAAAAGTGACCAGCACACAGAAAAATACTGATGCAAAGACTGAGAAAAAAGAAAAAGCGACAGAATAAACAATGCAGCAATCATATGACGATATATTTAAAAAGTTTTCTGATAGCGCCCGTAAAATCCTTGCCCAAAGCCAGCGCATAGCACGCGATATGGGGTCGGGGATTAACAGCGAGCATCTTTTACTTGCACTGGTAACGACCCCGGGAACGATCGCGTATGAACTTCTCCAAGATTATTTTATCAACGTCGACCAGATTCGGTTGATACTTTCTCTGCGCGGACGCGAGACAACGCTCCAGACCGGTATCTCTCCGTTTGCAAAACGTATTCTAGAGTTTGCAGCATCGTCTGCGCACCAATACGAACATGTCAAAATTGACGCCGAACATATACTTCTGGGTATCGTATCGTACCCCGATTGTTTAGCGTATCAGATAGTATCGCGTATCGGTATCGACCCGCCACTCATCCGTAAACAAATCCTTAAATTGTTTGATGAACTCCAGTCGCTCGACCAACATGTTGCGCGTGATACACACAGCGTCGACGAGGGTATTGATGGTGATTTTAGCCCACACGCACCTAAAGAATTTCAAAATGTCGGCGCACCGCGAATGGCACATGCCAAAAAACCTCAAAAACAGTCGATTCTTGAATACTTTGGCACAAATCTCACCGATCTTGCTCTCCAAGGTAAACTCGACCCTGTTATTGGGCGTGAACCAGAAATTCAGCGACTGATACAGATCCTTGCTCGCCGGACAAAAAATAATCCTGCGCTTATCGGTGAGCCCGGGGTCGGTAAAACCGCTATCGTGGAGGGGCTTGCTAAGCGCATTGCAGATGGCAAAGTACCCCGTATTTTAAGTAACCGACAGATATATCAGCTTGATCTCGCGCTCTTAATCGCAGGCACAACATATAGGGGTCAGTTTGAAGAACGGCTTAAAAAGGTTATGGCGGAGATTAAAAAGAATCCGCGCATTATTATATTTATTGATGAACTTCATACCCTTGTCGGCGCAGGGTCTGCAGAGGGCACTATGGACGCGGCGAACATTATTAAACCGGCGCTTTCTCGAGGAGAAATACGATTGATAGGCGCGACAACACTCGCAGAGTATCGTAAACATATAGAAAAAGATGCGGCGCTCGAACGTCGTTTACAACGTATTATTGTCCCCGAACCAACGCTCGATGAAACACTTATCATCCTCGACGGTATCAAGAAAAACTACGAGGATTATCATCATGTCACGATTACCGATGATGCAATTAAGGCGGCAGCGATCTATAGTCAACGGTTTATTCAAGATAGATTTTTACCCGATAAAGCGATCGATCTCATCGACGAGGCATCGTCTGCTGTCCATCTGCACCGCATGCCGAGCAAATTAACGAGCATGAATATCAAAAAATTGTCAGCGATTGTAACGAAAAAGGAACTGGCGCTTGCATCGCATAATTTAGAAGAAGCATCGCTCTATAGAAAAAAAGAATCCGAGTTGTCAAAAATTATCACTGATGCTGACAAAAAATTATATAATATACCGCGCGATATCGTCAATGAAGAATCGATTGCAAAAATAGTTACCATGTGGACAGGGATACCTGTGGGGAGCATTATTAAAGAAGAGCAAGATCGCTTGCGCAATTTAGAAAAAACACTCCAGCAGACAGTTATCGGGCAAAACGAAGCGATAAAGATTATTGCATCTACTATCCGCAGGGCAAAAGCAGGGATAAGCAACCCATCGCGTCCTCTCGGGTCATTCTTGTTTTTAGGTCCAACCGGTGTGGGTAAAACATATTTAACGCAAACGCTTGCGAAAACAATTTATGGCAGTGATTCTGCACTGATAAAAATCGATATGTCCGAATTTATGGAACGCCATAATATTTCTCGACTCACCGGCGCGCCTCCCGGGTATGTCGGCTATGAAGAGGCGGGTAAACTGACGGAATCGATCCGACGTCAACCGTTTAGCGTTGTTTTATTTGATGAGGTAGAAAAAGCACATCCCGATGTGTTTAACCTGTTACTCCAAATATTAGAAGATGGACAGCTGACCGATGCATCGGGTCGTTTAGTCAGTTTTCGCCATGCGATCGTCATACTCACAAGTAACATTGGCACTGACACGCTCACACGCCAAGCGGTGATGGGATTCCACGCACACGATTCTAAAATAAGACGTGCCTACGACGATGCAAAAATTGATATATCCAAAGAATTATCCGATCATTTTCGACCCGAATTTCTCAATCGTCTCGATAAAACAATCTACTTTGAACCACTGGGCGAGCGAGCGGTAGCGCACATCGTGGTCAAGGAACTTGAATTGTTATCGGGGCGCGTAGCAGGAGAAGGGTATACCCTTACTTTTAAACCTGCGGTTATCGATTATCTTGTTAAGCATGGCTATGACCCTCACTTTGGCGCACGACCGCTCAAACGGGCTATCACTGAATATATAGAAGACAAACTTGCGGATCTCCTGCTATCTGGTTTCGTAGCGCGTCAATCGGATATTAGCGTTGATGTGCATGCGGGTAAGATAATCGTCACACAAAAAAAGGGGTCCCATGTACGAACTCGGCGTGCTCGACAAAGAATGTAGACAACTCTGCGACGGTATCTATTCAAAAAAGGATACTGATGCGATTTCGCGTGCACTTGCATTCGCATACAACGCCCACCAGGGGCAGCAACGCAAAAGCGGCGAACCATATATCATCCATCCCTTTGGGGTCGCTGTGCTTCTCATTTCATTACGGTTTGATGCACCGACAGTCCAGGCGGGCTTACTCCACGATGTGCCCGAAGATACCACTATCACACTCCAAGAAATTTCGCGTTCATTTGGCAAACAAGTTGCACAACTTGTCGATGGTATCACTAAACTTGCCCGAGTACGATTTAAAAAGGCATGGTTTTGGTTTGGACCACCCCGCGCTCAAGAACTGCCTGCGTTTGAACGTCAAGCAGAGACACTACGTAAAATGATTTTGGCGATGAGCAAAGATATTCGTGTTGTCTTTATTAAACTCGCCGACAGACTCAATAATATGCGCACGCTCGATGCTATTTCTCAAGATAAACAAATCCGTATCTCACAAGAAACACTAGAAATTTACGCACCCATCGCAGATAGACTCGGTATCGGACAATGGAAAGGGGAGTTAGAAGATCTTGCATTTCCGTATATCTATCCAAAAGAAGCGCAATTAGTCCAATCACTTGTCGGCAAAGAGTTGCGTCGCAGACAGCAAGACGCGCAAAAAGCGCGAAAATTATTGTATAAGTTTTTAACCAAAGAACATATTCCAACTCTAGATATCCATAGTCGCATAAAACATCGCTATAGTTTTTGGAAAAAATACGAAAAATATGGTCGTGATATGAGCAAAATATGTGATTTAGTCGCGCTACGTGTTATCGTCCCCACCGAAAAAGACTGTTATACAACTATGGGTGCAATCCATACACACTGGAAACCACTCCCGGGCAGGATAAAAGATTATATTGCACACCCCAAGCCAAATGGGTATCAATCACTCCACACATCGGTATCCGGACCGAGTGGTCATGTTCTTGAAATACAAATGAGAACACAGGAGATGCATCTTGAATCAGAGGTTGGGGTTGCGCTTCACTGGCACTATGCAGAAGAGAAAAACAAAGGTCGGCGTTTTTCTCCAAAAAATCCCGCGCGTATCCCTAAAAGTAAACTTGAATGGATCCGCGAACTCGCAGCATGGCAAAAAAATATCACCGATGCCAAACATTATCAAAATGATATCACCTATAAATTCTTTAAAAATCGTATATTCGTGTTCACGCCACAAGGAGATGTCCGTGAACTGCCAGAAAATGCCTCTCCTATAGACTTTGCATACGCGATACATACTGAAGTCGGCAATCACTGCGTTGGTGCAAAAGTCAATGGTAAAATGATGCGACTCGATACCAAACTCTCTAGTGGTGACGTTGTGGAGATACGTACTCAAAAAAATGCATCAGGTCCAAAACAAGACTGGTTAACGTTTGTACAATCAAGCGCTGCCAGACAACGAATACGGAGTATTCTTAATAAACGAAAACGTATGCAATAAGGTTGGCGCAAGCCCTTGACGGATAGGGTACCTATCAGGTATAATAAGGATTAATGAGCACGCTACAAGCACCCCGCGGAACTCGTGATATTCTCCCCGATGACCAACCCTATTGGCAATATATTTATGATTGTGTCACCAAACAAGCACGTGTATTTAGTTTTCAAAAAATAGATTTTCCGATATTTGAAGCCGTCGATCTATTTGTGCGCAGTATCGGTAATGGTACCGATGTCATTGATAAAGAGCTCTTTCGTATCGCACGCGCACAAAATGCATCCGATTCCGAATCCACGCAGTATGCACTGCGCCCCGAAGGAACGGCTAATGTTGTCCGCGCATATCTAGAACATGGCATGCAGAGTTGGTCACAACCAGTTAAACTATGGTATGAAGGACCGATGTTCCGCTACGACCGACCACAAAAAGGGCGATATCGTGAGTTCCGCCAGTTTGGGATTGAATGTATCGGCGATGCATCACCGACGTCCGATGCGCTTGTTATCTTGTTTGCATGGGAAGTATTTTCAGCTCTTGGGCTCAAAGACGATATTAGTATAGAAGTAAACTCCATCGGTGATAAAGTATGTAGACCAAAGATAAAACGAGCACTGACGACGCATTTCCAGAATAATAGCAGGGCGCTGTGTGATGATTGTAAGCAACGCTTAAAAACAAATCCGCTACGGATTTTTGATTGCAAGCAAGAGCAGTGCCAAGAGATTAAAAATGGTGCGCCCCAAGTTCTTGATCTTCTTGATGACGCGTGTAAAGAGCACTTCCAAACGGTACTCGAATTTTTAGATGAACTGCAAATTCCCTATGATCTCAACCCGTTTTTAGTACGCGGACTCGATTATTACACACGTACAACATTTGAGATTAAAGAAAAGGGGAGTGACCGCCAACAAAATTCACTGGGAGGTGGTGGACGCTATGACGGGCTCATCGAACAACTTGGCGGACAACCAACACCGGCTATTGGATTTGCATTAGGTCTAGACCGCATCATCGAGTTTATGAAAGAAAAACATGTGCGCCTGCCAGCCGTTACAAACCCCGATGCGTGTATCGTCCACGTGGGCGATAAGGCGCGCAGGGTTGGGCTTGTGGTTATGAAGGAGCTTGCAGAAACAGGGATGAGTGTTATATCGGCGCCCGGTAAAGATTCTATAAAAGCGCAGATGCGCGTCGCCGATAAAGCAGGGTGTATATTTGCACTTATCATAGGGCAAAAAGAAGCGCTCGATAAAACAGTAATCATAAAAAATCTCGACGATGGGTCCCAAGAAACCGTCACCCGCGCCAAACTTATTGCATCTCTCCAAAAGAAACTCAAGAAAAATTAGATTTCATTGCATCCGCTTGTCAAACTATACGTGCTATGGTACGTATGAACTAACTGGTTTGTCTGCTTGACAACCTATCCTAACATGAAAGTAGGCTCATGGAATGCCTCTCGAACTGTTTGATGCGCCGGATGCTATAACTCGAGAAACAATTGAGGGGCTCAAAGGAACCACCTCACTTGAGTTTCGATCACTCATGATCCTTCTTCTTGAAAAAGGGTTGTTGGACGCAATATTTGCCGTACCTCAAAACGGTAAACCGATGAGTAAATATGATGCCCTCGTGTGGTGGAGTACCCACTTTTCCGAATTGGAACACACGATCGTGAGTTGCTGTGATATGTCACGAGGAAGACCACATGCACTTAGTCGACTCGTTCGAGAAATTCGGGAAACAAACAACAACAAAAACGTAATTACGCAAGTGCAATAACATCTTGGTGGATACACCCACGCTGCAGTTCTCAACCTTTTACAGGGAGGAACGCGCCACATTGTACCATCAAAACCCCGTTTGGCAGAATCTCAAAACACCACGTTGTTTGATGTTGATTACCAGAGAGCACACCAAATCCCGCTTATACATAGTAAGCAGAAACCCAGCCCTGATGGAGTCTGTGATCTTGATGCTCTGCGAGATGTTTGGAGATCCTGTGTGAGTACTGATGAATGGACGTATCGTCCACTTGTTAATTACCTCAACACAAGGGATATAATTCCTCGTCTCATTTCTTTACTTCGCCCGTATTACGGATGCTTTTTGGATAAGATTTGTGCAGATCAATCACCCGCCAATCAGTATTATGGATACTATACCCTCCTGACGCTTGCATCGGTTGTTTTACATCGAGATGCATTTGACGTTGGAAAGATAGTCACCCAAGAGAAACGGGTTATCCATAATCATCAGGTTAGTCTTTGCAGAGTTGATGCGTGTACAACACGTGAAGTCAACCATGAACAGCTACGCTATGTTGATTACTTCGACCGTCGTTCAAAGTCTGTTGCGGAACTCGCAACATATCTTAGACCCCTCATAATGGACGTACTGGACGTTAAATGTTCGGTTGGTGATAACGAAGAGCCAAACAGAGACCGTGCGATGCCTCATGATTTAGAGCGCGGTGAATGGTGGAAACATGTGCATCAAATACAAAGGTATCTCGCCATGATACCTCTCGCAGTATTCCTGCAGTCACATGGATTTTACGCAGATCAGTATGATCCACGTACTATTTGGAATAGGGAAAAGAATGGGTCACTCATGTATCTTTTTCCCGAGTGTGCGCCAATCATCCGCCCACAAGCTATGAGTGCCGATGAGCAGATCGAATGGTTTTGTAATAACTACGTCGACCAATGGGAAGAATACCATGCAAGCGCGACAATGAGGATGCTTGCAAATAGGATAGTCAAACATACATTGAAAGCCCGTAACGGCTTCGACGTGGGCTTGACTAAACCAAAAGTAGAGCAGCCCTCCTTGTTTGCCGATCCACATTCCATCCCCTTTGGGAGGATTCTTAGTCACCATAGGGATCAGTATGCCGTGTATCACGACTCCAAAACAAAGTTCATAGAATCGAGGGGAGAGGATAAGCATGGGAAGGTAGGACTCATTCACCTTGGACGGTTGTGCGATCTTATCGAACAAAAGAAGATAGTCGTATCAAAATGGAAAGAACAGGGATGTACAATCAGCTGTCCGATACATGGACGTGATTCAGACCCATCGTTCAATATCGAATTCGAAAGAAACTGGTTTTGGTGTTACGGGTGCGGAATACATGGACGCATAGATCGGAGCGATGTTCCAGACACCATATCCGTGAATTTCTCACACACTGCAAAGCCAGATGCAACCAACATCAAAGTTTCTCCAGAGCACCACCGGATCATGAGCGATACCCAGATACTTCTCCAAAAGATGTATCTTGGTGAATCTGATGATGATGCGATGGACGCGTGGGAATACCTTGCAACGCAGCGCGGACACGACCCATATCACGCATTTGATCTTGGAGCTGGTTATGGACATGTCGATGTAATCTCTCATCTCCTCGAGATAGGATGGACTTTGACTCAGCTTACGTATTATGGTCTCGTCGCATTTAGCAAGAATATTAAGACGGTTGACTATAGTATTCTCCAGCTCCTGTGTAAACACGGTATGACACCAACCGGAATTTGCCGAAACAAACAGTACACTGTGAACGATGAAACAGTGGAGATTATATGCGAGGGTTTGCCCTACTTTCCACTCAATAATCGGGTAACATTTCCACTCATGGTGGGGCAACGGATGAGTAGTTTCTACGGTCGTGCGATATGGAAGAATTCTAAAGTGCCCCATATCAAACTTCCAAGAAAGCACCATAGTACCCCTCCTGGTGGGTGGAATACTGCTGTACTAGCGGATCCACGAATTGAGCATGTAAGCGTAACAGAAGCCGTTATCGATGGGCTTGTTATCGACCGTCTTGGTGGATATCCTATCGGGATAATCGGTACGGGAAATAGTACGACTATTTGTGAAATTGCTTTAGGGAAAAAGCAGAATATCTATCTTGGGTATGATAATGAGGAGTTATCCCCAGCAGAACTCAAGTTGCATAAGGAAACGGGCAAGCCCGATCTTCCTCCCGGTCAGCTTGCGACTGAACGGACCGCCAAGCTCTTACGAGACTTTGGCTACAAAGAAACCATAACCTATCTCACGCACTACACCCTTGGTTCGGAAAACCCCATATGGAAAGTATCTGATGGGTCTATATTCAAAGACTTTGGAGCGTGGTGGAAGGATAAAGGGCAATTCTTCTTCTAAGCGGGTTACACGGCATGGCTGTGTGATCCGCTTTACTTTTTATCCACATCTTGACATCTTTTTATGTTCGGTTTATGTTCGTTATGTATAAAGGAGGATGTGTGTTCGCACCACAAGATGACCGATATTTGTTTCTTGATATGAACTCGTTTTTTGCCCGATGTGAACAACAAGTCAACCCCGCATTGCGTAACAAACCTGTGGTTGTTGCTCCCTATACCGGCACTACGGGGTGCTGTATCGCTGTATCATATGAGGCAAAAACTTTGGGGGTAAAAACGGGGATGGGAGTAGGGGAGGCGCGCGCGCTGATACCAAACCTAACCGTGGTCGAATCACGCCCGGAGTTATATCGCCACGTCCACCATCAACTTGTTGCAATTATCAACGACTTTACTCCCTATGTCAGTGTCCGTTCTGTTGATGAGATGACCTTTCCGCTTGCGTCATACGAACAAGGGGGTGACCGACCGTTTGCGCTTGCACACATGATTAAATCTGCTCTCAAACAAAAACTCGGTGAGTGGCTCACCGCATCTGTTGGTATCGGACCAAATGTTTTTATGGCAAAACAGGCGGCAGAAGCACGTAAGCCCGATGGCTGTGTCTGTATCCGCTGCGCCGATATCCCTGCGTGGCTACGCAGATGGCAGCTTACCGATCTCAAAGGCATAAATACCTGTATGGAGCGCCAACTCATCCGTTTGGGTATAACACAGCCGATACAGCTCTACACTACGAACCAAGAGATACTGCGAAAAAAGCTGGGGGTCGCCGGTGAATATTGGTGGTTGCGTCTCCACGGATATCCCATCGATAGTGCACAAAGCCCCACAAAAACTATAGGGCATTCCTGCGTGCTGTCACCGGACGCGCGCCGATGGGACGTTGCCACACAGGTTTTACATAAATTAGTCCAGCGGGTGGGGGAGCGGTTACGCGCCGGTGGGTTTACATCAAGCGCGCTGCATCTGTATATCCGTTTTTTACATTCACCATCATTCCGGTTGCATATGCGCACACGCCCATTTAGTGATAGTCGGGCACTGTGGCGATATACCAGCCATATGTGGGAACGCGCGCCACGCATACATACACCGTTTATGATAGCCATTACCGCATGCGATCTGCATGGCGAACAAATGCACCAACTCCCCCTCTTTGCCAACGATCGCAAAGAAACAAACCTCTATCATGCACTTGATAGTGTTAACGCCCGCTTTGGACAGTGGACGCTCAAGCCCGCATCACTCATCGGTACAGAACGCCATGCCCCAAGCAGAATACCATTTGGAAATAGACAGCTATAAATATAATCCCGATGTGTAGTCCGTAATCACTTCCAGTGTGTTATTAGTATACACACTAGAAATTATATGATAGAATAGTTATATGACGATGAGAAAAACTATTATTGCAAATGGCGAATACTATCATATTTTTAATAGAGGGACCGATAAAAAGACTATATTTGCTACATCTAATGAGTATCGTCGTTTTCTTGATCTCATGCGATTTTATCAATATGAAAAACCCATTCGATTCTCGTTTTTGAATAAAATAGAAAGGGAGAATATCATTTTAGAAAGATCCGGAGAAAAGCTTGTTGAGATAATATGTTATTGCTTAATGCCGAATCATTATCACTTATTATTAAAACAAAACTCCGATAATGGTATATCTAGATTTATTAGAATTATAACCAATAGCTATGCTCGGTACTTTAATATAGCACACGAAAGAACAGGTATATTGTTCCAAGGAAATTTTAAAGCAGTGAGAGTCGAAGATAACGAGCAGCTGCTTTATCTAAGCCGATATATCCATGATAACCCTAGAGCAGGATTCCTACAAGACAATAGTAGTACATGGAATTGGTCGTCAATTCATGAATTTATATCGAACTCACGTGGACAATGCGATAAGCAAATTATCTTGGAACAATTTCGTAACACAAAAACTTATTTGAACTTTATTGATGATTATAAAAACAATATAAACACTCGTTCTCATATAGAAAATTTGATATTAGATTAGTCTTGTTAGTATATTAAGCATCATCCCAATGTGTAGCCTGTTATCACTTCCAGTGTGTTAATCGTGTTATTTCATGCAGAGAGTTGATATATCGATAAAGTAGTATATAATACAATTAGTCACGGTTCTCAACTGTATGCGAATAGGAGTGATGCACATTGGTACGACAAAAGCAGTATAAAGAGTTTCCCAACCCTGATCTGTGGAGACGAACGTACGGGTTGTTCCCCGAAGTGAAACACAAGCATCGACTGCGCGGACTCACAGATAGGGAAGCAACAATCAACTTTCACCACAACGGACGGGATATCAAACCTGCGGTAGCATACCTTACAGGGTACACAATACACCGTAATGGGAGTCTATTCCCATCGCTGGTGCACAAAAATGGAACTCCCGAAGATGTAGAGAGTATCGCACGATATCTCAATCGGTCCGGGATACGTTTTTCGCAGAATGTCCCCTATGCGTATCTTGATAAATTCTCTTGGTGTTGGCAGATCCGGACAGTTACCTTTCGGATCGAGGGGGAACCTCCACTCGTCCGGCTCAACCGATGCTGGTTTAGATCAAAAGCGATTGTTATCGCACAGCACGTCAGTCTACATACGATACACTTTACCCGGTGTATGAGTGTCGGCAATGTGCGCACCTGCGTCATATCACACGATGCAGTCGAGCGTATTGTGCGAGAAAGTGACGAGCGCTATTTTATTGAACAATCGTAAAGATTGTACCCGGAGGGAGCATGAGCTCTCTCCGTTTCATTATAGTGAGGCGGGGCTTGACATTCGTTTTTTGTTCGTACATACTAGATATATATTCGTATAATGTTCGCAGTAAATGTGTACAAAAATATAAGGAGGATTATGCCACAACCGCTTACCCCAAAACAAAAAGAGATACTGGACTATATAGAACGCTACATTGATAGACACGATTATGCGCCCAGTTATAGAGAAATAGGGGAGGCGTTTAGTTTGTCGTCGGTAGCAACGGTGGCGGGGCATATCGATGCGCTTAAAAGCAAAGGGTATCTGTCCCATGCAGAAAATTTGGCGCGTTCTATCCAGCTTACCCCAGCGTTTGAAGAACGGATGTTTGAAATCCCGCTTCTAGGACTCATCGCTGCTGGAGAACCGATAGAAGCAATCAGAACACATGAAACTATCGATATCCCTAAAGATATGATGAAAAAAGATGTCTTTGCACTCAAAGTAAGAGGGGATTCGATGATTGACGATGGCATATTCGATGGCGACTACGTTATTATTCAACGCATTGAAAACCCAACCAACGGCGATATTGTCGTATCGCTGCTCGACGGTGAGAACGTAACATTAAAGCGATTCTACAAAGAAAAAGATCGTATACGTCTACAACCAGCGAATAAAAGTTATAAACCGATCTATACACAATCGGTATCGATCCAAGGAAAAGTACTCGGCGTTATTCGAAAGTATATGTAAAACTCTTTTTGTAAGGTATACTTTGTACTATGACGACACAATACACTCTACTCATTCTTGTCGGTCTCATACTTATTCTCTTTTTATTATGGAGAAGAACTGTTAAACTGGTAAAGAAAGTATCGTTTGCAAAATCATCACTTGCATCAAAATATGGTAAGATGACAGAACAGTTTATGCCATTTTTAGAACACTATCCGTACGACGCACAGAACTTCCGCTTTTTGGGGACTCCGATCGATGGGGTACAGTTTAATGACGATGAGATAGTCTTTATCGAGTTTAAAACCGCACAAAGTCAATTATCCACAAAGCAACGTACCGCACGGGATATTATTGGTCATAAACGAGTACGGTTTGAGGAGATCCGTATATGAGAAAAACCGCGATAAAAGTTGCCGAAAGTTTATCACTTGCGCTTAACCCGTTTTTGCTTATTCCGGTTGTTTTTCTTGTTGCGCTTTTTGTTACCCCATTCCCGTCCCCGGTTAGTCAAATACGCTGGCTCGGCGTTGTACTTCTGTGTAATTTTATCGTGCCATTTTGGTGGGTATATTTCTTAGATCAAAAGGGCATCATCCTTGATGATACGCTCGCGCACAAGAAACTGCACCGAAAGCGCCTCATGGCGCTCTGGCCGATTATAGTCATTATTGGGGCAGAAGTAATAACGATGACATTTGCGGGTACGCATCAACCATTATACGCCGTTCTTATCAGCGGACTCGCGGTGACCATAGTCGGTGGCATCATTTCGTACTACTGGAAGATATCGGCACATATGGCAGGGTTTTCTACCGCACTCACTCAAATAGCACTCCTTACCGGTCCGTGGGTACTCTGGGGGGTTATCGCCATACCGTTTCTTGTGTGGGCGCGTTTAGTGCTCCACAGACACACGCCAACACAACTGTTTATGGGTGTCGTTGTACCGCCACTTATAATTATCAGCATATTTAGATTCTTTAAACTTATATAGGAGTATCTACTGTGATCAACCTTGGCGCACACGTATCGATCGCGGGCGGGATAGACAAAGCGATTGACCGTGGCGAAGCGCTTGGATGTACAACAATCCAGATTTTTCCCGGACCGCCCCAGACATGGCGAACTATCCATCATACAGACGAGAGTATTACATTATTTAAACAAAAACATGCTTACAGCTCTGTAAAAGACGTATTTATCCACGCAATCTATCTGTGTAACTGTGGTTCTCCTGATCCTATAGTGTATGACAAGACATATAATGCGCTCAAAGACGCACTTGAGTTACAAGTAAAAATCGGCGCGCAGGGTGTGATTGTGCACCCTGGGTCGCATAGAAGCACACGTCGAATTGAAGGGTTACAGCGAGTCGTTACCGTAGCCAAGAAACTCCTGACCGATGTTCCCCATGCAACGCTTATTTTTGAATCATCTGCAGGAGCAGGGGACACACTTGGTGATTCCTTTGATGACCTGCATTATCTAATACACGGCTGTGGCGAGCCCAAACGTGTTGGTATCTGTTTAGATACCTGCCATATGTTTGCAAGTGGAATCGATTTTCGCACGACGCAGGCGCAACACGACTGTATTGCATCACTTATAAAACTTGATTTACTCTCGGCACTCCGAGCAATTCATATCAATGACAGTGCACACCCGTTTGCATCCCATCGGGATGTCCATGCAAATATAGGTGAAGGAATAATAGGTATAACCGCTCTTCGATCGTTTGTTGCAAACAATGCATTTAAAGGGATACCCATAATACTCGAAACACCCATCTTAAAAACAATGGCGGTATCAGCTGGTGCATCTATCGAGAAACCAGGTACTTATATAGACGACATTTTACGTCTTTTGACGCACAGGGGCGTATTAGATAATTAAGAAATCTTACTTTAGGGTCTTTCTAATTAGCTCTAATTTCTTGTTAATTTGTTGTTGTAATTGAATTGGGTTTAAGCTCGCGTAGATTGATAGTAGCAGATCTTTTTGTTC
>Ga0210051_1003639_pt1 | contig 15257 bp, 14 predicted proteins | sample CryGey092014_all_FD_185464 | JGI IMG/M metagenome (GOLD analysis project Ga0210051, IMG submission 185464) | Groundwater microbial communities from aquifer - Crystal Geyser CG23_combo_of_CG06-09_8/20/14_all (SPAdes) (version 2) | ecosystem: Environmental > Aquatic > Deep subsurface > Groundwater...
TAACTATTCTAACCTCTAGCCTCAGTTTAGCCAAATAATGATTATTTGCCAAATTTTAACCCCCATAGGCTCATCTTGCGTGAGAAACAAAGAGTTAGTTCAGGCTCATCTTGCGTGAGACAAGACTGTCTGTTGACATTTTATCCTATTTATCATAAAATAATCTTTCAGCTCTTTGACATTTAATGATGTTAATAATTACTAAATAAAAATCAGGCAAAACCCAGAAAGGAGACGACCGCCATGGACAGACAGGAAAGAACTAAGGATTTTTATAACGCATTGGCAAGAGAGGTCTATTGGCAGGAGTTTTGGAGGCGTCGCGGGATCAATAAGTTTGATCCGCGTTCGCCGAAGAAACTTTTCACTATAGATACTCCGCCGCCAACCATTTCCGGGTCGTTGCACCTCGGACATGTCTATTCGTATACGCAAGCGGAAGTAATCGCCCGCTATCGCCGTCTGGCCGGATTTAATGTCCGCTATCCCATAGGGATGGATAACAATGGTCTGCCGACAGAAAGACTGGTCGAGAAGGAAAGAGGGGTGCGCGGCAATAGTATGCCGACCGCCGAATTCGAGGCTGTCTGCCATGAGGTGATTGAGGCTTACACGGCCAAATATTTATCCTTATGGGAAGCACTCGGATTAAGCGTAGATTGGAGTCTGGGATATTCCACCATCTCTCGCGAGGTGAAAAAAATAACCCAGACAGCGTTCAAGGAACTCTTTGACAAAGGCTTTATCTTTAAAAAGCAGGGGGTGGCTTTGTATTGTTGCCTCTGTGGAACATCCGTGGCTCAGGCCGAAGTAGAGGATGAAGAAAAAGGTTCTGTGTTTTACGACATCGCTTTTTCAGGTGATGATGGCAGGAATCTGGTCGTGGCCACTACGAGGCCAGAACTTCTTCCGGCATGCGTAGCTGTTTTTGTTCATCCCGATGATGACCGGTATGCCTGGATGCTGAACAAGGAAGTAAGAACACCCCTCGGTCAAACGGTTATGGTTATGGCTGACGACAAGGTGGTAATGGCCAAAGGGACCGGCGCTGTGATGTGTTGTACCTACGGCGATGAAACCGACGTCTACTGGGTGCGTAAGCACAACTTGAAAGAAAGGTTTGCACTGGGGAAGGAGGGAAAATTTCTCCGCCTAGACGACATACCCGAAATCGAGTTTATGTCTATTAAGGAAGCCAGAAAGACAATCGTGGCTAAACTAAAAGATACTGGCGCAATCAAGGGCGAGAAGAACATCAGACATAATATTTGTGTGCACGAGCGTTGCGGAACGCCGATCGAGCTACTTCCGGTTGAGCAGTGGTTTCTTAAATTGCTTGAAATGAAAGATAAGCTCCTCGAGGCCGGCAACGAAATCGAGTGGCACCCGTCATATATGAAGAAACGTTACGAGGACTGGGTAAAAAGCCTTAAGTGGGATTGGTGCATTTCCAGGAACAGATTCTTCGGAACACCTATACCCGCTTATACTTGCAATATATGTTCACGAATCGTTATTCCTGAGGCGGACGTCTTTCCGATCAATCCGAACATCTACGTCCTGAGCGTGTCTTGCCTGGGTTGTGGCCAGTCATCATTCACACCAGAGAAAGGCGTGCTTGATACTTGGTTCACGTCGGCGCTTACGCCCAGCATCAACAGCCTTTCACTCGCCAATGGCGAGCTGACTGGCAAGATGCATCCGATGTCACTCAGGCCTCAAGCCCATGACATCATTAGGACTTGGGCCGTCTACTCCATTCTTATGAGCCTGTACCGTCGCCAGGAAATCCCATGGAAAGAAATCATGGTTTCTGGCCACGTTATGCTACGTAAGGGGGAGAAGATCAGTAAAAAGACAGGCGGTGACAAGCTCAAGCCCGAGGATTTAATAAAAACACACTCGGCTGATGCGATCCGCTACGCTATGTGTGGCGCTATGCTCGGGCGGGATTCCTACTTCGACGAACAGGAGGTAAAAAAAGGAAAACGACTGATCACTAAGATTTACAATGCCGGCAAGCTTGTCCTTATGAACCTTGATGGGTTTCGACCCGAAGAGATGATGGATGAGTCGGCGTTGGAACCGATAGATCGCTGGATTATATATCGTTCGAGAAAGATCGCCAGTGAGATGGCGACTGAACTTGATTGCTATGAATCCAGTAAGGCCCGCCAACTTTTCGAGAATTTTTTCTGGAACGACTTCTGCAATAACTACCTCGAGATCGTGAAGGGTAGGCTTAAGGCCGAAGGAAACGGCCGGACGTCAGCTCATTACGCGCTTTACCATACATTCCTGAATATTCTCATCATGATTTCGCCGATTCTTCCGCATATCACCGAAGAGATGTATCACGCGGAATGCGGTTCGGACGGCGCAATCGAGAGTGGAGAGGATAAGGGAATATTTGGAAAAAGTAACGGATGCATAAGCGTTCATCGCGAGTCATGGCCGGCGAGCGGAGAGATTTTATCGCCGCTTAGTGCGGATGAGACTGATGGCATTGCGACAATGTTTTCGGTAATCGCAGAGGTTAGAAGGTATAGGTCGGCAAGACAAATGACCATGAATTCTTCGTTGCCGATTTTGTTCATAAAAGGTGATGAGAGCAGAATCAAGCTACTCAACTCCTTCAAGGGTGATTTAACTTCCGTAACGAAGGTGGAAAGCCTTTTGCTCGGGAGCGATGCGTACTCGGCATCAGACGAAGTTTTAATTATCAACATCTAACCACGGCCCGCAATCACAAACTGGTTGCGGGCTATTTTTATTTTTAAATAATTCACGAAATTTTTGGCACATTTGAAGTTCAACTGATTCTAGTTAGATTTTATTATTTAAATTTAAGCTCAGGCTTTTTTCATTTTTCATTTCGTCAATAGGTTTATCGCTTGCCTTGTGCAACGGCAATAAAAAAATATTCGTGATAGACGGCGATGCTAGTCTGCTAATGAACTTCGGGAGTCTTGTAACTATAGGTGCGTATAAGCCAAACAACTTAATTCATATTGTTTTTGATAACGGTGCCTATGGCTCATGTAGTGAAGAAAAATCTTTGTCATCTTCGGCAAATTTTGCTAAAATAGCTAAAGATGCAGGATATAATGCTGTTTTTGAAGTTCAAGATGAAAATGAGTTAAAGACCGCAATAGTTAGCGATTTCCCTTGCCCGATTTTTGTTCATGCGAAAATTGAGCTGGGAGGAAGACGGGATTTTTCTCGTCCGCTGGACTTGCCAGGAATTAAAGAAAGATTCATGTCATTTTTACTAACTAACAATATAAGGAGATAAAGATATGATATTTCAAGGCGAAAAAATGTTTGATGCCTCTTTTGATATCTTTGCGAACAACTATGACGATGTTCGCCCAGGTTATCCGAAAGAGATGTATGAGGATATTGCAAAAATCTGTAATCTCGGCAAGTCATCCAGTGTAATCGAAATCGGGGCTGGAAGTGGGATTGCTACTGTGGAGCTAGCAAAAACAGGATGCAAGATAATCGGGATTGAACCAGGATCTAATCTGGTGGCAATAGCCAAAGAAAAAACAAAAGACTATCCAAACGTGAAAATTGTTGAAGCTATGTTTGAAAATTATGAGTCTTCAGACAAGTTTGATTGTTTGATTGCTCTAACTTCTTTCCACTGGATCAGCGAACAAGCGAAATATAAAAAGGCCTATGACTTGTTGAATCAGAGCGGCCACTTTGTAATCGTTTGGAACAGTTTTTTCCAATCAACAGGAGATGCGACAAAAGAAGTAAACTCCTTGTATTATGAGATGTTGCCCGACATATATCCCAAAGAGAACAATAATGTTAATTTGGGTGTATTCAGCAAGTTGAATGGACGTGAATCGGAGATTGTCGGAAGCGGGATGTTTTATCTTAACTTTCTTCGAAAATATGTCACAGCTTATAACTATGACAAAGAAACCTACCCGATGCTTTTAAACACTTTCCCGAAAATCATCAAGGTTGAAAAGGAAAGGCGGGAGAAGTTTCTTAAAAAAGTTGGAGAAATAGTTGAGAAACATGGCAAACTTTCCGTCCCTGTCCTAACCACTTTACTCATCACCAAGAAAAAAGACGTATTTCTTGATGAAATCGGCAAGATTTAAAAGAGGAGGCTTCATAATGATAACTCTGAAAAAGATATATTCTCTGGCTGAAAGTTATAATGTGCCAGTAGAGGATGTTTTGTTTGTCGTATTGAATATCTACGGAGTTGCTTTCAAATGCGATTTTAACCGCATGAGAATGGGCGTACATACTATCGAACAAGATGTATTTAAGTGTTCCCACTCTCTCGGCATCAAGGATTTTTATTTCGCATTACCGATTAATGAAAGCAGTCCCTTTTCTGTTGTTGACGGAAAACTGCTTTTTGATAATCAGGAAATAGCCGATGCGATTGATCCGTCCGAAGATTTTTGCGACTCAAACTATCCAAGAAGAAATGGCACGGTCTTGAATATTAATCCAAATTCCCGCACATCTTGCCGGGGGTGTAAATTTTGCTATACAGGATATCAAGTGCCGAGAGATATGAAACGTATGGCTTGTGCAGCGGATATTAAGGAATTTTTCGACAATTGGATGGCCGAAAAAAAATTAACCGTCCTCTCGAGTCTTACGCAAATAGCCGTGGTAACCGGCTGTTATAACAGCAATAGCGAGCTAAGCTCATTCCTGATTTTACTGAGAGAGATATTGAACCAATATCAATTCCAAGGAGAAATCTTCTATCTCGGTTCGCAGATTACCAATAAGGAAACATTAAAGAAATTGGAATCAATTCGGCCTTTCTGCTACTGCGTATCGCTCGAGTGTTTTGAAAACAGGAACACACTTCTTCGCGACAAAAAAGCAGTTTGACGATTGAATCCGCCTTCAAGCTGATGGACTTTGCAAGATCAGTTGGCCATCGAGTGAATTTTTCCTATGTTCTTGGACTGGAATCACTGTTTACGGTTGAGAAATATTTTTCACTGGCAAAAAGATTTATAAACAGCTTTCCGATCATAAATACGATTCAGCTTCACAAATATCACAGCGCCTCGCTTCTTACACCCGAAGCTGTGAACATCGAATATTTTTTTGAAGCCAGGAAACTGCTCGAAAGGATATTCATTGATACCGACATGAGGCCGAGGGAATGGGAAAACTATCGCAGTTTGTGGTTTCTGAAATTCGCTGAAGAAAAACTTACAGACCCGAGAACGCCATAATAATCATCAACTTTAACATTAAGCCGTGCGCTTTAGCACGGCTCTTTTTTTGTTTTGCAGCCGCTCCCTGTCGGGAAACGGCCGCGGAATAAAATGACGAATAATTAGGCCGGCGCTGGTGAATTGATGATTTTTTCCACAGCTTCCAGAAACGCTTCCGCCCTCTTTAAAAGTTTACGGCTGTTAAGCTCGCTGAAATCGCCGTAATAATCAGCGGCTTCCCGCAAGTTTTTCGCTTCCGCCAGAGATTCAAGCAAAAAAAGATCCAGCTTCCCGTTTTCCACAAACAAAACCTTGACCGCCTCCATTAGGCAAAAATGGCTCTTTTCCCGGTATCCGGCCGAATAAAGTAAGGCGCGGGCGGAATGAAACATCGAGTAATATGATTGGATAATACACCATTTGAAATCCTTGTCCCCGTAACTTTTAGACGAAGCGTCCAAATCCTGTCTGGCTGATTTCAGTTCTTTTCCCGCCAATCTCGGCCCGGGAGTGAATTTCTTGATCTTGCCGTGTTCCAGGCACAAATTAAATTCTTGGGACATATTCATGCAAAGTAATGCCGCTTTTGACTTCCCGAAAAAATTCCGGCTCCCTAATCTCCATTTCAGACCATTCAGCAAAGGTTTTTATGATCGCTTTAATCGGCAGCATCGCTTCAAATTTTTCCAGGATCTTTCTGATATTATTTTTATTTCTGGCTATAATAAACAGATCCAGGTCGCTGCCGCTTGTCTGCTCGCCGCGGCTGGCCGATCCGAATAATATTATTCTATCCGAAAATTTAGCCAGTTTCGGCAAAATCGGCTTAATTTGCCCAATTACCGTATTTATTTTTAAAGCTTTGACTTCGGCACTCCTGGGGTTTATCCGGTAAAATTTCATATGCCCCCGCTCTTGCCTTGATGTCAGTCCGCTTTTAGACAAACTTTTAAGAAGATTGCTGGCCGAGGCCTTAGAGCATTTTATCCGCCGGGCGATCTCCTCCCCATAAAATTCTTTTTCCGGAAAATCCGCCAATAATAAAATTATTTTTTCTTTTAATCCGGTCATATAGAACTTATGTTTATTTATTTTAAACTTAAGTTCATTATAGCATAATTTTGGTTAACGTCAATAATACCCGGCCTTCAGGTCATGGATTTATTATGGCTTTGAAAAAATAGCAATTTCGAATTTTCGCGCCACGTCCGTGTAATCGCGTGAATGGATCAGAAAAGCAAAGCCCATAAAAAATTTTATCCGGCTATTGCCTGCTAATATTATACATTTTTTTGTTTGATTAGGCAAAATTAATAAATGACTGCCGCGCCTGAGCTTGATAAAAAGCCGCGGCCGCTCCCTGTCGGGAAACGGCCGCGGAATAAAAAATTGATATTTGCCTATCCAGTCATCGCCTATTCCCCAACGCAATCCTCGGACATTTCCGCGGGAAAATCGTTGTCAGCGAGCGTGCGGCAGTCAATCTGGCCGTTGCCGTGGAGGATGATCTGCCAGCGGCCATCCAAGCGGCGGGCGAAAAAATACGCGCCGGCCACGGCCTGTCCGGAATCGTCCAAAAAGGTGGCTGAGCCGCGGGCGTGGCTATCAGTCTGGGCAGTCACGCTGATTTTGATATCAGTAGGAGCGGATCTGCTTGTCTGGCGGAAAAAATCCCGAGCCGCCTCTTCTACAGCGATCCTATCTACCGAATTAGGATTAAAAAAGCCGCATTCCAGGCGAATGCTCAGCTTGGCGCCATCGCCTTCCCCGCTCCCGGCCGGCCGGCGAAAATTATACAAACAGGCCTGATAATCAATCTGATAGCCGCGTAAAGCGCCCTCCGGGCCGTCGGCCTGGTTATACCGGTCAGGCGCGGCCAGGGAATTGAGATAAGTTTCGCCGGCCAGCGCTTGCTCACTGGTCGCGCCGTCCGCTTCGTAAGCCACGCCGCTTATTTCTTCGCTCGCGGTCTTGGCCGCTTCATAATTCACGGTCCAATTGAACCGCGCTTCGCCCGCCGGCACCAGAGTCAGGCCAACGGCCGAACCCAAATCCGCGGCCAGATCCGCGGCTTGGTCCGGACAGAATTCTTCAAAAAGGCGCAGGCATTTTTGTTTGGCCTCGCACCAGCTGTAGCCGGCCGGGCCAAGACAGCCGTGTTCGTCCTGATCGCCGCCGATCAGACGCTCGGGAACCGCCGCCGGCTCATTATCGCTCGGCGCGAACGCGGTCTTCAGGGGCGAGGAACAGGCTGTCAGGCCGAACAGAGCCAAGACCGCCAGCGACGGCCAGATCAAAAAAGATTTTTTCATAATGTTATGTAAATTATTAAATTAAGTTCCGGTAAAAAAATTCCCTGGATAACATAAAAATATAATCTATTTCCTGGGAATGAGAGAAGTGTCCAGGCGGAAATTGAATATGAACTTATCGGTCTGCGGCGGCAGGGTGATGAATTTCGCCCGCTCGCCGCGATCATCCTCCATCACCATCAGCACTTTGCGCACGGCCAAAGCGGGAAAATGGCTTTTCACCAGCGCCTCGGCCTGGGCCAGGTCAAAGGCGTGGCAAGCGATCTCCTCCTGGTGGCCCGCGAATTCATATTCGCTCGCATATGCGCCGCAACGGGTATGGTGCATAAAGATTATCTGGGAAATATTGTGCTTTTCCAGGGATATCCTGATCTGGCGCAAAAGAAAATTTTTCTCCTGGTCATTGCCGTCCGCCAGGATTTTGGCCGCTCCCGCTAGCGACACCACATCGCAATCCCCCCAAAGATTCTTGGCCAGCATGTATTTTTTGATCAATTTCTGGAGGCGGAAATCCATACAATGGAAGAGGATTGTTTGGCAATGGTGCGGCATAAAATTTTTTCGCGCCGTTCGCTTTCAAGGGTGGCGACAACGATATACTATTGGCTTATATGAATTGAACAAATTATTTCGCGCAACGAAAGCCGATGCCGGTACCGGCGAAGGAAGTGGGCGAAACGATATAAACGGCGTAAAGCCCGCTGTCCGCCTTGTTCTGCCAATAGCCGCCGCGCGCCAAGCCCCGGACGCCGCTCGCCTTGATCCAGAAATAATCCGCCCCGAAATTTTGATCAGCTTCGCTTTCCCTGGTTTCGGCGGCCAGGCCATCCGTGTCAACCGCCGCGACATAGCCGGTGGCCGGCAAGGCGCGGCCGCGGTAAACGCCATCCACCGCCTCCTCCTTGATCCATTCCCAAACATTGCCGACCATGTCATAGGCGCCGAAAGAGGAAACGCAATTTCGGCCCGTGCCGGCCGGTCCGGGCTGGCTCGGCCAGTTGCTGTCTACCTGGCAGTCATCCGCTCCCCAGCCGGCCGCTTTGTCCGGCGTGCCCAAGGCGGCCTTGAACCACTCTTCGCCGGTGGGCAGCCGTTTGCCGGCTTTCGCGCAGACGGCCATGGCTTGGGTCTGCGAAATGAAGCGCCAAGGCTGGGCGCCGGCCCGGGATTCCGGCGCGCAATCCGGCGCGTCCAAATTCTCCCTGGTCATTAATTGGTTGCCGATCTCCTGGTGCGGACAGCGCCGGCCGGCCGCGGCTTCGTATTTATCCAGGCAAAAGCCGCCGGCCGCGGACGGCACAAAAACCATTTCGGCCGGACAAGGAGCGTCTGCGCCCTGAAAAAACAGGTGGCCGACCACGGAATCGGACAAATTGTCATAATGGTCGACCGCGTCAATTCCGATCGTCACCAAACCCACGGCCAATATCGCGATAAAAAAATAGTAAAAAAATTTTCGCCAGATTTTTCTTTTTTTCATATGCGGATTTCCCCCACTTTAGCCATTATCTTCTTGGCCAGATCCGGCAGGCTGTCGCTGGCCGCACCGGCTTCCAACCAATGGAAAGGCTGGCCGAAAGCCACCTTGAGCTCCTTTTTGCGCCAAGGCTGGCCGGAAAAATTTTGCGCGCGGAGATTAGACAATCTGACCGGCACGATCAAAGGGTTGAGCGCGCGCGCCAGGAAAGCCACGCCCGGCCGGGCATTTTGCGGATCAAAATCGCGATCCATATGGGCGGTGGGAAACATGATGATGTTTTTGCCCTCACGAAGGCGCCTGATCGTTCCGGCCAATGATTTTTCGTAGTTGCCGTTCGCGCTAAAAATTGGGTAAGAACCGTAAAACCAAAGAAAAGGCCCGTATGGACGCTGAAAAATTTGTTTCCAGTATGTCATATAGCGCACCTGGCCGATACGCCAAGACAGGGACCAAGGCAGGCAGGAACCGATGAAAAAAGGGTCGGACCGGCTGTGGTGGTTGGCAATGAAAAGGACTCCGCCTTGCCGGATCTTGTCCAGATTTTCCCGGCCCAGGATCTGGAAACGGAAAATCAGCGGCCAAAGCGGCCGTAAGGCCAGGCATGAGGCAATTCGGAGCGGCCAACCGAGCCAGAACAAGAATTCCAAAAAACCCAGCGCCAGAAATTTGGCTGTTTTTAAAATATTAATTATTTCCGGATGATTTTTTTGGACCGGAGGCATAATCCTGGCCATATTTTGGCCGGCCGGATTGTAAGTGGCCGGACGCTCAAATCTGCTGATATTATATAATGTATTAGATTTTTTCGCAATATTCATATTGACTTGGTTGGCCAATCTTGCTTATAATGTAAAAAATTGGCAAACCAGCCAAACAGCCCAAAAAAGGCTTTTTTATTTTTCACCGCGATCGGCTCACAATAATTCTTACAGCTTCTAATCACATTCAATATTTAACACACAATATCCAACCAATATCCAAATTTTTCCCACAGGCAAACCGCATGGCGAATGCCTGCCTTTTGTCGGCGAAGCCTTGCATCAATTCGCCCGCGGCACGGACCTGGTCTTGAATATCGCGCCGGAAGGATGCATGGTAGCCAACATGGCGCAAATGGCGGCAGAACCGGCCCGGGAAACAGCCGGCGGCGGGCGCCGGAGCGGCAGGATCCAAGGGATCTTTTCCCTGGAAGGCGAAATTGATGAAGAGAAGCTCGCCCTGGCCGCCTTGAAAATTCTGGGTCCGGAAAAATATTACCGAGCGGACTAGATCTTCGGAATAATAAAAGCTCCGCTTGTCAGGCAATAGTCAAGAATTGGCTAATTCCAAAGGGACCGCGTTCGGCGGCTCTTTTGCCGGGCCGGACAAAGGCTTAATAACCCGCGGCCGGCCGAAGACAAAAAGATTTTCCCGGTAGACTCATCCGTCCGCCTCAGGCGGCCGGATATATGTCAGCCAATATTTTTTGTTTGATCCAAAACTTGACTAAAGCGCAAGCGGAGCTTTTTTCCTCCCGTTCCAATTATACCGCAAAATCGGATTTCAACCAAGAAAAAGCCGGGGAACGAATTCTCCGGCTTGATTTTGTTTAACTTTTTCGAGGCTAGGAAATTATCACCTCCTCCAGATAGCTCAGGCCCGACCAATCAACCATGATTTTCGGCTGATTGTGCTCCAAATCCCAGGGCACGAAATAGGTCAGGTTCTTCTCTTGCTCGGCGTCCAGGCCGGCCGCCAATTCGCGCGCGGAGCGGACCGTGGCCAGGATTTTTCTGGCCACCGCCCCGAAGATCCGGTTCTGGTATCTTTCCAGGAGATTGACCGCCTCGTCATAATGCACGCCATTGACTTTGCGGCGCAGGACATAAGCGTTGCCGCTGTCCTGGATGGTCAGAACCGGCGGGTTGAAACGGACAAAAGCTTCTTGCGCGCGGGCGCCCCGGAGTTTTGTCTGCAAGACGGCCAGAAAGCCATTGGTCGCGTTGACCGCGGGCAAAGCGCCCAGCCGCAGCCGCTCAAAGATATGCGGCTCGCCGTCGATCGGGATTTCCTTGAGGCGGGTGGGATCATAGCCCAAGCTCAGGATATCCCGGATCATGAAGCCGTAAGACGGCATTTTTCCCCGCTCTTCCAGCCAGACGGCCAAGGATGGGCGGAAATAGTTCGGCAAAGCTTCAATGCCCTGGGCCGGGAATTCCTGGATCGTCCGCGGCAACTTCATCCATAACTGCCAATCCCCGTCAATCTGGATCCGCTTGTTCTTGACCGCCGGCGGTTCGTAGGATTGGATAGGCAAGGAAAGGATGGGCAGGGGGATAGCAATCTGTTCAATCGAATCCCCGCCGGTATAACCGGCCAGCTTGACGATGCTTCTCTTGAAACCGGCCAGCTTGACGGCCAAACGGGTGAAAAGATAGCGCGCCAAAGGCGAGACGGCTTGCGCTTCGATCTCATCCTGAAAAAACACGAGCAAAGTGCTGAGCATTTCCTTGAATTCGGAAATTGTCTGAGCCACGAAAATCTCATTCTGGCGCATGGCGATCAGGTCGTGCTTGGACTGAAGTTGGTAAAAGATCTCCGGCAAAGCCCGCCGCAAAATCTCTTGGGCTGATTTCCAGCGCGCCGGAACGTATACCATCGGATGGCCAGCTTCTTCTTTGCCTCGGCCGGCGCCGATTGAAACGCCGTTCGCTTTCCTGCTTAAAGCGGCGACCGTACCGTGACCGATGATTTCACCCAAGCTCTGCCAGCCTTGCTTTTGATACATGCCCGCGGCCGGGTCAGTGGACGGGATGATGTTGTCCAAAAGGCCGATTTCCCCGCTGTCTTCCAAAAAAATTTTGAAATTCGCGAGCAGTTGTCCGGCCAGGCCTTTACGCTGGAAAAAGGGATCAGTGTGGATGAAAAACAGATAGTGCCCCTGGATGCCTTGCACTTTCTTGGAAACCAGGGTCACGGCCTGCGCCACAGTCAAGCCGTCCGCGTTGAGCGTGAAGCGGCGATAGCCATTATGGGCGTACTTGTCCGCTTCCAGATCAATGACCGCGCCTTGCGCGGCCTGGTTGATCCTGTCTTCCAAATTATGGAAGAGCTTGTTGACCAACGAAGAATCGGCAAAGCCGGATTTTTGCTGTCCGCCCAAGAGGCTGGCAATGCCCAGCTTCTGGCCCAAATTCAGATTCTCCCCGTTCTTTTTCAATGTTTCCATCTGTTCCTCCGGTCTTGGAAAAAAGTTAATAAATCTTCCTGCCTTTTTTTTGTAATGAGCAAAAAGAAAACCGGCCCCTCAAAACGAGGAGCCGGTTTCTTGTTTTTCCTAATGGTGTCTAATTTTTCGTTAAAACACCACAAACAACCGGTCTCCCCGCAGGGCCGTAAAAGAAGAAGCCGAAATAAAAACCCGTTTTTTGTGCTGTCTTAATCATATTTATTCTACTATTGTGGATAATTATAGCAGATATGGAACAAAAGTCAATTTTTTATCTTCTTTTAAATATAATTGGCCGGTTTTTTATTATTGCTTAGAAAAATATAGCTAAAATAAGCCAAAAATTATTTTTTTATCACTTGGGCAAACGCCGCGAGAAAGTTGGCGATTTTGACCAGTTCGCTCACGCGGATCGTTTCCCTGGCCGTAAGACGGTTTTTGGTGCCAGCGGAAATGGCCACGGCCTTAATCTTTTTTTCCGCCAGGATGTTGGCGTCGCTCAAGCCGCCGTCACTGCCTACGCTCGAGACTAAGCCAAGCTGATGGTTGATCCGGATGATGCTTTTGATGAATTCGTCGCGCGCCGGCCAGGCGTAACCGCGGACGGCCAGCCTGGTTTTCAGATATAAACCAGCTTTGGCCAGGCGCACTTGTTTCTTGAACGCGCGGATGATCAGGTCGGCTTGCGCCTGTGCTTCTTTAAGGCTGAGCGCCCGCGTTTCCGCTTTGACCTCGACCCGATCCGGCACGATCCCGAGCGCGTGGCCGCCGCTGATCAAGGCGATGTTGTTCGTAACCGTCTTCGTGATCCGACCGGTCCTGATTTCCGCGATGGCGCGGCTGGCGACCCGGATCGCGTTCAAGCCCTTTTCCGGTTCCCAACCGGCATCGGCGCTGCGGCCTTTGACCACGATATCTAAATGATAGATATGAGGCGCGGCCGTAACGATCCGTCCCAAAGGCCCGGCCGCTTCAATCACCAAGGCCTCTTTAGCCCGCAGTTTATGGAAGGGCAAATTACCTGCCCCGCTTAAGCCGGCCTCTGGCCTGCGGGTAAAAACCATTTCCAGCGGCCGGTGCTTGGCTTTTTTGGTGTGCAGGCCTTGCGCCGCCGCCAGCATTGCCGCCGCGCCAGCCATGCTGTCCGCGCCCAGGACCGCGGCGCCGGCGCTCCGGATCAGATCGCCTTTTATAAGCGGCTTCGCTCTTGGTCCTGGCCCGGCCGCATCCAAACGGGCGCAATACAAAAGCGCTTCGCCCTGACCGGGTAAAAACGCGAGCACATTGCCGTAGCGGTCCGGCCGAGCCCGGCAACCCGCGGCCGCGAAGCGCCGCAAAACCGCTTGGGCTAATTTTTTTTCTTGGCCGCCGGACGGATCAATCGCGATGAGTTCCAAAAAAACCGGCAGAATGTCTTTCGCCTTGATCATTTTTTAATAAAAAATATTAAACGCGCTAAAGGCCGTAATTAAAAATCTGGCCATTGGGCTTTCTGCCTTCGCCGTGGTATAATCAGCCTATGGCAGAAATAATCCGTAAAACTTCCAATTACCCCTGGTCGTATTTCCGCCGCTTCAACCCGGTGGTCAGGATCATGATCCTCTCGGACATTTTAACGGTCATGTCCCGACTGGGTTTTGTTACGCCCTTGTTCGCCGTGTATATCACCGACCGGATCCCGGGCGGAAACTTGGAAGTGGTGGGCATCGCGTCCATGATCTATCTCCTGTCAAAAAGCTTGAGCCAGATCGCCACTTCCGCCCTGATTGACAGCATCCGAGGCGAAAAGGATGATTTTTGGGCAATGACCGGCGGCACGGCTTGTTTTTCCCTGGTCTATCTTATGTATATTTTTATCGATTCGGTGGCCGGACTATACATTCTCCAATTTTTTCTCGGCCTGGCCGCGGCTTTCCTTTTTCCGTCCTGGACCGCTTCTTTCAGCCGCCATCTGGACAAGCGGCAAGAAGGCCGGGAATGGGGAATGTATTTCACCTTGACCGATCTGTCCTCAGCCGCGGCCGCGATCCTGGGCGGCGTCATCGCCTACCGCCTCGGCTTCACCTATCTTTTTGTTCTCGCCGCGGCCGTTTCTCTGGTTGGCACGCTCCTATTGCTGAGTGTCCGGAAAAAATTCTATAAACCGACCGAGCCATAAAGGGTTTAAACTTTTGCCGTTATGGCCGGTCAAAAAATAGATTATTATATCCTCATTGGATTTGATATTTTTCCGCCAAGAAAGCAATCTTATTCTGTAAAAAAGTTAAAAAAAAGTATCCGGCCAGGGAAGATATATTAACTAAATAAAAAACGCCAAAGACAAAATAAAAATTGCCATCCAGCTTCTTGCTAAAAATAACGACCAAGAAAGCTAAAAAATACAACAGGCTAACAGCCGTACCGAAAATAAAAAATTTTACTTTAATGGAAAAACGGATTTCCGACCGTCCTAATTTTTTTATCGCCCATTTGACAATAAAAAAAACCGCTGTACATACAAGCCCGACAAAAGAAAATATTTCCAAAATTTCCTTAGTACCAAAAGAAAATGTCTCATTTTTAAATTGGGAGTTGATGATGGAAAAATAGGCCAAAAAGCGGAAAGAAAAATTTGGTTTAATGCTTAAAACGACAAAAAGCAAAACCGCCGAAAAACTTAACACCGCCGGCGCCAAGCAGGAATATTTTAAAAAACCTAAAAATAATTGCACGATAAATAAAATTTTTTTTATTACGGACACGGCTTTATTGGCGGGATCGATTATCATATAGATTGAATAGACTGATTCTTGATAACAATTCTCCCGATGTAAAATCCGAACAAAGCCAAACAGATGGCCACCGTGGCCATGACGCTCGGATATTGGCGGTCAAAACCGCTGGCGGAAAAATGTTTGAGCAGAATGCCGAGGTAAGCCCAAACCAACACCAAGCCATAAGCGATATTCCGATCTTTGCGCATCCGCAGGATTCCGATTAAGGCTCCGACCAAAAGGATAATGCTTGTCCAGACAAAGTCGGGGAGGCCGAATCCGTTCCGG
>Ga0210051_1003642_pt1 | contig 15249 bp, 16 predicted proteins | sample CryGey092014_all_FD_185464 | JGI IMG/M metagenome (GOLD analysis project Ga0210051, IMG submission 185464) | Groundwater microbial communities from aquifer - Crystal Geyser CG23_combo_of_CG06-09_8/20/14_all (SPAdes) (version 2) | ecosystem: Environmental > Aquatic > Deep subsurface > Groundwater...
ATGTGAAAATTTTTTTCGGAAAAGATGGAAAAGCAGAAGAAGTCTTGTTGAATTATGAGACTTTTTTACGCCTTGAGGTCTTTCTCAGAGAGTTGGCGCGCAACGACCAGGTTTATTTTGTTTCCGAAGAATGGCAACACCGCATCCGGGAAGCGGAAGCAGATATTGAAGCCGGGCGCGTTTATCGCGTAACACCGCCAGATGTCGAAAAAGCATTGGATTGGCTTGATGAATGAGATCGTCCTGACCGAGCGGCTCAAGGGAGATTTCAAATCGCTTCCAGTTACGATCCAGAAGAAACTCAAGAAGCAGGTCAAATTCCTTGCTGAAAACCCAAAGCACCGTTCCCTGCAAATCCACCGCATTGAAGGGACTCGATATTGGGAGCTCTACGTTGACATTGCTTATCGGTGCGTCTTTCGGCAGGAAGGGGACATCTATTACCTGCTGGCGGTTGGCCCCCACAAAATAATTGACGAGTTCTCCCGCAAATAGACAATGAACCCCGCTCCAGGCTGGAACGGGGTTCATGATTTCTACGCTTTTCCGTGATGTTCCTCGCACGGACACAGCGCGCGCAAATAATGCCAGTTGTAGATCCCGTAATCGTGTCCATCCTCCCAGACGATGGAGATGGCGTACGAGCCGACGGCGCGCACGTTCACCAGCCGCGTCTCAAGGGAATCGGGCAGGTCAGCGGTGAAGACGGAGTCATCCGGCTCGGCCTGCATGTTTTCGTGTCCGCCCCGGCACGCGGCGCACGGGCAGGCGGCGCGCAACAGCCCGAACGGGTACGCGCTCTCATGCCCGTCGGACCAAGTGAGCGTCAATTCTCGTTTCGTTTTATTGGCAGTGATGCCGGTGGGACGTTCGTTCATTCTTCGGATGGTTCCTTCCAATTTGCCAAAAGCAAGCCAACTTGTTTCACAAATTGCCCAGCGTTGCCCAATCCTTTTTCTGCGCTGGATTTCGAGAACTCCATACGATAGTCGGCATCCTGGTCAAGAACAGAATTTCAAAGATTTCCATGGCGCGGCCTCCAGCCGCAACCCAACCGCCGTCATTGCGAGCCTTCGGGAAGCAATCTCCGCGTCGTGGTTGGGGATTGCTTCGGGAAGAACACCCTCGCAATGACGACAGAATCTTCGCGGTTGGCATAGTTTTCGCGGAGTAATACTATAGCTTTCTTAATCTTTTTGAATGGACGATGATCCATTACATTGGATTATATTCCATCCAAAATCTGGCCCTTACAGGGTGCTTCGCGAAGACTTTGGAGTCCGCGGTTATTGCGGCGGCGGGACAACCGACAGGAAATTGGACGCGGCCCAGCCTGCGCGCGATTCATCATACGGCGCGACCAAGCGCCACCAGGTGTAGCCGTTGGCTTCCTGCGGACCGTCGCGTACCAGGAAGACTTCCGCGTCCTCGCCGAGGAACAAGAGTTCGCCCGTCAGCCCGGGCGCGGAGCGCAGTCGCAGGCCGTCGCCGCCGGTGCCGGTGATCTGGACGTAGACGCCCACCGCGATCGTCCCGGCGGGGGCGGTCGGCGTGCCAACCTGCAGGGGGTCGGGAGTCAAGGTCGGTGCGGGCGGGGGGGTGGAGGTCGGGGCGGGGATCAGGGTCAGGTCTGCAGGAGCAAACCCGAGGTCAGGGTTTTGAGGCGAGGCGGAGAATCCAAACCAGGCCAGCGTGGCCAGCGTCAGCAGGCAGGCCAGTCCCGAGGCGGAAAGAATTACAGGCAGGGTGAGGAGTCGGCGAAGGTCGAGGTTCATGGTCAAACACCACTAACAACCCGTCATTCCCGAAAGAGCATCGGGACTATGTGCGAGCGTTCGTCCCTGGCACTGCCCGCCACTACAGTCCCCGAAGCGAAGCGGAGTGGGAGGGCAAGTGTGCGAAGCAATCCCCGCGTTCGAGGAGATTGCTTCCCGAAGGTCGCAATGACGAACGTGCGCGATTATATCTTGGAAAGCAGGCCAAGCGCTTTGACGGGCATGAGCATACGCAGGGCGCGCGGCTGGATGGCGATGACGACTTCGCGCGTTTCGGGGCGCGGCTCGCCATCGGTCTGGACGAGGAAGGGGGCGTCGGCTGTGACGCGCAAAGTATGGAACGGGATGCGACGCGCCTTGTCGGAACTCAGGTGATGGCCGCGCCAAAGTTCGTAGGCGCGCATGAGCGCGTCGCCGAGGTTATTACCGGAGAGCAGCCACAGGTCGAACTCGCCGTCGTCCATGTGCGCTTCTGGGGAAAGCACGGACAGGCCGCCCATGTAGCGGCGGATGTTGTTGGCGATTGCCAGCATGAAGTTGCCTTCCACTTCCTGGTTGTCGGCCCACAGGCGCAGGCGCACGCCGCCCCACTGGCTGGCGTTCCAGACGGTGGCGCCGAAGTATTCGGGAACGGCGAAGAATTTTTCGGCGCGGAAACGCGGTTCGAGAGCATGGATGGTCATGGCGTCGAGTCCCATGCCGGCCCACAGCAGGAAGGGCTGTCCGTTGCAAATGCCCACATCCACCGCGCGGACGGGCGCGTCGGCCAGCGTGCGCGCGTTTTCTTTGAGCGCCCACCAGCGATTCCATGAATAGACCGGCAGGCCGAGTTCGAGCGCCAGCACGTTGGCGGTGCCGCTGGGCAGGATGCCGAGGGCGGTGTCTGTGCCGACCAGCCCGGCCGCGGCCTGGCCGATCGTCCCGTCGCCGCCGCAGGCGAAGACCGCCTCGAATTTTTCGTCGGCGGCCAGGCGCGCGGACTCGGTGGCGTGCGCGCCGCTTTGGGTGGCGGTCACGTCCGTCTGCCAGCCGGACTGGGCGAGGGTCTTGACCACGGAACGCAGGAAGGGCTTGACCGGGAATCGCCCGGCGGCGGGATTGTATAGGAGCAGGGCGCGGCGCATGGGGTCATTATACTGTGTGGGTGTAAGAAGTAATTGGTGATTGGTAATTGGCTCTTGGCTGATTCGCTGATTCGTTGAATCGTTGAATCGTGATCCCGCGTCGAATTACTATTTACCATTTACCATTTACCATTTACCGGCGCAGTTTGCCCCTAATCCCGCATGTTATAATCCCGCGCGATGAAAGCAGGCGACCTGCTCAACCAGCGTTACCAATTGCTCGAACGCCTCGGATCGGGCGGCATGGCCGAGGTGTATCGGGCGCGCGACCTGATGCTCGAACGCTCGGTGGCCATCAAAGTCCTGCGCGCCGACTATTCGAGCGATAAGGAATTCCAGGAACGCTTCCGCCAGGAGGCGCGCGCCGCCGCCAACCTTTCGCATCCCAACATCGTCACCGTCCATGATTTCGGGCTGGATAACGGCCAGTTGTTCATCGTGATGGAACACATCCCCGGCACGGACTTGAAATCCCTGCTCCGCAAGCGCGGGCGCTTCACCGTCGAGGAGGCCATCCCGTTGATGGTGCAGGCCTGCGCGGGTATCGGCTACGCCCACCGCGCCGGGCTGGTGCATTGCGACGTGAAGCCGCACAACCTGCTCATCGCGCCCGACCATCGCCTCAAAGTGACGGACTTCGGCATCGCCCGCGCCCTCTCCACCATCCGCCCCGGCGACCGCGAGGATGTGGTCTGGGGTTCGCCGCAATATTTCTCGCCCGAACAGGCGCGCGGCCAGGCGCCCTCGCCCGCCTCGGACGTGTACTCGCTGGGCGTGGTGCTTTACGAAATGCTGACCGGCACCCTGCCCTTCAACGCCGCCACCGCCGACGACCTGGCGCACATGCACATTCATTCCCATCCGCATCCGCTGGGCGAATACCTGCCCGACATCCCGCCGATGCTGGAACAGATCCAATCAAAAATACTTTCCAAGGAACCCTCCGCCCGCTACCGCACCGCCGACCAGTTGGGACGCGTGCTGATGCGCTTTGGGACGCTGCGCGAATTCACGCCCCCGCAACTGACCTTGACGCCGGAGGCGGTCAACCATTTCGAGGAACCGCCCGCCGCTTCCACCCCTGACCCTATGCCGGTCGCGGCCTTCGAGCCGCCTTCCCTCGACCTCGACATTGACTGGGCGACCATCGGCCTCGGCCTGCTGGCATTGTTCGCGGTTGGCGGGCTGATCCCGTTTTGGATGTGGGTTTATTTCACCTGGAATCCGTAACAGATACACTGCCCTGAGCTGCGATAACCATCATCCCACTGCCCTGAGCGGTAACCACCAGTCCGCTGCCCTGAGCGGAGGGTACTCCCGAAGTCGAAGGGCAAGTCCACAGGACAATACTTGCCTTAGAAACCCGTCCTTCGACTGCGCTCCTCGAAGAGCGCTCGTCGCTCCGCTCAGGACGGCGAATATCTTTGAAATCACTTCCATGCCTCATAATTTCCTCATTGCCCCCTCCATTCTTTCTGCGGACTTCACCCGCCTCGGCGCGGACCTGTCGGCTTGCGAATCCGCGGGCGCGGACTGGATCCACGTGGACGTGATGGACGGCCGCTTCGTCCCGAACCTGACGATGGGGCCGGTCGTCGTGGAGGCCTGCCGCCGCGCCACGAAACTTCCGCTGGATGCGCATTTGATGATCGAGCAGCCAGAGCGTCACATCGAAGCGTTTGCAAAGGCGGGCGCGTCGCACATCACCGTGCATGTGGAAACTTGTCCGCATTTGCATCGCACCATTGAGCAGATCAAGTCGCTGGGATGCAAGGCGGGTGTGACGCTGAACCCGGCCACGCCCGCTTCGGCGATTGAACCCATGCTGTCGCTGGTTGACATTGTGCTGGTGTTGACGGTCAACCCCGGTTTTTCGGGGCAGAAATTCATCCCCGAAGTCCTGCCAAAGATCGTTTCCCTGCGCCGCGCGTTGGATGAGATTGGCTCGTCCGCCTGGCTGGAGGTGGACGGCGGCCTTTCGTCCGCGACCCTGCCCGAGGTCCAGAAAGCGGGCGCCGACGCGTTCGTCTCGGGCAGTTCCATCTTCCAGCATCCGCAGGGCATCGCGGAGGGAATCCAAGCATTACGGAGTTCGTTACGCAATACGCAACATCGCGAAGCATCCCTGTGGGACGCAACACGCAATATTACGTAGTGCGTATTTCGTAACATCCCCTGGTTAAACAAAAACCGCGGCTTACGCCGCGATCTTTGACAGGGACAGACAACCTTAAGCCGATTTGGCCGCGGTGCGGATGCACTTGGCGCAAAGCACTTTCTGAACCTTGCGGCCATTCTCGACCAGCGTCACTTTTTGCAGGTTGGGAAGAAACTTGCGGTTGGTGGCGTGCATGGAGAACGAGCGTTTATGTCCAAAGGTGGTGGTCTTGCCGCAGTGAGCGCATTTCATGAGATTCGATCCTTTCCAGTTTCACAATAATGCCTGCGCCGATTTTTCTCACGCAAGCGCCGCATTGTACCACAAACCGCAACCATCTTCAATACTTTTGGTTAATTAAGCAGTAAAGGATATAGCATGGGCAAAGAAAATACAACTTTCGGCAGTATCCACATTTCACCGGCGGCGGTCGCCACCATCGCTTATCGCGCCTCGCTGGAATCCTACGGCGTGGTGGGGTTGGCGCCGCGCAACCTGGCGGAGGGGCTGGCGCACAGCCTCACCCGCGAGCCGGCGCGCGGCGTGGCCGTCCGCTTCGACGGCGAGACGATTGACATTGACATCCACGTCATCATCGAGTACGGGACGCGCATCACCTCGGTGGCGAACAGTGTCGCCAACACGGTTCGCTTCCATGTGGAGAAGGCGCTGGGGTTGAAGGTCAACACGGTCAGCGTGCATGTGGCTGGTCTGCGGGTCAGCGACCTGGACTAATAATGGAGCGCGGGTTTTAACCCGCTGGCGGACTAAAGTCCGCGCTCCAAGTTTCCTAAAGTCCGCGCTCCAAGTTTCCTAAAGTCCGCGCTCCAGGTTTTCTAAAGTCCGCACTCCAAGTTTTGAGGAGCATTTCATGGGTTCTGATTCCACCGACATCCAGGCCAAACACCTGCAACACCTGCGCGACAAGCCGATTGACGGCCTGGTTCTGAAGGAACTGGTCCAGGCCGGGTTGACCTGGCTTCGCACCAACCAGGCGTTGGTCAACTCCCTGAATGTTTTCCCCGTCCCCGACGGCGACACCGGCACGAACATGACGCTGACGATGCAATCGGCCTGGAACGAGATCGCCGAACTCGGCACGCGCAACGTGGGCGAGATGGCGGCCGCGGTGGCCAAGGGCGCGCTGATGGGGGCGCGCGGCAACTCGGGGGTGATCCTGTCGCAGTTGTGGCGCGGATTTTCACGCGGCCTGCACGGCGCGGAAATCCTCGACGGGCCGACGCTGGTGAAGGGATTCGTGGAAGCGCGCGACACCGCCTACAAGGGTGTCGTCCGCCCGGTGGAAGGCACCATCCTGACCGTCTCGAAGGATGCGGCCGCGGCCGCCGAGTCCGCGCTGGCCGAAACGCAGGATCCCATCGAAATCCTGGAGCGCATTGTCCCGGCCGCGGACGCGTCGGTGCAGAATACGCCCGAACTGCTCCCGGTCCTCAAACAGGCGGGCGTGGTCGATTCGGGCGGCAAGGGGCTGTTCTTCATCTACGAGGGCATGTTACGCTACTTCAACGGCGAGCCGCTGGATGTCCCGACCATGAACGTCCAGCCGATGTCGGCCATGAATTTGCAGAACGCGATGGAGTCTGTCGAAGAGGGCCAGGATTACGAAGTGGTGGTGGACTTCTTCCCGGACGGCGCTCTCGACCTGCAATCTTTCTACGGCAAACTCGAAGGGATGGGCACCTCCATCCAGGTGGGCGAGGGCGAGGGCATGTACCGCATGCACATCCACGTGCCGCTCGACAAGCGCTACGAACCGATTGACTACATCATGGGACTCGGCACCATCTCCAAAGTGGCGATGGAAAATTTGCTGGCGCAAATGAACGATATCCAAAAATCGAAGAACGAGAAAATCGAATTATCGCCCGTGGAGCCGGGGCAGATCGCAGTGGTGGTCGTCTCGCCGGGCAAGGGACTGAGCCGCATCTTCGCGAGTTTGGGCGTGGCCGCCATCGTTGAGGGCGGGCAGACGATGAACCCATCCACGCAGGAAATTCTGGCCGCGTTCGAGAACCTGCCGACCGACAAGGTCATCATCCTGCCGAACAACAGGAACATCATCCTGGCCGCGAACCAGGCCAAGGAAGTGACGGTGAAACAGGTGGCCGTCGTGCCGAGCAAGACCGTGCCGCAGGGACTGGCCGCCATGCTCGCGCACAACCCGGACGGGGAGGTGGATGCCGTTGCCGGGAAGATGTCCAAGTCCCTGGCCTCCGTGCAGACGGGCGAGATCACCATCGCCACGCGCACGGTGGAGATTGACGGCGTGAACGTGGAGACGGGACAGGTGATCGCGTTGCTGGACGGCAAGCTGGCGCTGGCGGCCGCGTCGGTGGAAGAGGCGGTGGTGGGCTTCCTTGAGAAAGCCGAAGCCGGCAAGCATGAACTGATCACTTTCTACTACGGCGAAGACCTGAATCGCCACGAGGCGTTTCGAATTGTGGATGTGGCCCGCGGGACATATTCCGCGCAGGAGATCGAAGTGCAGGACGGCGGCCAGCCGCATTATCCGTTCTTGATTTCGGTGGAATAGTTCTTTACCGAATCGCTCTACTTTTCTGATAGAATCTCTCCATGCCAGTTATCTCAATGTTCTACGGCTTGATTGTGTCCTTGTATTTTCGGGACAACAGGCAACATAAGTCGCCTCATATTCACGTGAAGTTTCAAGAGGAAGAGGCGATATTCAGGATTCCAGATGGTAAACTACTGGCTGGAAGTCTGCCATCTCCAAAGATAAAACTCGTTTCCGCGTGGATCGAAATCCACCGAGATGACCTAATGGCTGATTGGGAGCTGGCGGTGAGTGGTCAGCACCCATACAAGATTGATCCTCTGAAATAACCATGAATCCAAGAATTATCGATGTAACCCCTAATGACGATTACACGCTTACGCTCCGCTTTACGAATGGCGAAACCGGCGTGTATGACTGCAAGCCCATTCTTGATTTTGGCGTCTTCGTTGAACTCAAGGAGCTTGCTTATTTTAAACGCGTCAGGCCGTTCAATGGCACAGTCGTATGGCCGAACGAACAGGATATTGATCCCGATACGCTATACCTGGATTCCATGAAGGAACTGTCGGTTGCGTAAGGGTGACATGATCAAACTAAAAGTAATCAAGACCGAAGCCGAATACGAAGCGGCCCTGGTTCAAATTGACAGGTTGATGGATGACGCAACCAGCCCCGCCAAAGTGGAGGAATTGGGGCTATTCGCCGTGCTCGTCGAGAATTATGAGAGAGAGCATTTTCCCATTGGCCTCCCCGACCCCATTGAAGCCATCAAGTTCCGCATGGAACAACAAGGACTGGAGCGAAAAGATTTGGTGAAATACATCGGGAGCCAAAGCAAAGTTTCCGAAGTATTGAATCGGAAACGGCCGCTGAGTATTGCCATGATCCGCGAATTACATCGGGGCCTGGATATCCCGGCCGAAGTCCTGTTGCAGAAACCTGGGGGAAAGTTGGCAGATCCAAAACCCAAAGGAACGGCAAGCGGGCGAACTCGTTTTGAACCCGCTTATACCCGTGGGTGAGTTGCAACGTAGAGAAGACAAATGCGACTTGGCGGAGGCGATCACCCTCCGCCGAATTGTTTAATCCCTGTGCTATACTCGCGGCCATTATGAAACCCGGCCTCGTCACCGAGCCGGGCCGCCAAAGGAGGAAAAGCAATTTCGGAATTGATGCAGGGAGAGGGAGTTGTAATCCATGTGACTCACTTGGTTCGATTGATCAACGCGTAGACTTCCTTCTTGTTCCACCCGCTTTGTTCGGCAAGTTCGACGGAAATCTCTTTGGCCGATTTGCCGCTTTTCAGTTCGCGTTTAATCGCCGCGAGTAATTCTTCATCCGTCCACTGCTCACTGATGACTGACCGCGAAGCGTGACCACTGATCACTAAAGTAAATTCTCCGCGCGCCTCGCGAGACTTGAAATATTCCAGCGCGCCGCTCAACGGTCCGCGCCAGTATTCTTCGAAGAGTTTGGTCATCTCACGCGCGACGCAGATTTGACGGTCGCCGAGGATGGCGAGCAGGTCCGCGAGGGATGCGAGGATGCGGTGGGGGGATTCGAGGAAGATGAGCGTGTGGCGCAAATTGGCAATTTGCGCTACAAATTTCCGCCGTTCGGTGGGTTTGTGGGGGAGGTAGCCGAGGTAGGTGAACGCGTCGGTGGGCAGGCCGGAAACGCTCAGGGCGGCGACGGGGGCCGAGGGTCCGGGAACCGGCCGAACGTCGAAGCCGGAAGCGAGGGCGGCGCGAACGAGTTCGTAGCCGGGATCGTTAATGGCGGGCGTCCCCGCGTCCGAAACCAGCGCCACGTCCCCGTCCGCGAGCGCGGCGAGGATGGCATCCAGTTTGTGGAGTTTGTTGTGTTCAAAGTAACTGGTGAGGGGAGTTTGGATCTCGAAATGTTTGAGCAAGTTCCCGGTGTGACGGGTGTCCTCGGCGGCGATGAGTTTGGACTCGCGCAGGACGCGCACGGCGCGCGGGGACAGGTCTTCGAGGTTGCCGATGGGGGTGGCGACGAGAAAGAGAGCGCCCATGCCGGTATTTTACCTTCATCTTTCCCAAATCCAAAGATTTGGGAAAGATGAAGCGGGGCGGTTTTTCAATCGCCGCGCGGCCAGGATTGGGTATCATCCCCCCACCTCAACCAGGAATGGATCGAATGACGAGCGACGGGATGGCAGTCCAAATTTGGCTCAGCAAAGTGACAGTCACTTCCAAAGTGACTGTCACTTTGTTGCGCAGATTCTACACATGAGCCTCAAATTTATAGAGGTCTAAAAACAACAAACGATGAATCGAATTTGTTTCTGCTGCGAGGATGGATCGCCCTTCTGATTGGGCTGGGAATCAGCCTGGCGCTTGGGATTCAATATTTCGATTTCCACCATAAGGCGCTCCTCGACCAGGTATTTATGGTCGGAGCGCCAACGCTGTCCTTCGTATTTTTACTGTGGATCAGTTTTCCCGCCATTCGAGCGCATGTTTCAAAGCCCATCCTGATTAGCGGGGTGATCGCGGCCGTTCCAGGCCTCATCCACCTGGCGCTCATCCAACGGGCATTTCCCGCCGGCTGGCAACAAATGTTCCTGGCGGCAGGGCTTGTGCTTTTTTATGGAAGCGGAATCTTCCTTGCGCGGCATCGGCTTCTTAAAGCCCTCCGTGAATTCCTGCAATGGCGCATGGCGCTGACGGCCCTCATCTTCCTGCTGTTCGACGCGGGAGTGATCGCCATGGCCCTGCAATTTCCCATCCTTTTCCATCCGGAACAATTCCTGCCGCCAACCGGCAATCTCGCGTGGATCGGGTTCGGCCTGGCCGCAGGACTTTCCGCGCTGGGCATCTGCATCTCGCGGGCGCAGGGCCTGCCGTTGCTGAATGCCGCGCGGCGGCGAGTCCTCGGCGGCTGGCTGGAGGAAAACCTGCCGGGCCTGTTTGCCGCCGCGGCCGTCTTCCCCGGTTACTTCATCCTGGCGCATGGTTATAACCCGCCTGTGGATGGGTTGAATCTCAACAACACTTTTTTTGCCTCCGATACCTACTCCTGGCAGGTGTGCTTTGGCACGGAGCAGGGATGTCCCATTGGCCGGGCGGTTCATCCGCTGGCCCTGCCCGTTCTGCGGGGCGCTTCCTCCACGCTGGCTTTCCTGCATGGCGGAGACTGGCGGCTGGCTTCGCTGTTGCTAATTTCCCTGGCCGCCTCTGCCTGTGTATTTCTCGCCTGGTATTTTGTTTATCAGACCAGTCGCGCACCCTCCTATGCCCTGGCATTCAGCGGCCTGCTGGCGCTTTCGGCCTCTCACCTGGTCTTTGGATCGGTGACCGAAACGTATATTTTTTCCGCGTTCAGCCTGCTCTGGTTTTTCGTGTTCCTGCTGGCGCGCACACGCCCATTAAAGGATTTTCTGGCGCCCGGTTTGCTGACCCTCGGAATCACAATATCGAATGTTGCCCAAAGCCTGCTTGCTTTCCTATTGATTCGGCGGGATGGGCGTGAGTGGGCGCGTTTTGCAAGCGCCTTGCTGACGATTGGAATCGCATTAACTATTTTGACCGTCCTCGTATATCCGGGAAACATCAAGCTGTTCTTCGTCCCCTCGGACCTGCTGACGTCGGAGACACAGCACGCCTCCTATTTGCAGGCGTGGACGCAACTTCCCAATCGCTTCGCGCTGGTGGCGAAGAATATGCTTCTCTACGATGTGGTCGCTGTCCCGCCAGTTGTCAGCCGCGTTGACAAGGCAGGGCGTGACCCGTTCCCCAAGTTCAACTTTTTCCATCCGCCCTTGGGTTTGAAGGAATATCGTTCCTTTCGATTGGGACTTCCCACGCTTGCCCTTTGGGTGCTGGTGATTACCCACAAATCGCCGTTCGCCCGCAGTGCAACTGCGGGCGAACGGCGGCAGTGCAACTGCCACCTGAACTTATGGGTAATCACCGATTGGGTGGCATTGCTGGTTGGGGCAGGTTCGCGTTTTATCTGGCGCGGGAAGAAATCACCCTTCTTTCCCTTTCAACTTGCCTTTTTATCTGTATTGCTGCTGAACCTGATCCTGCATCTCTTCTACGGGCGCGAACCCTTCCTTTACACGCCCAATTGGACCTATGCCTTGCTCCTCTTCATCGCCTTGTCGTTCGCAGACCTGCCGAAGCGGGAATGGCTGGAATGGACCCTGCTTTTATTTCTGTTCCTTCTGCTGGTCAACAACGGCTCCTTCCTGCTCCTGATGACAAGCCACCTGTCGCCGTACTTCCCGGCCACGGGCGGATGAGGGATGCCCCCTACTCGTTTGAACCGATTCATTTCACCGTCAGCCAGACGCCGATCAAAACGACTGCCAGCCCGAGCAGGCGCGTCGCGTCCAGCGGACGTTGCATGGCGCCCAGCCAGCCGAATTGATCGAGGATCGTCCCGACAAGGAGTTGGCCCGCCACCACGGTGATGATGGAGCCCGCCACGCCGATGCGCGGGATCATGTAACTGATGGCGCCGATCACAACGAGGCCGAAGACGCCCGCCAACAGCGCGTACCATGGGACGCTGCGCCACTGTCCCAACTTCCCGCCGCCGTAGACGAGGAGCGGGATCAGCGCGATGAGCGCCCCGCCCGCGTGGACGATGAAGATGCTTTCCAGCGTCCCGAGGCGCTGGCTCATCATGCTGGCAAGCGGACTTTGCAGGCCCACCGCGATGCCGCCTGCGAGACCGATGAGAAGGATGAGGAGGATGGATTGCATGGGTTTGTCCTTTTTGTTTTGATGATACTTGATTTTCCCACCGTTCACGAAAACCTGCCGGAGGCGCCTCACCCGCGCTGTGGTTGATTGTGACCCCGCGCGTGGACAGCGGCCGCGATTAATCAGGCTCTCGCGGGCGTGAACAAAAAAAACCGAAGCCATTCGACCTTTCAGGCGCAAAGGGGGGAAAACTTGGTGACTTCGCGCCTTAGTGACTTGGCGGTTTCTCAACGATTTACTTATGCAAGAAGTCTATTGAATAAACTTCAGAAGATCTTCCGCGAACAGGTCGGTGAAAATAACCTGTCCGGCATTGTTTATGTGCAGGGGATCGTCAAATTGCTCGCGCCCCAACTTGGCCTCCCCGGAATAATCGAGATAGACGACGCCGTTGGCGGCGAGGTAGGCGCTGAGTCCCTGGTTGTATTTGTCCAGGGCGGGAGGTTCCGAGCCGGGCGCGGCGAAGCGCAGGATGCGCATCCGCACCAGGATCAGTTGGATGCCGTGTTCGCGCGTCAGTTGGATCAGTTCCGGCAGGAAGGATTCGCCCACCTGCTGGTCAAAATCCAGGGCCGTTTTGCTGTACAGGTAATCGTCTGCGGAGGCGAGTTCATCGCCCAGAAAACTCGGATCCAGGTTCATGTCACCGAACACCACCCCCATGGCATTGTCCATGCAGGCTTGTTCACACCCAAGTTGTGAGTCCGGCAGGGCATAGCGGATGTGGGAATCGAGCGCCTGGCGGATGTCCCAGCGCGAACCGTAGGGCGGGAACCAGGCTTCGGCCAGCTTTTCCAGCGGGTTCATCTGGTTCAGGTAGGCTTTCTTGACAAGTTCCCCGTCCTTGGGGCCGGCAAACTCGTCAATCTGCTCGAAGTAGCGGCCGGTGACGCGGTAGCCTGGCACGGTCATCATGCTGTCGCGGAAGAAAATGGCAAGATATTTGGGCGGGGATTGAGCTTCGATGATGTTATTTTTGACGATCAGATACCAGAGCGTGGATGCAGAACCGGGCAAGCCGATGGCCATGATCTTTTTATTCAACTTTTGCGAGAGGACGGTGGTATTGACTGCCGGGTAAAGCATGGAATCCCCCAGCAGGAGCAGGCCGGGTTGTTGCTCGTCAATCGCATTGACGTATTTCCTGCGGATGTAATTGTCGAATTGCGGCTTCACATCGCGCGGATAGGAAATGTCATAGCGGGCGGGGATGACGATCCACGAAACGGCTGCCAGCGCCAGCAGGATCAGGAAATATTGCAGGAAGGCTTTCATGAGTTACGGATTTCTCCAAGCAGAGGGTGCGTCGCACCAGGTTTAATAGGATTGGTCCAAAGTGGGGATTCTTCCCGTTTAACGGGTTCGTCTCGGTGGTGAGGTGCGACGCACTCGCGAGGTCAGAATTGGAAGTAGATAAAATCGGGCGTCCCGGAGTTGATGTACACGAACATCACCATCGTCGCAACCGCATAAAACGCAGACTGAATGATCGAATCCGGTTTGAAGGCGCGGTCAATGACCAGTTTTGCGACCAACGGGATGGAATAGATCGCCGCCAGCGAAAACATCAGCAGGGCCACAGACTGCTCTTCGATGGATCCGAGGAACGGGTTCGAGAAGAGATTGGCGACCCAGCCGAGCGAGGGCGCGGCGAAGAGCAGGAACAACAGAACCGTCATGCTGAACATCACCAGCCAGGCGGCGGCTTGTTTCACTTTGCCGGCCGGTCTCCAATTGCCGCCGATGCCTGCCAGTTGGTAGAGCGCGATCAGGACTCCGTAGAGTCCGCCCCAGACGAGGTACGTCCAGCCGACGCCGTGCCAGAGTCCGCTGATGAGCATGGTGAGGATGGGCGGGACGGATTGCGCAACCCAATCGGGCAGGCTGGATTTTCGCCGCACCAGCGCGCGGCGGATGGGGAAGAAAATGTAGTCCCGCAACCAGGCGGAGAGGGTGATGTGCCAGCGGTTCCAGAACTCGCCCGGGGTCAGCGAGAGATACGGGGAGCGGAAATTCTCCGAGGTTTCAAATCCCAGCAGGCAGGAGATGCCGCGCGCGATATCGGTGTAGCCCGAGAAGTCTGCCAGGATTTGCAGGGTGAAGCCCAATGCCGCGGCCAGCGCCAGTTCCCCGGTGGGATTGGTCAGGTGGAAGATGCGGCTGACGGTCGGCCCGACGCCGTTGGCGATGACGAATTTCTTGAACATGCCCATCACGAGCAGGGGCCAGGCGTTGTAGAAATTTTCGGGCTTCCAGCCGCGCGGCGCTTCGATCTGGGGCAGGAGTTTTTGCGCCCGGTCCATCGGCCCGGCGGTGATCTGCGGGAAAAAGGCGACGAACAGCGCGAACGCGGCCGGGTCACGCGTGGGGCGGATCACGCCGCGCGACACGTCCAGCACGTAGGCCAGTTTTTTCAAGGTGAAAAATGACAGTCCGACCGGCAGGATGATATTGGCCAGGAATGCGTCCGACTGGATGCCGACGGAAGCCAGTCTCTCCGCGACGGTTGGGATGAAGAATCCAAAATATTTGAAAAAGGCCAGCACGCCCACGTTCAGGATGAGGCTGGCGGCGACCAGCCAGTTTTTGCGCGGACTCTTTTCCAGCGCGAGGGAAATCCCATGATCCGCCAGCGAGGACAGTCCCAGCAGGATGGCGTACCAGGGGTGCAGCCAGCCATAGAAAACGTAACTCGCCGCCAGCAGGAGCAAATTCTGCCAGGCGTGCCGCCGGACGAGCCAGTAAAGCAAGAAAACGATTAAATAAAAAAGAAGAAATTCGTAACTAGTGAAATTCATGGTTGGGTTTCCCGCGCGGTGGACGGACGGAATGTCGCCGACTCCCCTCGACGTTTGCAATGCCAGCGCTGTGGAATGGTTGGGGTTAAGTTCGGCGCGGGATTATATCAGATGTTCCA
>Ga0210051_1003645_pt1 | contig 15243 bp, 10 predicted proteins | sample CryGey092014_all_FD_185464 | JGI IMG/M metagenome (GOLD analysis project Ga0210051, IMG submission 185464) | Groundwater microbial communities from aquifer - Crystal Geyser CG23_combo_of_CG06-09_8/20/14_all (SPAdes) (version 2) | ecosystem: Environmental > Aquatic > Deep subsurface > Groundwater...
TGTGGAAGCGGCGTGCAAGTCCGTGGTGGGAGGTCGTATGAAACGTAGCGGCATGCTTTGGCGCAAGGACAGCGCCGAGCCTCTCCTGCATCTGCGCGCGGAATTCAAGAGCGGGCGCTGGGACCAGAAATGGCAACAGATGCGTGTGGCCGCCTAATCCCTGACATCAGAATGGATTATGCACACGTCGGGAATCCGTCCTCTGCCCGGCCCGCTACACTTTCCTCAGCCGCCGCCAGACCAGCACGATGGCTCCGTATACGAACGACAGGTAAACGGTCTGTTTTGTGAATTGCGCGAACGAGTTGGTTCGAAGTGCATACTCCGTAACGACGTCGCACAGCCAGACAGCGTCAGTGAGCGCCAAAGTCAACGAAAGGAAGTTCGCCAGCCCGACGAATACGAACACCGAAACCGCCGCCACCGCGACAATCGACACGGTGTAGAAAGCGACGATGTATGCCCGTCCCTGTGGCACGGTAGTCAGCCTCCAATCCTCGACATATTGCGCTCCGGCTTTACAAATCCCTTCTGATTGATGAGATGCCCGGGTTCCTTGCGGTAGACCGCTTCGGCAAAGCGACGCGCAATCTCATCGTCACTGCACCCGTTTCGCAGAGAATCCCGCAAATCAGTTTCGGTAGTGGCAAACAGGCAGGTGCGCAGCTTTCCGTCCGCAGTAATGCGAACGCGGTTGCAGCTCTCGCAGAAGGGATTGCTCACCGAGGGGATGATCCCGATCTCCCCCTGGCTCCCATCCCGGAACCGAAAACGAGTGGTCGGCTCCGGCCCATTGTCGGACACCGGCTCCAGCGGGAAGACGGCGTTGATCCTGTCAACGATGTCCTGACCCGGAACGAAAGATTCCGGCCCCCAGATTCCATCGGCGTCCAGAGGCATGAACTCGATGAAGCGAATCTGGAAATCGCGCTCACGCGCCAGTTCGGCGAAGTCCAGCGCCTCGTCTTCGGTATACCCGCGCATCGTTACTGCGTTCAGTTTGATGGGATGGAAACCCAGTCGTCCCGCTTCCCACAATCCTTCCATCACCTGCTCGAAAGCGTCGCGCCGCGCCATCTGGTGAAACTTGTGGCGTTGCAGTGTATCCAGGCTGATGTTCAGGCGACGCAGACCCGCATCGTAGAGAGGTCTTGCCAGCGTCGACAGACGGAAGCCGTTGGTTGTTAACCCAACGTCTCGAATGCCCTCCACTGCGTGAATCATGCGGATCAGGTCGGGCAGGTCGGAGCGCAGGGTTGGTTCTCCACCGGTCAGCCTCACCTTGTCGATTCCCAGACGCGACACGATGCCCAGAACACGCTGGATTTCCTCAAACGTTAGAATCTCTCCCCTGGGAATCCATGTCATCTCCTCTGGCATGCAATAGATGCAGCGGAAGTTGCATCGGTCGGTCACGGAGACCCGAAGATTCGTGATGTGACGACCCTGTGCGCCGCGGAGTTGGGATGTCTGTTCGGGATTCATCGGCGACTTCTGTCCGAAAGGGACTACCGACATTATACTCGTGATGGCGGCAAAAGTGAACGGAGGGGAGCCCATCGACATTTGGAGTGCGGTGGCGGCGCCCCGATGCGCGGGGCGGCGACACCGCTCCGGATCAATCCGCCATGGCAGCCATCGAACGCGATGTCATGCCCCCCGCAGCCGGAATGATGCAAGGAGAGGTCCATTCGCCGGAGGGAAGAGGTATTCTGACAGGTCCTCCAGTTGCACCCATTTCATGACGGCGCAACCCAGCGCCCGCGCGTCACCGGCAACCCAGTCGCAGTCAAAGGGATGAATCTCAACGGCGCGGTCGGGGTAGCAATGGTGGATTGTCTGCCGTTCCCGAACCACCTGGACCTCGATCCCGACTTCTTCGCGAACCTCGCGAACAACGCATTCTTCCGGCGTCTCCCCCGGCAGGCACTTCCCTCCCGGAAACTCCCACAGGTTGGGCAGGTGAGCATCCGCGCGGCGACGCGCGATGAGAACGCACCCGTCTCGATGGATGATGGCGATGGCGATAGAGACTGTGTTGTCCACGAGAGGTATCTGGGAATCGGTACGCAATCCCGATCCGTATTCATGTCGTTGATCCGTGCAAAAGTCTTACATACGGCGGACATCTTGGCAATCGCTGGCACACCTGGCTCCCCAAGCGTCAACATGGGGACAGGTTGTCGTTGACACTTGGCTACATGAATGGCATAATTTGCATCCATCGTTGCAGTCTGTGCCGGTGAAGCCAGACTGTCATGTCGTTCTGGCCGTTGACTCTCTACCAGGAGCGTATACCTGATGCCGCTGTCGGTAGGCGTTGATTTTGGGACAACAAAATGCGCTGTGGCGCGTGTCAATCGGCGCACCGGCCGTCCGGAGATTCTTGATCTCGAGGGTTCGGATGATGGGATCGTCCCCACAGTGATTCTCTACGAAGATGGATCTGCCGATCCGCTTGTGGGCGTGCGCGCAGAGCGCAGCAACTTGGCCAAGGCTATCGAGTCTGTGAAGCCGCTGCTTGGCTGTGATCTCGCGACGACCGAAGGGGAGAACGCCGAAAAGGCGCGCCGGCTCTTCACGGAACGCGGCATCGCCGTTCACCAGATTGCCACAGACATCTTCCGCTTTCTTCTGAGAGCAACGTCCGAAGAGTTGGGAGAACCCCCCACTTCCGCGATTATCACCGTTCCCGCGTATGCCACGCCTGCTGCTCGTCGCGCAACCAGGGAGGCCGCAGAACAGGCCGGATGGCCCGTTTCCTACCTGATTGCTGAACCGGTCTCCGCTGGTATCGCCTATTTCAGAACAACGAACGATATTGACGCCTCCCGACCTCACCGAATGGTTGTTTACGATATTGGCGGCGGCACGTTTGATTTTGCAGCTCTTTACTACAAGCCAAACAAGTCCGAGGGTCCTATGGAGTTCCGGGTTTATGCGAAGTACGGCGATTCCTCTCTCGGCGGCAATCGCTTGGACGAACTGATATTCCTCAACGCAATGAAGCCTCATCTGGAAGACCTTCTGAAAGAGGCGAAGGCCCGGAGCGAGAGCGATTACCTTGACTACTGGAAGCTCGCATTGAGGGCTGCGCGGGAGGCCAAACACCTTTTGTCGGAGGCGGAAGAGGCGCCACTGCGCTTTGCGACCGGCAGGCATGAGAAGATTTGGACTCTCCCGCCGGTAAAGAGAAGCCAATTCCACCAGTGGATAGAACCGCAGGTGGCGGCCACGATGGAGCGTGTGGACATGGAACTCGCCCGGATTGGCTGGCGGTCGGAAGACATCACGGCGGTCATCCTTGTCGGGGGAGGTAACCGGGTTCCCTATATTCGAGACCGAATCGAGAGACGCTTTGGCAAGGGAAAGGTGTTTGCCGCCTCCCGCCTCGACCTCATGGTCGCGTTGGGCTCTGCCGTAGTGGCTGACCAGCAATGGGCCCCGAATGTCATCGAGGTCCTTGCTCGAACACTCTCGGTAAGAGTGCCTGGTAAGGCCAACGAATGCAGACCGTTGTTGAAGCGCGGTCTTGCTCTGGAAGATGCGAAGCGGACGCTGACCTGCTACTGGCAGTCGGACAATGCCTCCTCAATCTCTCTGGACTTCTGCCTGGGCGAGTCGTCTCGGTGGGGCGACAACGAATTTCTGGGGAGAGCGGCCCTGACAAGCTCCGAGCCTCTGAAACGCGGCACACCGATTCAGCTCTCCATCAGGATGCTGGGAGATGGTGACAGCATCGAGGCAACTGCCAGACTCCAGGAGAGTGGCCGGCCCCTGGATGTCACACTTGAGCGGCAAACAGGTGATGCTTCCCTTTCCACTGGCTCCGTTGCGTTGGATCATCGACCCTCGGTGGACATTGCACTTCTCATCGACACAAGCGGGAGCATGCACCATCGGAGGCGCCCACTCCTGCCAGAGATCGCTGCAGTTGGCGAGGAGATGGCCTCCACCATTGCTGAAGCGGGCATTGACGCATGGTACGCAGTTGTTTCCTACGGAGATTCGACAAATGGGTCCTGCGCACAGTGCCTCCCCTTTGCGCCTGGCGGGGACGTCCTCGGCAAAAGGCTGCGGGGGTTGCCTTTGTTCCTCGGAGGGCCGGAAAAGGAACCCAGTTTCAGGGCGTTACGCGAGTCTCTCCCAGCCCTGTCGACTGCTCGTGTCGAGTCCTCAAAGTGGCTACTCCTGATCACAGATGCCCCTGCGCGGGATTGGGACGAAGAGATCGCGCAATGGCTTCAGACAAACGGATTCCGGTCAGTCATCATAGCCCCTCAGCAATCAGCCTACGACCTTTCCTTCGACAAACTGGCTGTTACCACTGACGGCAAATACTTCGACCTCTCTTCCGAACTCCAGAGGGCCTTTTCCTGGGTTGCCGAGAAAATCACAGGCAGGCAAAGCCCATGAGAAAGCCACAGGCAACTCTGGGGGTTGATTGCGGTAATCACACTGTACGCGCGACGACATGGTGTGACGGACAGGTGAAAGAACTCGAAGACCGAGAGGGTCACTTGGAGACTCCCGCGGCCATTGCCTATGAGGAGGGATGGAAGTTCGGACGTGCGGCAATGGACAGCCCAAACGCCGTGACCTCGATGAAGTCACACATTTTGGACAGGGATTGGGTTGAGGGCCGTTCACTTGGCATTTCCGCTTCTGACGCGCTGAAGCGTGTCCTCCAACGATGTGCGGGAGGTTGGCAAGACGGCATGAAGTCCGCAACGCAAGTTGCCACCGGCGCGGCGTGCCCCACAAGTTTCTCAACGCAAGAGCGTGAGACCTTCGAGTCTGTCTTCCAGCAGGCAGGGCTGCCAGAGATTGTCTGGGTGAATGAGCCGGAAGCCGCCCTCATCGGGTCGAGAACAGAGGATGGCGAGTGGCTCACTTCGGAGCTGGGAGACCAGGAGGAGTCAGTTGTCGTGGTCGATGTCGCCGCCAACCGTACCACGGCGAGTCTCCTGGCGGTGGCGCGGCGGCGTGAACATCTACGCGTCGATTTGGTCGCGCAACGTTCGGCTCCGGTGGGAGGCGAGGCGGTTTTGGGTCGTCTCGCTGGTCTATTGTGTGAGCGAGGCAGCGGTCATCGGGAGAATCCTTACTGGCAGATCACCGCTCGCCGGGAAGCACGCAACATCGGTAGGGGCGAAGGTGCTTCAGCAATTCCACTGGGAGAGGACCTGGGAGGGAATACGGTTGAAGTCAGTTTGGCGGAATGGGAACAGGAGGCGAGTGATGAATTGGAGTCCATTGCCGCAGTCGCATCCGAGTGCGTAGAGGCCGGAGAGGACCTGCTGAGATCGATTCGACGGAATCAGAAGAGGACCCGGCGACACAGATACATTGCCGCCGGAGGCGGCTGGTTGTTGTCTCCAGTGGGACGTAGGTTAAACTTCCTGTCACCGTTTGCTGGCAGGGAAGGAATCAGGGACGCGACGTTTGTAGTGTCCAGAGGAGCAGCTCGATACGGGGCGATGGTATACGGACTTGAGCCGGAGATTGAATTCCGGTCGTCTCAACGGCCCGCGATAGGAGTAGAGCTCGGTAATGGTCTGACAGATAAAGTACTCCCCGAAGACTGGGAAGAGGGTGATACAGGTTTTCGGGTCTACACAAACTCCGAGTACCTATCCGGCGCCATGCGTATGCGCTGGTTCTCGGGATTTGCAGGTGAAGCGCTATCAAACAGGTTGATCGCCGAAAAACTGGTGGAGTTTGAAACGCAGACAAAGGGAGGGCTGTTACTGGGCGTGAAGCTGGAGGCCACTTCCAGAGACCGGCTCAGGGCAGATTTCCGCGACCTGCGTTCTGGACACCACTTGGGCGATGTTCTGATCGAGTTGAAGGGGTGAGATAGACTATGCCAGTTAAGGTCCCGGCACCGGTGGTGCCCACTGTGCCAGCATGGCTTGAGGTTGTCATACTTGCATTCATTATTGCCTTGGTCTTCTATGCCTTGTGGGTCTGGTTCCAGCTTGAAGACATGAGGTCATCTGTTGCTTTTACCCGTGCCGACGCTCAGACCAAGATGGACAGCGCAATCCGAGAAGCACGATATGCAAGAAACACAACAGACACGATGAAAGACGCCATTGCAGAGAACCGCAGCACGTTCGCGATACAACTGATTGAGGCACAAAGGAAGGCTGATCGGTTGGTTGAGGATATGGATCAGAAGTTCTCGACATTCCGTGATGCAATTATGGACGACCTTGGCATCCGTCAGAAGCTCCTGACGGATGAGATCGCGCGAGCATCAGACATTATTCTGAATCTCAGCAGGGATGCCCTGAAACTGGACAAGGAAAGGCTCAATCTCTCCTATGGGGCTCTTGTCAGGGGCGTTGATCAAGTCCTGCACAAGCTCAATACCAGAGCCGAAGCGAATGACCAATGGAGCGGCTGGAAAGGCACCGTCGAGAAATCGAGGGAAGAACTCATAGCGCTGTGGAAAGAGTTGGAGGCGGACGCAGTAAAGACTTCATTTGATGTTCCGCGAGAAACCATCGATTCTGGTGCCGAGGCGTTGCAGTCGGAGGGAAGACTTGACGTCCTGCTGGAAGATCGTCTGTCGCTAAGGTCGAAGCGCAAGAGACTGGGGAAGTGGTTCGAGTCCTTGCTTCCGCTCTGGCAGGAGGTAGAAAGCGCCTGTCAGCAACACGAACAAGGCTCGTGCGACAGAGGACCCTTGGCGCAGGATTTGGACCAGATTTTGGTGGCTTGGCAGGCACAGACAGACCTCCGACTCCTCGAACCTGTACATGGGGATGTGTTCAACGAGAGTGAGATGTCAAGGGCGGGAGAGGCACCAGTAGAAGCGGGAGACGCGGGCCGCGTGGTTGAACTCCGTCGCCGTGGATATGCCTGGGCGGGTCGGGTGCTGGAGCCAGCCGCCGTTGTGGTGGGAGTGAAGCGCGATGGCTGACGACTACGCAAGCCTACCGGAGGTGGCACCCGTCCCGGTGATTGCCGTCTTCCCGCGCCGCGTCGATCTTGGCCAGATCATTCGGACCAGGGAAGAAGGCAGTAGGTGCGGCCTGGTCACCGTCACAAATGTGGGGGGGAAAAGGGCGCAAGTGGCGGCGGAAGTGGCTGCCGGCAACGGGACTCCTGCCTGGCTGCGTTGCGACCCGAAGAGTTCCTTCGCGCTGGAACCCCAGGAGCGAAGAGAGGTCTTTCTGTACCCGGGAGAAGTGGAGTCCGCAAATTCCGGGGAACTGTCTGCCACAGTCCGTTTCTCCTGCAATAACGGTTCTGAGTATGGACTCCCGGTTCCCGAGGTTGCGGTGGCTGCTCTTGTGGTAGAGCCAGCGCGTCTGGAGTGGGTTGACGGACCTGCGGAGGGTCTCGACTTTGGGACACCGGTTCAGGGAAAGGTCTGTACGGCAACCATAATGGCGCGGCGTACGCCCGGGAACAACTTACCGACCATAATATCGGAGTACGGCGTGTGTGACGAAGACGGGAACCTGCATGTGCCTCCGCCCTGGGTCGAGATTTCGGAACCTACGCCACGGAGAATGGACCTCTTGGTTAAGCTGACTCTTCACACGGCAAATCTTCCCGTCGGACCGATCAAAGAAGTGATCGAGTTCCGTGAAGACGATCCCGCAGTCGAGCCGCTGAAGCTGCTCGTTTCCGCGGACGTGCAATCTGCACCCGACATTGAGACCACTCCTGAGTCCGTGAAGGTTCAGGGGAGCATTGGGCAGACCGTCCCGGTGATCGTTAAGCTCTGGAATACGGGAGTTGGGTCTCTCCCTGTGAAAGTGACCGCCTCGGTTTCGTGGATTTCGATTCCTGACGATTGTCACGATCTGCAGCTTGGTTCCAAGCCAACTTCGGTAGAGTTGTTGATTGCTGTTCCCGAAAACGGATCTCCGCCAAGAGGGGTGGTCATGGTGACCCCCGTCTCTCAACCGCGTCTCCTTTCGCTCGCCATACCGGTTGAGGCGGAGGCGCTCTGCCCAAAACTGCACATCGACAAGGCGGCTATCCAAAAAGGGGATGGAAAGTCCAGACAGTGGGAAGTGCCACTTGAGAATGTGGGTAATGCTGATTTGACACTTGAGGTTCGCGACTGCCCTCCCTGGCTTCATGTTAGACCGCGCGGTGTGCTGACCGTTGGACCGGGGGACAAGGAGCTATTGGTTCTATCCGACCGGCGTCGTTCAAAGGACGCCCCGACTTCATGTTTGCTGAAGCTGAAAACAAACCAGAGCGGCAATGAGACTGTCAGCATCCCTGTATCGCTTCCACCGGTACCGGAACGACGGCCTGTCAACTGGCGAATGCCGCTGCTTATCGTTGCCGGGTTGATGGTGGCAGCCTTCGGATTCCAGTACTTTAGGAAGGGGACCATTCCTGCTGTCACAGAAACCAAGCATGACAGAACTCCTGAAGATGGAGAATCTTCTCGTCAGCGCGAGACTGCCGAGGATACACGCGCGCAGGATGTCGACGCACTTCTCACGCAAGGGCTGGAACTAAAGAAGAAAGGCAGTCTCAACGAAGCGGAGCGAAAACTCCGTGCGGTGCTGCAACTGGATGATAAATCCGTTCCAGCTCACTACGCATTGGCCTGGACGTATGTGGCACTGAAACAGAAGCAGATGGCTATTGAGCATTTCAGAAGAGTCGTTGAGTTGAGTCCGACGCCAGATGAAACCAAGGCGGTTGAAGCGAAAGAGGCCCTGACTCGACTGGGCAGTCTGTGATGTCTCATACGGATCTGTCGATTTCCTGATATAATGACGCCCAAGTCGTGGAGGGACACTGTATTGAAAGCCAGATACATTGCCGCAATTATCGGATGCTACACGCTCTGTTTCGTCGGCGAGACAATTGCCGCGCGCCTTGCAGTTCTGGCCGTGGATACCTCGAAGTCCATGCGGGAGGAAGCGAAGTGGGACCGGGCGCGGTGGCTTGCTGACAACGTTCTGCAACAAGACCTCGGAGAGGGTGACACTTGCTTCCTTCTCACCTTTCAGGACCGCGCTGACGAGGTGGGCACCTATTCACTTCCAGAGAGAGAAGCCGCGCTGAAGGCTGCTCTTGAACTCTCGGTGGCAAAGGCCCCACGATCCAGGAGCGAAGCAAGTTTTCTTTGCGTTCGAGATTTCTCGACTAAGTTCTTCAAGGAACACGCGAATTCATCCTCCGATTGTGCACTGTTCTTGATCACCGACGGCGCCCCTTCTCTCAAATCCAAAGCCCTTCAAGCCGGTTCACCTCGCGGAGAGGGGTCCGTCAGGCTCTACGCGTACACCTACCTGGGTGAGACCTCCGGAGAGACCCCGCCTCCACCTGTGACAAGCCTGCACATACAACCTTCGGGACTTTCTATCCGTAATGGACGATGGGATTTCGGCTCGGTCAGCAGTGGGGAGGCGTGTAACCCCAAGTTTCGCTTGTCTGCTGAACCTCCCACCTCCACCAACGCGACGCTCACTGTGGAAATCTCCGATCTCTCCAGCGCGGGCGTGCCGATCCCCGGCCAGTCCGTCGAATACAGCATTGACTCAGGCGGACAGAACGGCCGAAGCATTGCGGTGGCGGTGCTTCCAGATGGTGCAGATTTTGCGGTGTCGGTGCACCCTCCAGAGACCGCGTGGAACTGGAAAGCAGAAGAGGAAATTGCGGGGAGACTGGCGATTACCGCGACCAACCAGAACGGAGATGAGTTGGCGGAATGGGCCGGGGACTTTGTCCTTGTGGTCGGGAACGACATGACCAATATGCTTGTCCTGGGCGCGGTGCTCTTGGCAATCTCAGTTTTGGGCACTGCCTTGCTGTGGCAGGGCTGCGCGCCCAAAGCCGTGACGTTACGTGAAGTTGGACGACCCGATACAGGGCGGTCTTTCACGGTGAAAGGGGGAGGGGGAATACCCCTCGGCGGAGGCGGAGAAGGATTTGTGTTGTCTGGCATCCCAAAGCCCATTGGTACGTTGCGTCGTCGTGGACTGGGATGGGTTGTCTACCCCGAGGCAGGCGCCAAAGTGGATGACAGGATGCTCGGAACACCGAAGCCAGTCCAGCCAAACGTCCCGATCACGATGGAAGCAGAAGACAGGAAAGTCGAGTGGTCCTTTGTCATAGGCAAGTCAACGGAAGCTGAAAAGCCGGAAGAGTCAACCTGGCGGTAAAGGAGCAAGTACATGCCAAGAACAGTTAAGCCCTCGGTAGTTGTCGGCCTGGGAGGCACCGGTCTCAAGGTCATCATGCGACTGCGTCGGTTGCTTGAGGAAACCTACGGAACGGCAGAAGCCTCTGCCTTGAGCCAGCTACCTCTGTTCCAGTTTCTATACATCGACACCGACGAGAGCGATGTCCCCGATTTCGAGATGCCCGAGGAATTGCATGACCGCGTCGCCTTGTCCGCTGCTGAACGATATTCCGCAGCGGTGCGGGATGTCTATCGACTGTGGGATCATTTTGATGACGCGCCGGGACTGAAAGAATGGCTCCCCGACGTATTGCGCGGGATGCCCGATTTGACTCGTGGGGCCAAACAGATTCGGGCCCTCGGAAGACTAGCGTTTCACCAACACTTCAACGACATACGAACACGGTTAAGGCAGGCGGCGGATCGGGCCATCAGCGAGAAGAACCATGAGATGCTGCGGCCACGCCAGTTGTTCCAGATGGACTCTTTCCAGAACCTCAGGTTTTATGTCATCAGTTCGGCATGTGGTGGAACCGGGAGCGGGATGTTTCTGGATCTTGGATATCTCACTCGACAGGTATACGATGACCGCGTCGGGCGAGGGGGCAAATCCCCGACGACGGCGTATCTCAGTCTCCCGGATGTCTACAGCGCTTTCAACGTCGAAGACCGTATCGGCCCGAATGGCTTTGCCGCCCTTCGAGAGCTTGACTATCACAATCGTACTCAAACGAGATTTCACGCAACCTACTCCGGAGACCACGAGTTGGAGATGAGCGGACCACCTTTTGATCTCTGCTATCTCGTCGGCATCTCCAACGAGCATATCAATTTTGCAGACGCTCTCGAAGACTTCTATCAGATGATGGCCCACCAGCTTCTCCTGAACTTGACTTCCGTGGATGAGGATCTGACCAGTGGACGCGTGAATATTGCCGCCTTGGAGGAGCCTGACAAGCATGGATTCCCGCGCCGTTATCTTGCCTTCGGCCTTTCTTCCGCTGTCCTTCCCGCTGACCATATCAAGGACGCGTGTATGGCTCGACTCGCGGGATCTGTTCTCAACGTGTGGCTTTCCTCCAGTGGTGATTCGTCCACCAGCGAAGAGCGGCGGTTGCGGGAGGCGGTGGAGAGATTCCTTGACGAAGAAGCTCATCTGGTGGAGAACGAAAAACGTCACGACATCGTTGATCGTCTAGTGGCTTCCTGTGAGAAGGAGATCGACGACTGGGGAGAAAACCTTGCAAAGCGCGCTCTCAATGCTGACTGGGACTCTCTTGCTGCGGGTCTACCCTCTGTGTACCAGGACCAATGCTCAACCCTTGCTGAAGGTCCGGAAAGGGCCGTGAGAGGAAAGAGAATCAATGCGATACATGACCGGTTGCCTATGATCCTCGATGACATCGTGAAGACCGTGAAGGGAAAGGTGAGCGAACTGCTGACTGCTGGTCAAGGACCGGAGTTTGCCATTGGATTTCTGGAGGAGATCTCTCGGCGACTCGACGTAACGACGGAGCAGTTTCGCGAGATCCGCAAGGAGGACAGCAAGGTCCGTCAACAGACGCAGAGACGCAAAGAGCGGACAGAAGGCGGGATTGCACAGCTTGCCGAATACGCTGGGACGTTCACCTTCGCAAAGGGCCAAGTGATGGCGCAGGAAACTCGGAAGTGGGCGATGTCAGCCATTGAGGCTCAGAAAGACCTCCTGCACCTCGCCGCCCGCGGAGTGGCGCTGGAGTTGATCGCCGAACTGAAGCGAAGACTGCAAGACCTGACAAGTCGCGTCGAAACTGTGGAACGACTCATTCGTGACCGGCGCGACTACTTCAACAGGTCGCGAGAAAAGGCCGAGGAACGCGCCAGCCGCCGAGATGTGGTCAATGGAACTCTGCTTTTCACTCCCGGTGAGCAACTGGAGAAGTACTATCAATCGGTTCTCGGCAGAAGTCCCGAGACCGAGGTGGCCAGAGATATCGCAAGGAAGGTGCTTGGCGAAGACTCAGTGCTGGATCTGGCTTCCCCAAGCGTCCGTCCAAAGATTGAGGGCACTGGAGAACTCTGGAGGCTCTGCCGCCAACGGGTCGAGGAGACACTCCAACCCCTTCTTGTTGCCGCTCGAGTCATTGCCGAGATGCCCCTCGCAGAACAATCGACTACCCTGGGCAACGTTCAGCGCATGTCGCAGGCGATGCTCCCAAGCAGCCGAAATGAGCCTGAGTTGGGAGACCACGCGTTCCTCTCCAACCGCGTCGTCCGGCTCCACGGTGGGGCATCCCCGGGTGATGACGCTTCGCGGCAGGTTGTTACGCAACTTCAGAAACTTGGGTACGACGGCAATGACCTGCGGCCACTGGACAACCCAAGTGTGATTTTGTTCAGTGATGAGATGCTTGTATTCCCGCTGCGCGCCCTTTCGCAGTTGGAGCAGTGGCACCGCGACTACAAGCGGCACACAGAGGTAAGCCGGATTCCTCTCCACATTCGAAGTCAGTACGCGGAAGGACTTCCTCCTCTCACCTACGAAGAGGCACTAAGGCACCGTGAGGAGGTCGAGTCCCAAGAGACAGCCAGAATGGAAGCTCATGATTTGTGTGTCCTTGCGGGAGCCTTTGGTGTGTGGTGCGCTTTCAGTCCCGAGAGGGTCGTCTACTCCTACAGAGATGATACAGGGCTTCCCGCCGAAGTGGAACTGGGGGCCTCCGACAATATGGATGGAATGGTTGTGACGCTCGTGCCGCTGGATGTCGTACGCAACCGGCTCAGGGAAGAACTCCTGGAAAGGCGACTGTCAACTGGTGAAGCGACCGACGGTTTACGGCACGAAGCGACCGAGTACTTGGAGGCCCTGGCCAAGCAGTTAAAGGGCGGAAAGACGAACGACGAGTATGAGGGACAGCGACGGTTGCTGGGTGAATACATCAAAGGGGAATGGAAAGGAAGTGGGCAATGAAGAGGTCTGTGTTCTGCGCGCTGTTGTTTTGCTGGTTGATGCGCCTCCCTTCGGCTGGCGCAAAGGAGTTGAAACTCGAAGCGACCTTCGCGGGGGGCACAGTCAAGGGTTCGCTGAAAGCTGCCGTCGAGAATGTGAAGCTTGACCCCAAGACGGACTTTGCCTTGCTGGACAAACCAGGGGAGAGCAAGATCGTTGCCACCCAGAAATTGGATCGAGTGCCCAGTCGCGTGTTCCTCAGCTTTGAGGGCCGGGTCCCGAAGGGATCAGGCGCGTTCGCCGTTTACACGATCAGAGTAAACGAAGAAACTGTCGTTGAACCAATTCGGTTGAACATCGACACTTACACGTCCTTGGGGCACGACATAGCCAAGGCATGCCGCAAGGGCGAGAACCGCATCGAGATTATCTCGGCAAAGGAGTCGGGGGCGCCAATCCATGTGCGCCGCGTTACTCTGACAGTTGGTGAAGGCATCGGCACAAACGACTGGATTATTTTTGGGCTTCTCGGGGTTGCGATTCTCCTCGCTTGTCGCTGGATTTGGTTTGAGTTGTTCTGGAAAGTGATGGGCGCCAATCCTGTCGCAGCCACACGAGTATCAATCATTCTGACCGCCCTACTTCTTTTTCTGGCCTATCTGTACTCCTTTGCGTCCGTTGCACCGACAGTTACGAGCATCGTTGTCGGGTCAGCTATCCTCCTTGTGGCGATCATGCTAATGCTCCGGTAACTAAGGGCGCTCCGTCTTCCCTCCTCTCGAGCCCGAGGGGAAACACGAGGGTCGTTGATCCGTGGTGTATACAGTCCTACCGCGCCGGCTGGAGTCTTTTCGGAGAATCGCAATTGACGACGGTCTAATACTCTTACCTGTGGCGCGGGGACGTGAAGTTCGATAGGTCTTCCGACAGCACCCAACGCCACTGGTCGCAGAAGCGGCTGCACGTGCATTTGCGCCCGCGCGCGGCAGAGAAAGGCGTGGACAGGTGATCCACGGTGGCGCCCCTATGATCCCTACTCGGCGATGCGCTACCATCACTCACTACTTGTCAGTTATACTCGTCCCGGTTGAGAATCTACCTTCGGTGTTCTTCATAGGGGCGGTCTCCGACGTGCCCACCTATGCGTAAGACCTCTCCGTGGTGGGCATGTCGGAGACCGCCCCTGCGAAAGTCGCAAACGGTGGTTTCTCAACCGAAACAAGCATAGCTCTCATCACAGGAGGTTAATCATGCTGATCGATATTCATGTCCATGTTGCCTATGATCGAGGTCATGAGAGGCAGGCCGGAGGGCGTTACCCAATGCCGGAGGAGTTGATTGCCATGATGGACGACCGGGGCATCGACAAGGCCGTCGTGATGTGCTCGATTCAGCCGGAATGCCGATTCAGCTTTCTCACTCCCGAAGAGGTCCTGGAGATCTGCGCAACCTGCCCCGATCGCCTGGTGCCTTTCACCGGACTGGACCCCCGTATGTTGACCAACAGCCCGGCCAGTGATTTCTCAAAAATGCTCGCCCACTACAAAGCCCTCGGTTGTCGCGGTGTCGGAGAATACATTCCAAACCTGCCCTTCGATGATCCATTGAACATGAACATGTTTCGTCAGGTAGGGGCAGCAGGCTTGCCTCTCACTTTCCACATCGGTCCGACCATCGGTGGCTGCTACGGTTGCTACGATGAAGTGGGTCTGCCGAGGCTGGAGAAGGTCCTCAAGGCGTTTCCCGACCTCATCCTGCTCGGCCATTCGCAGCCTTTCTGGGCCGAGATTGACGCCAACGTAACTGACGAGAATCGTAACACCTATCCCCCTGGCAAGGTAACTCCGGGACGCCTGGTTGAGTTAATGCGTGAGTACCCGAACCTCCACGGCGACCTCTCCGCCGGCAGCGGACACAACGCCATCACGCGCGACCCCGAGTTTGGACTTGCGTTCATGGAGGAATTTCAGGATCGTCTGTACTTCGGCACCGACATCGCCGGCGCGCCGCAGGAGACACCCATTGTGGACTACTCCTTATACAAGCATGATATTCAATATTTTCGAGAGGTGAGGAAGCGAGAAAGCCCCGTTTTTCTTGGACAAATCGGTGTAAGCACCGAAGAGTGGAGAACCAATAAAAG
>Ga0210051_1003647_pt1 | contig 15239 bp, 10 predicted proteins | sample CryGey092014_all_FD_185464 | JGI IMG/M metagenome (GOLD analysis project Ga0210051, IMG submission 185464) | Groundwater microbial communities from aquifer - Crystal Geyser CG23_combo_of_CG06-09_8/20/14_all (SPAdes) (version 2) | ecosystem: Environmental > Aquatic > Deep subsurface > Groundwater...
CGGTGTCGTTTCCGATGCCGGTATTGTCTTTGCCAAAAAGCCTTTTATTTTGGTCATTATGTCTCAAAACGCTAATGAAATTGAAGCCGGCAAAGCCCTTCCCGAAATTGCCAAAAAGATTTATGAATTGTATGAACAGTAGTAAGATAACCCAAAAATTAAATTGGGAAAAGTTTGACCGGGGAGTTTTTCTCCTAAACGTTATTACTATTATCGTTAAGGATGGCAAGATTCTTATTGGGAAAAGGGAGAATGACCCATATTTTAAAAATCTTTCCTGGACCTTTCCAGGAGGAAGACCGGCTTACAAAGAAGAACTGGAGCACTATTTAAAACTTGAGATTAAAAAGAAAACCGGGTTAGAGGTCAAACCCGAGAGAGTAATTTTTGCCAAAACCTATCCCGAAGACCGGCAGTTTTTATCGATCTATTATCTAGCGAAAGTAATTGGTGGCAAGGAAAAAGCGGGCGAAAAGTTTGTGGAAGTTAAGTGGGTAAAGCCCGAAGAATTAAAAGATTACTTTACCACTTCCTTACACCCTAAGCTTTATCAAATGATTTTGGATCTTATCAAATAATTCAAATTAATAATGTTGTGAGTGTGACCTATTTCTGTGCTAAAATCGAGCCATGAAGGAGAGTAAAATTTACCAAATTTACTTAGACTTACTCCAGAAATATGGCTCACCGGAAAAATATTGGCCACAGTGGTGTAAAAAGTTGAAAACTCTTAGAGATAGAGAAATCATTGCTCTTGGGGCAATTTTAACGCAAAGAACTTCTTGGCACAATGCGGAAACAGCGATTTTAAATTTGAAAAAAACAGGACTACTGTCGTTAAAAAAAATTTCTGAACTTCAAAGTTCAGAGAGGTTAATTCCTTATGTTCGAGTTGCGGGATTTTATCAATCAAAGCCAAGAAGGCTTTTTGATCTCTGTACCTTTGTTGTTAAAAATTACGGTAATATCGAAAACTTATTAAAGGATGAATTGAAAATTATTAAAGAAAAATTACTTTCGCTTTATGGTATCGGACCGGAAACGGCCGATACCATTTTGCTTTATTCTTTGGATAAACCCAGTTTTGTAATTGACGAATATACAAAGCGGTTGGCGAAAAAAGAAGAATTGGCAGAAAATTTTGATTATAATTGCTTGGAAAATCTTTTTGAGAAGAATTTGCCGGCAGATGTTAAGATTTATCAAGATTTTCATGCCTTGATTATTTTCAGCCAGAAAGAAAAGAGCGGTTGGGGGATGAAAATAGTATAAAGTTATTATGATAGTATGAAGACGGAGCAATTATTTAGCAGTTGAAGTCGTACTTTACCAAATTTCCCTATGAATATTTTCTTTTTTAAATTTGTCTTTGGGTTTTTCGTCACCGACAGGAACACCAATGGGGATTACATTTAAAGGAATAATTTCCTGAGGAATTTTCAGGACTTCTCTTACCAGCTTGATTTTTTCTTCATCCGGGTACACGGCTGTCCAAACAGCTCCCAAACCAAGACCATGCACTGCCAGTAAAATATTTTCGGTAGCGGCGCAACAATCCATTACCCAGAATTTTTTAGCATAAGCCCTGTCCTTGTCTGGTACTCCACAAACAGCAATTGCTGCACCAGCTTTATCAAGCATTTTCGCGTACTTAAGACCCTCGCAAAGCAGATCAAGTAATTTTCTTTCGGTTACTACAATAAAAGCCCAAGGTTGAGTATTGACTGCTGAGGGTGCTGACATTCCTGCTTTTAAAATCTTCTCCAGATTATCAAAGGAAACAGGCTTGCCTGTAAAATGTCGAACGCTTAAACGCGTTAAAATAGTTTCCAAAAAATCATTAGGCATATTTCTTCCCTTAAGTATACATCACCCAATTATTTATCGATTTGGTGTTGGCTCTGGATTTAAAAATCGGTTTGGGTTGCAAGCGAATTTTGGCTCGGTGCCTTTGATAAAAAATTCTTTTTTAATTGAAGGACATCCCTGACAAGGAAGCGTCCCCGAAGCTTGACAAATTTCCACTTCAATAATTTCTTCCGGTCTGGGAAATTCTTCTTTGGGTTTTTTATTTAACAGGCTGTCCATAATTTTTCGCCAAATAGGGGAAGCGCCGGTAACACCGGAAGCAACATAACTCATCGGGGTATTATCATTATTACCCACCCAGACTGCCGTCAACCGGGAGGGCGTATAACCAATGGTCCAATTATCACGCATGTTTTGAGTGGTGCCGGTTTTGACCGCAACCGGCCGGTCGGGAATAAAAAGCTGGGAATTGGGGCCAAAAGCGGGAGTTCGGGCATTATTATCGGCAAGAATATTGGTGAGTAAAAAAGCGGTTCCGGGATTTAAAACCGGAGTTTCTTTTCCTTGGGGATTTTTTTCTAAAATTTTTCCAGTACTGTTTTTTACTTCCAGTATGGGATTAAGATTAACCCGAATTCCCAAATTAGCCAAAACACCATAGGTAACAGCCATATCTGTCATTTTGACTTCGCCGCCGCCTAAAGTTAAAGAAAGACCGTAGCGGGAAGGATCGGTCCAGGAAGTAATTCCCATTTCCGTCCCGCGGACAATCATTTTTTTAACGCCGAAAGCGGCCAAAACTTTTACTGCCGGAACGTTGTAGGAAGAACCGAGAGTAATCCGCAAAGGAACTTCTCCATGAAAGCGGCGGTCATAGTTTATGGGAGAGTAAGGAGGTTGACCGGGAACTTTATAGACAATGGGCGAGTCATCAATCAAAGTAGCTGGAGTAAAACCATTTTCCAAAGCAATGGAATAATTAACCGGTTTAATAGAAGAACCGGGTTGTCTGAGCGAGGTAGTGACGTTAACATTACCGTCAATATCTTTAGCAAAGTAGTCTTTTGAGCCCACCATCGCTAAAATCTCACCAGTTTTTGGATTGGTGACCAAAGCCGCACCGTTAGTAATGTGCAGATTACCCAGTTTTTTAATTTCTTCGTTAACAATTTTTTGAGCTGATTCTTGAATGTTTAAATCCAAACTGGTTTGGACTTCCAATCCTCCCTCTTCGACCATCTTTTCGCCGTATTTTTGAACCAATAATTCCTTGACGTACATGACGAAATGCGGAGCGAAGATTTCTGTCTCCTGAGGAGCAAAATTTAATTTTTGTTGATATGCCTCTTCTTTTTGAATCTCAGTCAAATAGCCGTCCTCTTGCATGCGATTCAAAACTGTCAGTTGCTGTTCTTTGGCTAATTTGGGAATATGGCCGAAAGGGGAAAATTGGGTAGGTGAAGCGGGTAATCCGGCCAATAAACTGGCTTCAGCCAAATTTAATTCCGAGGCAGATTTGCCAAAATAAGTCTGGCTTGCTTCTTCTATTCCGTAAGTGGAACCGCCGTAACCTACTTCATTAAAATACATTTCCAGAATTTGGTCTTTAGAATATTTTTTCTCCACCAAAAGAGCTAAAACCGCTTCTTTAATTTTACGGCGCCAGGTTTTTTCCGAGGAAAGCAGGGCATTTTTAACCAATTGTTGAGTGATAGTGGAGCCGCCGGTTTTTTTCCCAAAAATAAGATTCTGGTAAATAGCTCTGATAATTCCCCGTAAAGAGAGACCATTATGGTGATAAAAATCTTTATCTTCAATGGCGATAGTAGCTTGAATAACAAAATCAGGCAAGTTTTTTAAGAGAATTGGCGTCCGATTTTTGCCGCGGTAAATTTTGTAAAGGAGAGCACCATTCCGGTCGTAAATTTTGGTCGAAAGACTTTGCTGCCGGTTCAAAAGTTTGGTTGGAGAAGGCAGGTCTTTAAAAACAAGGAAGGAAAAATATAAAATTATTACCAGAGAAACCAGGTTCCCCAGTAGGAAAAATATCAGCTTAAAAGAAGTTTTAATTTTTTTTGGTTTGAAAAGACGGATAGGAGCAAGATTAATTTTTTGGATTTTTTGGGAGGCTTGAGAGAGGGAGCCAAAAATGAAATCAAAAAATCCGGCGATTAGAAGTAATAAATAGAAGAAGGGCTTACCGAGAGTTCCCAATAAGTATCCCAAGAAACTGCCTGTTTTTTTCTTCATGGCCGTATTCTAATGCCAGAACGTATTTTGGGCAAGCGAGAGAGCGTTATTTTTTCAAATCAACGGTATTAAAGACGGCTGCGTCACTGGCAGAGCCGGAGCAGTCAAGACACAAAATCGAGCCGGTTTGGTCGGAAAGAGCATTATGCTGTTGCATTTCCGTATTTTCCGGCGGGATATTTTGTCCCGGCTCAACCGGTTGACTCGTGCTTTTGTTGATTAAAATTTGTCTTTGGAGAGATTCGGTTTCGACAGGAACTGTTCCTTCCAGGAAGTATTCAAACCGGGTGGGACAGCCGGAATTGCCGGGAGCCAGTCCGGAGAGGGAACAAATCGAAGCGCCGGTAACACCCTCCGGCTTAACGGGCCATTCCTGGGTATTTTTGCCGTTTTTCTGGTCATCTCTTTCCAAAATATAACGGAAGATTTTGTTCCAGATCGGGGAGGCGCCGGTAACGCCGGAAGCCACCGCGCTCATTGACTTGCTGTCGTTGTTGCCTACCCAAACGGCCACGACGTACGACGGGGTAAAACCAATCGTCCAATTGTCTTTTTTGTCGTTGGTGGTGCCGGTTTTAACGGACACTTCCGGGTGACTGCTGACCACTAAATATGAAGAGGGACCGAACATTGTTTGTCGGGCATTGTTGTCTAAAAGAATGTGCGAAATTAAGTAACTTGTCTCAGCAGAAATGATTCTAGGCGCTTCCTCGGTCTGATGTTCTTCTAACACTTTGCCATGATAATCTTCAACTTTTTGGATAGCATAAAGATTTTGTCTTGTTCCTGCATTGGCAAAAACACCGAAAGCGACTGCCATATCTACCATTTTTACTTCACCGCCGCCAAGAGTTAAAGAAAGCCCGTAATTCTTTGGATCTTTAAAAGTAGTGATTCCCATGGCAGAAGCGGTAGCGACAAAATCATCTAGCCCATTTAGAGCCAAGGTTTTGACCGCCGGGACATTGTAGGAGTTTCCCAAAGCAAACCTTGCCTGGACGGCGCCATGGAATTGCCGGTCGTAATTATCCGGACAATAAATTTTTTGCCCCAGAACCTTAAAGCAGGTCGGAATATCCAAAATTAAACTAGCCGGAGTGAGGATTTTTTTCTCAAAAGCTAAAGCATAATTAATCGGCTTGATGGAGGAGCCGGGTTGGCGCGAAGAGGTAGTGACGTTGACATTACCGTCAATATCTTTAGCAAAGTAGTCTTTTGAGCCCACCATTGCTAAAATCTCACCAGTTTTTGGATCGGTGACCAAAGCGGCGCCATTAGAAACCTTTTCTTTTTGCAGTTTGGCTACTTCGGAAGCAACCGTGATTTGCGCCAGTTCTTGGATCTCTAAATCAAGAGTGGTAGTTACTCTTAAACCTCCTTCATCCACGGTTTTTTGCCCGTATTTTTCCACCAGTTGATCTTTAACATACATCACAAAATGGGGAGCTTTGATTCCTTGACCATGGACGGTATAGACCAGCGGTTTATTTTTGGCAGTTTCTGCCTCCTCGTTTTTAATAAATTTATCCTTAACCATTTCCTCTAAAACATATTCCTGTCTTTGTTTGGCCAGTTCCGGATGAGCGCCAAAAGGAGAGTAGCGGGTAGGCGAAGCCGGTAATCCGGCCAAGAGAGCCGCTTCCGCCAGGGTCAGTTTGTCGGCAGTTTTGCCGAAATATGTTTGACTGGCAGTACCGATGCCGTAGGCAGTTCCGCCATAGGGGATTTGGTTTAGGTACATTTCTAAAATTTTGTCTTTTGAATAAAGTGTTTCAATTGCGATAGTCAAAATTGCCTCCCGGATTTTCCGGCGGATGGTTCTTTCCTGGGAAAGTAAAGCATTTTTGGCCAACTGTTGGGTGATGGTGGAACCCCCTTGAAGTTTTTGCCGGAAAACAATATTAATAGCCGCCCTCACTATTCCGCGAATAGCAAAACCGCCGTGTTTGTAAAAGTCTTTGTCTTCACTGGCCAAAGTGGCATTTTTTACATAGACGGGCAGTTCGGAAAGTTTAATTGGCGTCCGGTTCTTTTCCACAAAAATATCATAAAGAAGTTTACCGTTGCGGTCGTAAATTTTGGTCGAGAGGGGAAACGAGTTGGGGGAGGAAAGCTTGGTCGGGGAGGGCAAGTCCTTAAGAATGAGAAGATAAAAAACGACAAAGAGAATGACTGCAATTGCCGCCAGCCATTTAAATTTTTTTGAACGGAAAAAATTTTTCTTCCTTAAGTTTTTTCTTCTGCGACGAGCCATGAGTGAAGTATACTGGCTTTAAGACTTTATTTCAAAAAGTGGCTGTAGCGATGTAGGTCATAAAGGATTAATTTTTGTGATAAACTTAATTAACTGGAATTTGTAATTATTTTAATTAAGTTTGAACCCAACATAGTTATTCTTAATATGCAAATTGGAGTATGTTGGGTATAAAATCAATCTATGGCTCAAAAAGAAAGTTTAAAAGAAAAAAGTCTTTCCGGTTTACTCTGGTTTGTTTTCGGTTTTGCCGGCTTTTCAATTTTAGGGGCAATTATTTTGGTGATTCTTATTTCTTTGGGTGTTCTCTCGTCAATTTAATCTTCTTTTCTTGGGGTAATCGTGCTAAAATATGCCCATGATACAGGTTGATGGAGGAAAGTATAATCATCGAGAAATTGAATTAAAATGGATTGCCAAATGGGGAAAAGAAAATATTTTCCGGGCAATAGACCTTGATTTCAAGCCCAAGAAATATATTCTTTTTGAATTTCCCTATCCTTCAGGAGAACGGCTTCATATCGGCCATACTTTTGCTTTTACCGGGACTGATGTTTTGGCCCGGTTTAATCGGATGAATGGCTTTAATGTTTTGTGCCCGATGGGGTGGGACGCTTTCGGCCTCCCGGCAGAAAACTATGCCATTAAAACCGGCATTAATCCGATGATTACCACGGCCGAGAATATCGGGCGTTCCAAAGTGCAGGCAAAAAGACTGGGTTTATCCATTGACTGGGAGCGGGAGATTACCACGACTGACCCAAAATATTATTGCTGGACCCAATGGATTTTTTTGCAGTGGTATAAAAAAGGGCTTGCTTATAAAAAAGAAATGCCCATCAATTGGTGTCCCAAATGCAAAATCGGTTTGGCAAATGAGGAAGTGGTGGCGGGAAGATGCGAAAGGTGTGGGGCGGAAGTAACCAGAAGGAATATTAATCAGTGGGTGATAAAAATTACGGCTTATGCTGATCGACTAATTGAAGGATTGAAAAAGACGGCATTTATTGAGAAAGTAAAAGCGGCGCAAATCAACTGGATCGGCAGATCTGAAGGAGCTGAGATAAAATTCGCAATTCGCAATTCGCAATTCGCAATTGAGGTGTTTACAACTCGGCCGGATACACTTTATGGGGCGACTTTTATGGTAATCTCCCCCGAACATGAATTGGTTGAGAAACTTTTAAAGAGGGAGACGGGAGGCTCGGGAAACTTGGGGGAAATTAAAAAATATGTAGAAAATTCCCAAAAGAAATCGGAAATGGAAAGAACGGAACTCTCAAAAGAAAAAACTGGCGTTTTTTCCGGGCTTTATGCCGTTAACCCGGTTACTCAAAAGGAAATTCCCGTTTGGATTTCCGATTTTGTTTTGGCAAGCTATGGGACGGGAGCAATTATGGCGGTACCGGCTCATGACGAAAGGGATTTTGCTTTTGCGAAGAAATTTAACTTGCCAATTATACCGGTAATAGTACCAAAAGAAGAGCCCGCCTCCGTCGCGTTAGACGCGACTATGGCGGGTAAATGGAATTTTGATGAGAAAGCCTATGTTGAAGTTGAGAAAGGAATTACCATTAATAGTCCTGAATGGAACGGGATGATTCCTAACGAAGCGATTAAAAAAGCAACTACTTGGCTTAAGAAAAAGGGAATTGGTAAAAAAGCTGTTTCTTATCATTTAAGGGATTGGATTTTTTCCCGGCAGCATTATTGGGGAGAACCGATTCCGATTATTTTTTGCGATAAATGCGGTGAGGTGCCAGTGCCGGAGGAAGATTTGCCGGTTGAGCTCCCAAAGGTTGAAAAATATGAACCGACCGATACCGGAGAATCGCCACTGGCAGCGATTACCGATTGGGTTAACACAACTTGTCCAAAATGCGGGGGCCCGGCCAAAAGAGAAACCGACACCATGCCCAATTGGGCGGGAAGTGATTGGTACTACCTCGCATATCCGCTAGCGAGTATGCTCGGAAATCAAAAATCAAAAATCAAAAATCAAAAATTACAAATTAATTTGTTTTCTGAAAATTTGGAATTACTAAAATATTGGTTGCCGGTGGATGTTTATGTCGGGGGAGACGAGCATAATACTTTGCATCTTTTATATTCCCGTTTTACCTACCAATTTTTGTGGGATTTGGGAGTTTTGCCCAAAGAAATTCCCGAACCTTATTTTAAAAGGTTATCGCACGGGGTTATTTTAGGCTCCGACGGACAACGAATGAGCAAATCCCGGGGAAATGTCATTAATCCCGATGAAATAATGGAAGCTTTTGGGTCTGATACTCTAAGAACATACCTTATGTTTATGGGACCGTTTGAATCGACGATGGCTTGGAGGCAGGAAGCGCTGGAAGGCTGTTACCGTTTCTTAAAAAGAGTCCGGCTGTTGGTGGAAAGAGATTTTCAGGGACAAAGTACCGGTGGAGAAAAGACAAACTTAGTCAGAAAATTGCATCGGACGATTAAAAAAGTTGGGGAAGATATTACGGAAATGAAATTTAATACCGCGGTAGCGGCAATGATGGAGTTTATCAATGTCTGGCAGGGCTCTCCCGGAATGGCAAAAGAAGACATCGGCAAGTTTTTGCAAATTCTTGCCCCCTTTGCGCCGTTTATTACCGAAGAACTTTGGCAGAAATTGGGTAATTCTTTTTCGGTTCATAATTCCGCCTGGCCCGAATTTGAGGCAAAATTAATTGAAGAAGATTCGGTGACGGTGGCTGTTCAGGTTGGAGGAAAATTAAGGGGAACGGTCGAAATACCTGCGGCGGTAAGCAAAACTCAAAATGAAGTGGAAAAGGAAGCTAAAGAAAACTCTTTGGTAAAAAAATATTTGGAAGGACAGACTATTAAAAAAGTTATCTTTGTTCCGGGTAAACTCGTGAATTTTGTCATTTAAAGGCTTTGGGTTTTCTTCGTCTTGACAAGGCAATTACCCCAAGATGTATAATTGGTTTCGCCAAATGATTAAGAAAATAATTTTTTTAGGAGCGGTTCTGGTTCTGGCTTTGACGATTCTTTTTGTTTCCATTAGAGCAACCACGGTAATTGCCACCGCCAATTTGGCTGCGGCAACCATAAAATTTGCCGTTAGTCCGGTTCCTTCTCCCGAAGCCAGCGTTTCCTCGAAACCCCAAAGCAGTTATTTTCTGGCTTACCCCGGGATTTTGCCTGACAACCCTTTATACCGGTTTAAAATGGTGCGTGACCGGATTTGGGAGTGGTTGACCACAGGGTCGGGAAGCCGCGCCAAACTTTTTTTACTTTATGCCGACAAAAGGCTGGGGGCAGGTAAAGCTTTAATTGACGGTAACAAAGTGAGTTTGGGGGTTTCCACCATTCTTAAGGGAGAAAAGTATTTTGAAAGGGCAATTCTTGAGGCCGAGAAGGAAAAGAAAATCAAAAGTGGCCAGTTGTCGACTTTCGGTGAAACCCTGAGGACCGCCTCTTTGAAATACGAGGAAGTGCTTTTGGAATTAAAGGAAAAGGCCAGCCCCGATGTTAAGCCGGTGATTGACGACCTGTTGAAATTCTTAAAAAGTCTTCAGGAAAAAGCCGCAGTAATCTAAAATTGAACAAAAAATTTAACCTTCTTTCCTTTTTAATTTCTTTTAAAAAATTTTAAATTTTCCTTTTTAGTTGCAAAATTGCCCTAAAAATCGCCTTAAATCACCATTACTGATTTATTTTGATACACATGTTGCCTGTTGACAGCCCTTCCACTCGATAAGCAATAATGTCTTCACTTCATTAAATTCTAGTCTGGGCAGGCTAGTTTTAGATAAAAAAATGGCAGTTAAAAAGCGGATGTTATCGATTAAAAATATTAAAAAGAGGGACGGTCGAATTGTCCCTTTTAACGAAAAGAAGATTTTGCTGGCCATTGTCAAAGCTATGCGCTCGGTGGGTGAGCCCGATCAAAAAAGGGCGGAAGAAATGACCGGGCAAGTGGTCGAGATTTTGGAAGGGCGTTTTGACGGCCACACCGTTCCGGAAGTGGAACAGATTCAAGACGTTGTTGAAGAAATCTTAATTAAGAACCGCCTGGTCGCGGTAGCCAAATCCTTTATCCTTTACCGGGAACTTCACCGCAAACTGAGAAATATTAACAGCCTGATTGACAGTGACGAACTGGTTCATAACTATATTGATAAACTGGATTGGCGGGTTAAGGAAAACAGCAACATGACTTATTCTCTTCAAGGGCTTAATAACCATGTCGCCAGTTTGATTTCGTCAAATTTTTGGTTGAATCAAATCTACTCTAAAGAAATGGAAGAGGCTCATTTAAGCGGGGATCTGCACCTGCATGATTTGGCAATTTTGGCCGTTTATTGCTGCGGTTGGGATTTGCGGGATTTTTTGCTTAAGGGTTTTAGCGGAGTACCGGGGAAGATTAGTTGTAAACCGCCCAAACACCTGAGAACCGCTTTAGGACAATTGGTCAATTTAATTTACACTCTTCAAGGAGAAATCGCCGGTGCTCAAGCAGTTTCCAATTTTGACATTTTACTGGCTCCTTTCATTTTTTACGATAAGCTATCTTATAAAGAAGTTAAACAATCTCTGCAGGAGTTTATGTTTAATATGAATGTTCCGACCAGGGTCGGGTTTCAGTGTCTGTCTGAAGATACTGAAATATTAACGGCCGAAGGGTGGAGAAATTATCAGGAAGTAAAAGAGGGTGATAAGATAAAAACTTTTAATTTAAATAACAAGAAAATTGAAATTCAGGAAGTTACTTCAGTGTTTAAAAGAAAGTATAAGGGAGTAATGTATAATTTACAAAACAGAATTCAAGATCAACTCCTTTCTCCTGGTCATCGCGTGGTAAGAAAAAAGTTTAATACTGAAAACTTTATTCTTGAACCAATAGAAGAAGCGATAAAACTCAAATCCCCATTGATAATACCTTTATCGGGAGAAAATACCAATAAAAAAGTTGAATTGAGCGACGAACAAATTAAATTGATGGCTTGGATAATCAGCGAAGGAACAATTGAAAGACCGACCAAATACCGCTGTTGTTATCGCGTGAGTATTTATCAATCTAAAAATAATAAAACCAATTGCGAAGAAATAAGAAATTTACTAAGTCATTTTGACCTTGAATATTATCAGTATGAAAGCGCTTCTTTGGGTAACAGTGTTTGGCGGGCGAGGTTGTCTGCAGACAGTTCGAAAAAAATACATGAGTGGTTTGGGACCAAAGAAAATGTTCATTTTCTGCCTGAAATTTTGCTTAACATGGACCGATATCAATCAAAACTTTTTTTAGAAACCTACCTTAAAGCTGATGGTTTTGAAGGATGTAAAATGACTACGACAGATACAGAAGTATTAGACGGACTTGAGCAATTAATAGTCAATTGCGGATATGGATTTACTGTTTTGGCAAGAAAACCGACGATAGGGAAAAAAGAGTTTTTTGTTTTAAGAATAATTTTACACCCCGAAACCTCTATCGCCAGAATTAAACAAATTGACTACGAAGGTATTATTTGGTGCCCCCATACAATAAATGAAACAGTAATTGCCAGAAGAAAAGGCAAGGTTTTTATTACAGGCAACACTCCTTTTTCTAATATCACTTTAGATTTTGTCATACCCGGCGACATGGCCAAAGAGCCGGTAATTATTGGAGGTGAGCGCCAAAAAAAGACTTACGGTGATTTTCAGAAAGAAGTCAATATTTTCAACCAAGCCTTAGGTGAAGTTTTTCTGGAAGGTGACGCCCAAGGTCGGGTTTTTTCTTTTCCGATCCCAACCATTAATATAACCAAAGATTTTGATTGGGAAAATCCTTATTTAGAAAATCTCTGGGAGGCAACTCGAAAATACGGGATTCCTTATTTTTCCAATTTTGTCAATTCCGATATGAAACCGGAAGATGTCAGGAGTATGTGTTGCCGCTTGAGGCTCAATAATAAAGAGTTAGTCAGGAAAGGAGGCGGACTTTTTGGTGCCAACCCGCTAACCGGTTGTTATGACGAAAAGACCGAAATATTAACTCAGGATGGATGGAAGTTTTTTAAACAATTGACGAAAGAGGATGAAATCTTCACTTTAACCGAAACGAACAAGATTGAAGAACATAAACCAGTTAAGCTTTTCGAATATGATTACGAGGGAGATATGTTCCAGTTTTCAACAAGATCAATAGATTTACTGGTTACCCCAAATCATCAAATGGTGGTAGATCAGATTGGTAGTGGTATAAGAAAATTTGTAGAAGCAAAAGATTTTGATTCTAACAACCAGCGTATTCCGAAAAAAGGTATTTGGTTAGGGAAAGAGTCCCAATGGTTTTTCTTGCCAAGGATCGAGTTTACGAAGTACGGAAATGAAGGGAAAACTTCTTATAAAGTTTTAAAAGATACTCTTAAGATCAAGATGGACGAGTGGCTAAAGTTTTTCGGATTTTGGATTGCTGAGGGATCTGCGGATAACGAGAAAATTGCCCAAAACCGCGGTTACAGGACATTTATTACACAGGTTAACGAAATTAAAAGAAAAGAAATAGAAACAGTTTTAAATAGATTACCTTTTAATTATACTAAAGAAAACAATAATTATGTCATTTGCAATAAACAATTGTGGATTTTTTTGCACCAGTTCGGTAAAAAATATGATAAGTTTATTCCCAAAGAGATAAAAGTTCTCAGTAAAAGACAGTTAAAGATTTTATTCGACTGGATGGTAAAAGGGGATGGACACGTAAGGAAAACAACTGGTCAGATAAACTATTGGACATCTTCCAAGAGATTGGCAGATGATTTACAGGAAATTATTTTAAAGCTTGGTTGGTTGGGAACTATAACCTTGGAAAAAGGCGGAGAAGCTGAAATAAAAGGCAGAAAAATAAAATCAAACGATATTTACACTTTAGGAGTGCAAAAAGCCATTCATTACAGGTTAAGAAAAAACAATATAAAAGTTGTTTCCTATAAAGGTAAAGTATATTGCTGCGAAGTTGAGAATCACACGGTATTTGTTAGGAGAAACGGAAGAGTAACTTGGTGTGGCAATTCAATCGGGGTTGTTACGATTAATCTGCCAAGAATAGGGTATTTGACAAAGACCAAGAAAGAGTTTAAAGACAGACTGGCTTATCTTATGGATTTGGCTAAAGAAAGCCTGATAATCAAAAGAAAAGTTTTGGAAGATTTTACCAATAAAGGCCTTTATCCTTATTCCCGTTATTATTTGGAAGCAATCAAAAAACGATTTGGTGGATATTGGAAAAATCATTTTAATACCATTGGTTTGGTGGGGATGAACGAGGCTTGTCTAAATTTTTTGGGAGAGAATATTGCCACCAAAAAAGGCAAAGAATTTGCCCTGGAAATTTTAGATTTTATGAGAGAAAAAGTTGGTCAGTATCAACTGGAAACAAATCAGCTTTTTAATTTGGAAGCAACTCCTGCCGAAGGTACTTCGTACCGTTTTGCGAGGGAAGACAGAAAAAGGTATCAGAATATTATCTTTGCAAACAGTGAAGCGGTTAAGAATAAGAAAGCTGAACCTTATTACACTAATTCAACTCAATTGCCTGTTGATCACACCACGGATATTTTTGAAGCGTTGAGCCATCAGGACGAACTTCAGTGTAAATATACCGGCGGAACGGTTTTCCATGGTTTTTTGGGTGAAAGTTTGCCTGATATCCAGTCTTTAAAGACGGCCGTCAAAAAAATTGCCGAAAAGTTTCACCTGCCTTATTTTACTTTTACTCCGACTTTCTCTATCTGTGAGAAACATGGATACTTGGCGGGGGGACAGCAATTTTGTCCAAAATGCGATGTTGAACTTTCGGAACAAAAAAATAAATTAGAAAAAGAAGGTTTTAAGGTTATTATTGAATAAATTAAATTAACAAAAAAGGAGGTGAAAATGCCCAAGAAAGTAATATTAAAACGTCAGCCCTGTGAAGTTTTTTCCAGAATTGTTGGTTATCTTCGTCCGGTTTCGCAATGGAACGATGGGAAGCAGGCGGAATTTAAACAACGGAAAACTTTTGTTGTCAAAAATTAAATGCGGATTGTAGGATTTGTTAAAACTTCCCTGATCGAATGGCCAGGGAAAATTTCTTCGGTTATTTTTACTCCGGGTTGTAATTTTCGTTGCCCTTTTTGTCACAATGCCGGCCTTGTCAATATTGACAAGGCCAAAAGATTGTCGCGGATTGATGAAAAGCAGATTCTCACAGATCTGAGGAAAAGGAAGAAGTGGGTGGAGGCAGTGGCGATAACGGGCGGAGAACCAACACTCCAAGCCGGATTAAGTAAATTTTTAAGCAAATTAAAAAAAATGGGGTTTTTGATAATGTTGGAAACCAATGGCAGCCGGCCAGAGATAGTCACAAAATTACAGGGAGAGAAACTCGTAGACTATTGGGCAATGGACCTAAAGGGAGATTTTACAAACTATTTAAAATTTATAGGAGTTAAAGATGAAAATATCGTGGAGAGGGTGAAAAAAAGTGTCAGATTAATTTTAGAGAGCGGGGTAGAGTATGAATTTAGAACAACAGTGGTGCCTGGTCTTCATGATTTAAACAATTTAAAAAAACTGGCGAAACAAGTTGCCTTGCCGGCAGACAGGCTGAAGACTAAGTGGTTCTTGCAGCAATTCCGACCGGTAAACACTTTGGATAAAAAGTTTTTGGAATTAAAGCCTTTTCCCGAAGAACAGATGAAAATTTTTCAAAAAGAAATGCAAAAAATTATCCCCAATACGTTTTTAAGAGGCCTTTAATTTCTGATGAAAGTCGTACCTAATTGAAAAATGGTAGGGTAATAGTCAATATTTAGCACCAAATTTATTAATTAATAGTTTTAGCAATCTCTCCTTCTGTTTTATCAAATCGTCCTTTTTATGATTATATCTCCAGACATATTCTCCCAAGAAAAGCGGTAAG
>Ga0210051_1003651_pt1 | contig 15225 bp, 14 predicted proteins | sample CryGey092014_all_FD_185464 | JGI IMG/M metagenome (GOLD analysis project Ga0210051, IMG submission 185464) | Groundwater microbial communities from aquifer - Crystal Geyser CG23_combo_of_CG06-09_8/20/14_all (SPAdes) (version 2) | ecosystem: Environmental > Aquatic > Deep subsurface > Groundwater...
GGACGATATATTATTCAATATCTTTAAGAATATATCTCTCATCATAATCAATTTTAATCCGATAGCTCCCGAAGCTTCGGGACGGATTTGTTTAAAAATTAGCTATATCTCCACAATATTACGTCCCTACGGGACTTTGTTGTGAAATGTTTCATTTTTTCTATAAATATTTTGTCCCTACGGGACATTCTGCGTAACATCAGTTATAATTTAACTTTTAAAGAATCTTTGTCAAATTTCAGTGGAAGCAGGTTAGATGCATCATCAACACTATGTATGCAGTTTTGTCCAGCAAAAAATAATTTAATAGGAGTTTGTTGTTTACTTTGACTTTCTAAAATAACTTGCCTACAAGCACCACAAGGATAAACGGGATTTGTTACTTCTTTTTTATTTTGAAAAGCAACAATAGCAATTGCCTCAACTGCAACTTTTGGGTATTGAGCATTGGCATAAAATAAAGCGACTCTTTCGGCACACAAACCCGAAGGGTAAGCCGAATTTTCCTGATTATTTCCCGTAACAATTTTACCGTTTGCAAGTAAAACCGCAGCACCAACCATAAATTTTGAATAGGGAGCATAAGCATTTAATGCAGTTTTTTTCGCATTAATTATAAGATTTTTAATGCTTTCGGGAAGTTCGTCTTCGCTGTTATATTCGGTAAAAGATATTGTAAGCTTTTTTTGCTTCACTGCTTTTTGGGATTTGATTGAAAAGCAAAGGTATAAATTATTTAACAATTAGTTTTTTAATTATAGATGTACCTTTAGGTTCTTTTATGTTAACAAAATAAATTCCTTGCGATAATTCTTTAGTATTAATATTGTATGTATTTGATTTTAAATTATAAAATGAAAGGAATAGCATTATAAATAAAAATTTCAGACATGGAGAAGTTGGGGTAGCCAAAGATTACAATTTTACTGATGCTTTAAAAAGACAGGAAATTATTTGCATGTCATAAAATGTTTATATATTTGCACAAAATGTTAACTAATATGAGTAATAAAGCAATAAACAGATTGAAAGCGGTTTTAGCAGAGCAAGGAAAAACAAACAAATGGCTTGCTGAAAAACTTAAAAAAAACGAAACAACCATTTCTCGATGGTGCACAAATGAAGTACAACCATCAATGGAAACTCTTGTTAGAATTGCTAGCTTATTAGCAATTGATGTAAAAGAACTTATTAACTCAACAAAATGACAGTTTGAAAATATGGCATTACAAGTAAAAATTGAAGGTAATAAAATATTTGTTCCATTAAAGGACAAATGGCTTAATGCTTCACCTGAAGAAAAAGTCAGGCAGGAATATATCTGCCGTCTGGTAAACCATTATGGATATTCTCTTGAACAAATGAAACAGGAAGTAACTGTTGCGGAAGGTAACCAACGAGGAACAGGCAGGGCAAGCGCAGATATTGTAGTTTGGAAGGCAAAGGAAGAAGTTGAAAAGAAAGCACCTGTCATTGTAGTTGAATGTAAAGCTGATAATATCACTATAAGACCCGAAGATTATTTTCAAGGCTCACATTATGCAAGATATATAAATGCTCCTTTTTTTGTAACTACAAACTTAAAAGAAACGAGAATATTTAAAGTCAATCTTGATTATCCAAAAGATATTGGAGAAGAAATCTTAGATATTCCTGATGCTAATACCGCATTAATTGAAAAGAAAGTAAAAGATTTATTAACTCAAACTAAAGCATTCACTCGTGAGGAATTCAGTCGGTTGCTTTTTAAATGCCATAACATTATCCGTAATAATGATAAACTTTCGCCAGAAGCTGCTTTTGATGAAATAAGTAAAATTCTTTTTATGAAGATTACTTATGAAAGAAAACCTGATGAAGAAAATATTTTCACTCTTAATCAATTTAAAAAGCAAGAAGCTAATTATGAAAAAAACGACAGACTTGTAAACATCAAATTACATGGTCCGCAAGCTGATATTCCGTATATGGATTATTGGTTTGAACTTACAAAAGTTGAATTTAAAGATGATGCCTTGTTTGACTCCAATGAAAAAATAAAAATCAAAGCGGCAAGTTTTGAAGCAATCGTAAAAGAGCTTCAAATCTACAACCTTTCTACTACATCCGACGATGTTAAAGGAATTGCATTTGAACAATTCCTCGGCAAAACCTTCAGGGGCGAACTCGGACAATTTTTCACACCCAGAACCATCGTTGATTATATGGTTGATATTCTTGATCCCGAAGAAAGTGAAATTATTTGTGATCCCTGCTGCGGAAGTGGCGGATTTTTGATTAAAACATTTGAGTATGTTCGTTCTCGTATCGAACACGCTGTACACGATGAAAAGGAAAAACTAAAGCAAGAATATTATAATGAAAAATACTTCACACTTGGAGAAAAAGAAAAGGAGAAGGTTGATAATTTTATAAATGAATTATTTAACCGGCTGAACTCCGAGCTTGATATTAACAACGAAAAAAGCCGTATTTACATACTTTCGCACGAATGTATTTTTGGCACCGATGCAAATCCACGTATGGCACGAACCGCAAAAATGAATATGATAATGCATGGCGATGGGCATGGGGGCGTACACCATCACGACGGGCTTTTGAATGTGAATGGAATATTCGACAACAGGTTTGATGTAATACTTACCAATCCTCCTTTTGGCGCAAGAGTTGAGAAATCGCTTAAAATAACCGAACAGGATAAATTTACCGATGGCGAAAAAATTAAACAATACACAAAACGCTTTGGCGATGAATATATAGATGCCATGAAGCAAATAGAGAACAATATTAATAAATCTGTTATCTCTCTTTATGAAATGGGCGAAATGAGCGGGCTTACTGAAGTATTGTTTATTGAACGATGCCTGAATTTGCTTCGCCCGGGCGGACGCATGGGAATAGTTTTACCCGAAGGAGTTTTAAATAATCCGAAACTGCAAAAAATACGCGACTTTGTTGAAAGCAAAGCAAAAATTATAAACATAACTTCAATACCGCAGGATGTATTTATTGCAAGCGGTGCAACAGTAAAGCCAAGTTTATTATTCTTTAAAAAATTTACAGAAGAAGAAAATTTAAAATACAATAAAATAAAAGATAAAGCTACTAAAACAGCTACGAATAAAAATAAATCTGCTTTAGAAGAAATTGAAGAAAAATTAAAAGTCAGAAATTTAAGTAAAGAAGAGAAGAAAGCTTTTAAAGATAAGAAAAATCAATTATTACAGCAAATAGAAGATGAAATAAAGGCACAGATAAAAAAAGAATTTGATTATGAAATTCCAATTGTAGAAGTTAAAAAAGCAGGAATTACTACAACAGGAGCACCATGCGAAAACGAATTGCTCCCTGTTGCCAAAGAATATAAAGAATATCGTTTGAAAAACAATCTGTGGAAAAACAAAAAAATAATTGGGCGATACGAATTGAAAAATAAAGTTTATGTTAGAATGCTCGATATGATTGAAGATAATAAAGTAACTAAAGCAGGAGAACCGGAAGTTTTTTATTCAAAAAATGCAAACAGAAATTCTAAATAACATTCAAAACAACATAAAATTTATTTCCTATAAAGATTTTGAATTATGGGATGTGAAACGCTATTTGGGCAATTCTCTTTGTAATGAAGTAGGATATGTGAAGATTAAATCAATTCTGATTCCCTTTAAGAAAAAAATTAGTCATGAAGAAGTTATTAAAAATAAATATCAGATTATTTCAAAAATTAATTTTAGCGGGAATCTTTTTTTACGAGATTTTGAAGAAATAAAAAAATACAGGGGCAATTTATACTTAGTTCCTCAAAACACAATTATTTTTTCTAAAATTAATGCAAGGCATGGTTGTATATACTTTCATCAAGGTGAAACGCCTTTTGTAGTAAGTAATGAATATCCTGTGTTTTTAGTTGATTTGGGAAAAGTAAACGGAGAATATTTGAAACAATATCTTAGAAGTTCAAAAATAAAAGAACACTTGAATTCTAAAACAACTGGAATTTCTAAAGCTCGAATAAAATCAAATGAATTTTTATCAGTTTTGTTTCCTTTAAAAACACTTGAAATTCAAAAAAACATAATCAATGAATATCAATTAAAGAAAAAGAATACAGAAACTTTTTTGTTAGAAATTAGAAACAAAGAAGAATTAATAGAACAAACTATTATAAAAATTCTTGATATTGATTTACCTGAAATACAAGAAAAAAAGAAAGGAATATATTTTTCAAAATTTTCTATTATTAATAAATGGGATATCTGGTCAAATGAATCAATTGGGAAAAGCAGAAAATACAGAAATGGGTTTTTTCAGGAATTAATAAATGGCTCACCTATGTATGGTGCAAATGTTAAAGCAATAAAAGTTGAATCTGATGTCAGATATATCCGAATTACAGATATAAATGAAGATGGAACTTTAAATGAAGATATTGTTTCAGCAGAAAAAGTCGAAGAAAAATATTTGCTTAAAGAAAATGACTTTTTAATTGCCCGTTCAGGCAACACAGTTGGTAAAACATTTTTATATAAAAAAGAAAATGGAAAAGCAATATTCGCTGGCTATTTAGTAAAATATAATCTGAACTTAGAAAAAGTCAATCCAGAATATCTATTATATTTCACAAAAAGTAAATTATTTAAAAACTGGATAAAATCCAATCAAAGAATTTCTGGTCAGCCCAACATTAATGGTCAAAAATATTTATTGTCACCAATAGTAATTCCACCTATTGACACTCAAAATAAAGTTGCTAATCAAATAAAAATTATTAAAGATAAAATACAACTCTTAAAGTCAAAAGTTAATTTAAACTATAAAGAAGCCATCAAAGAATTTGAGCAAGCAATTTTTAAAAATTAAATATGAAACTGAATTCTCTATATATTGAAAAATACAAATTACTAAGTGATTTCACAATCAATTTCAGCAAAGATATTTCTATTCTAATTGGAATTAATGGTTCAGGAAAATCAACAATTTTAGAAGTAATTGCACAAATATTTAGCAATGCCGCTTTAGGTAAAAAATCTGATTTTAAATTTGAACTAAACTACACATTACAGCACAATGAGAATTCTAAAACTGAAGTACGATTATACTCCAATAAAAATGAACATATTTCGTTAGATGTTCATTATCAAGAATATGGAGGTGTTAGAGGTGAAAAAATGAGTAACATTCTTCTAAACACTAAACTTAAAAACTTATTAAAATATTTTCCTAGTGATATTGTCATTTATTATTCTGGTTTATCGGATACAATGAAAACTATTTGCGTACCACATAACAAAGAACTATCAAAACAATCTCGGGAGGGGAATGTTAATTTTAAGCGACTATTCTTTTACTTTGAACCAGCATTATTTGATATAATATTGATTAGTCTTCTTTCTTATGAATATGGTGAAATTCCTGAATTTCTTTTAGAAAAAGCAAAAATAAAATCATTACAAAGTATTCAAATCAAACTAAAAAAACCAAGTTGGGCAAAACAAAAAATTGATAAATGGTGGGGAGCAATAGGTGAAGTGAAAACATTTCTTGATTTTTTAAATTCTAAAACCAATAATATAATTCTTATTGATTCATTAATTGACAAAAAACATGAACGCAAAGGGAATATTGTTATAGAAGCCATTAATGATGAATACTTAATAATAACAATTATCGGCCAAGAAAAGCTTTTTGAAATAAGAGAACACTATGCAGATGAAAAATCTTTATTTAAAATATTGAATACCCTATATATTGATGAATTGTGGGATAACTGTTCTTTTTCATTTATAAAAGAAGAAGACGGAAAACCAATTTCTTTTTCTGTACTTAGTGAAGGAGAACAACAGGCAATTACTATTAAAGGTTTGACAGAATTGGTAGCAAGTGATAATACTTTGTTTCTTTTCGATGAACCTGATACTTATTTGCATCCTTCATGGCAAAAAGAATTTATTTCAAATATTTCACAAAATATTGAAAATTCTACTTTTATTATTGCCACTCATTCTCCAAATTTAGTTTCTGATATACATAAAGAAAATCTTTTTATCATGCAGGAAGGAAAATTGAAAACCATTCCCTTTGAATCTTATGGTAAACCTGTAGACGATGTTTTAATAGATTTCTTCGGATTAGACGGTGTTCGTAATTTGAAAGTTGAAGGATTAATCAATAAAATCAGGAATATGATAGTTTCTAATCAATTTGAAACAGATGATTTTAAAAACGAATTTGAAAATCTTAAAAAGGAATTAGGCACAAACGACAAAGAAATTATGGCAATGACATTTGAAATTGCGAAAAGAAAAAAATCAAATGAGAAGAATAAATAAAGGCAAACCTTTTCAGGATTTCGAAAATTTTAAAAGAGAAAAATGTCCTAATTCTTGGGATGATTTTGAATCAGAACCTGAAATTAGAAGCAATACAAGAAAATATATTCTTGAAAATGAACAGCAACTTTTATGCGGTTATACTGAATTACCTATAACATTTGAACCGACATCATCTCATATTGACCACTTCAGACGCAAAAGTGCAGAGTTCTTTCCTGAACTAACTTTTGAATGGAATAATTTAATTGTTTCCTGTTGCTCTGATGATTTTGGTGGAAGATATAAGGATTTGACATATTTGAAAGGAAAATCAAAAAAAGCATATAATAATATTTTAAATCCCGTCATAGAAAACCCACATGATTATTTTGAATATACTGAATGGGGGCAAATTATTCCTAAGTCAGGTTTAAATACTGCTATGATTCTTAAAGCAACGGAAACGATAGAAGCTTTTAAATTAACACATGAATCTTTGCGTACACGACGTTATGCAATGATTGAAAAGACTAAAGCATACAAATCAGATTTTTCTCTAAATGAAATTAAAGAATATCTGAAAGAAGATGGATTTATAAGTGTAATTGAACAATTTGGAAATAATTAGATACTGTTTATAAAATAAGAAGTTAACTATAATAATAAATTAAAATTTTTTGAACAAGAAAAAAGGTTAAGTAGAACCAATAATAAATTCAGACCTTTCTGTATGGTCGCAGTTTATTATTTCGGGTTTATCCCTTTTGTGAAACTTTGGTTTTGTTATCTTTGTAAATAAATAATCATTTATTCTATTTTTTATGAATTTTGATACTATTCTCACTTGGGATATTATAGATATGATGAGTGCGATACTAAGCACAAAACCAATGATTGTTATTGGGTTTATAAGTGAGGTGTCGTTTATTGTATCTATTTTAATGAAATATAAAAAATTAACTAAGTTTATGGAAAGACCAAGTATTAAGAGGGATATTATTCTTAGCTTAATTTTTATTTTTTGTGGGCTTATATCGCCTGTGTACTTATTATATGTATCGTTTTCGGATTGGTCAGGTTGGATATTTTGGGTTACATTATTTTTATCAGCTTATGTTTTATTAAATTTTGTAGTATTGGTTTGGTTTATTTCATCAACTTTATATTTATTGAGAAAAAATAAAATAAGATAGTAGAATATTCCGTAAATTTGAACAATTATTTTTACTTTTAAAGTTGAATGATAACGACAAAAACATATAAACAACCTGAACCATATCCGATTATTGAAGATTTTTCAATATGGGAAGATGGTGAACAGCTTTACTTAATTGACTTCAAAACTTTTGAAAAACCAATAGAGAAGAATAAAAAGATTCAAAATATTATTCTAAATGGACACGAATTAAACGACCTCAACGGCAGTGAGTGGACAATACACGGAAAAAGTGTACAAACATTTAACAGTCCTATCACTGAGAAAAGAAGAATGCACGGAGCAGCGTTTCCAATTTCTTTGGCAAAGCACTTCACAAAAATATATTCCAAACCTGGCGACACGGTATTTGATCCATTCGCTGGAGTAGGAACAACATTGGACGCAGCAAACATTTTAAAACGACACTCAATAGGAATAGAACTAAATGAAGATTTTATAAAACTTTTTAATCAAGGCATTGACCAAAAAGATGGAAAATCAAATCACGATTACCGAAGAATAGTAATTCAAGATTCAGCAATGAATGTTTGCAAGCATTTGCCAGTTGATTCAGTTGATTTCATTCTAACTTCTCCCCCTTATGCTAACTTGCTCAACAAGATTCGTGAAAATTTTGCTGACAAAGATTATAACGGCAATCCATATAAAAATCAGAGTAGAAAATTAGCAAAACCATATTCCAAACACGAAGATGATTTAGGAAATGTAACTTATGAAGAATATTTAATAAAGATGAAAGAATTATTTTTGTCGCTTCATCAGGTTGCAAAGGGAGGTACATACAATACTTGGGTTGTGCGAGATTATAGAGATATGAATAATAATATTCCATATATTAATTTGCACAGCGATTTAATTATTGTTGCACAACAAACAGGATGGATAATGTGGGATATGATTATTTGGGACCAATCAAACCAAAGAAAATTAGTTCGCTTAGGTGGTAATAATGCCAGAAGATATTATTTTAACATCGGTCATTCATTTATTCTTGTATTCAGAAAAAATATTAAAGGCGAAAAATTTTAATGATAACAGATAACCAAAATAAAAAAAGCACATACTATACGCACGGATTTCATCCTTATCCTGCGAAATTCACCCCGCAGATTATAAATAGATTTTTCAATTTATATTGTAAGCAGGATTTTATAATTCTTGACCCGTTTTGTGGTAGCGGGACAACTTTAGTAGAAAGTGTTTTAAATGGAATGGATTCGGTAGGTATTGACTTAAATCCTATTGCCTATATTATTTCCCGTGCAAAATCAAATCACTATACAACAGAAGAAATTCAATCAATTAAAAAATTCATTTCTGAAATTCAACCTCAATCAAACAATGATTTATTTTCACAAAATAATATTATACTAAAGAATGAAAATAAAATATCAATTCCAGACTTTCCAAATCGCAACCATTGGTTTCAGGAAAATGTAAGTTATGAATTAGCAATATTGAAAAAGAAAATCGATGATATAGAAAATAAAAATATTAAAAATCTTTTGTATTGTGCATTTTCAAAAATCATCGTTAAAGTTTCCAATCAAGACAGCGAAGTAAGATACTCAGCAAAGAAAAAAAATCATTCTGACGGTATTGTTTTTTCTTCTTTCATAGATACCGTTTCAAACTATTTGCAGGTATTGAACACAAAAGAACATTTAATCATTGGCAAAGCAGAAGTGTATAATGGAGACACTTATGAAGTTTTGAAAAAACTCTCGGAAAATCATTTTGATTTTGTAATTACATCACCGCCTTACATCAATACATTTGATTACTATTTATACCATAAACAAAGAATGTTTTGGCTTGGTTATGACCATAGACCAGTAAGACAAAAGGAAATCGGAAATCATCATAGAATTGATACAAAAAAATTTGAAGTCGCAAAATCAGAATATATTGATTCAATGACACAAATTATAAATGAACTGTCACGGGTTTCAAAACCCAATTCATATTTTGTAATGATAATTGGTGATGGAATTGTTGACGGAACTACTATTGATATGAGCCAAGTAATTGCAGAGATTTGTGAATATTCCAATTACTCCATTGAGAAAATTGAGAGTGTAAATCTTTCGGACATTACAAGGTCGTTTAATAAAAAATTTTCCAATGCTCCGAAAAAGGAGCATACAATCACTTTAAAAAATTGTAAATAATGCTATTCATTGAAAATTTAGAAGAAATTATTTTTCAACGACACGAACTGTTTCTGACAGATGAACTAATTGTATTATCTGGATATGTTGGACCAAAACCTATTCAGCGACTTCAATTTCTACCTTTTAATTCAAAAGTAATTTATGGTATGTATGGTTCTGAAAGAATCCAACGACCATTACATAATTCTCTTATCAGATTACAAAATACCATTGAGAATATAAATATTTTTTACTCCAATCTTCCCGTTCATTCAAAATGTTATGCGTGGCGTCACAAAGGTCAAATTGTTCACGCATTAGTCGGTTCTGCAAATTTTTCAACCAATGGTTTGTCAACCCCATATAGAGAAATTTTGGCTGAAATTAGCCGTGATTCTTTCAATCCTTTGAATGATTATATTGCTAAAGTTCTTAATAATTCTGTTTCTTGTTTAGAAATTGGTACTACTGAAATTCTTGATATTATTGCAACTCCCACGGATACTTGTTTCCTTACTCTTTTAGGAAGCGATGGAGAAGTTCAAAATGCTGCAGGTTTAAATTGGGGTCAGAATCCAAGCAATCATACTACGCTAAATGATTCTTATATTAAAATTAGAATTCAAGATATACAACAATTCCCTGAATTGTTTCCTCCTAAACAATTAAATCCACTGCGTTTTGATGAAAGAGGAAGAATGCATCGTCATAATGATGCAATTGAAATAATTTGGGACGATGGTACAAATATGGAAGGTTTATTATTCGGAAATCAAACCATTGATGGAATTGTATATCCAAAGCAAGTTAGTTCCTTTCCGCATGCAAGTGAGATGGGAATTTATTTACGAGGTCGAATCGGAGTTCCGCTTGAGCAACCAGTAAGGAAACATCATCTAATTAAATATGGTAGAACTGATATTGCAGTTTCAAAAATTGGTGAAGGAGTTTATAAGTTTGATTTCTCTTTATAATAAAAAAAATTGATTAAATATTATGAGTGTTTTATCCTAATTTTTGTTTACTATAAAATTGTAAATTAACACTGCACAAAAAAACATGGGCAAGAAAAAAGATAGCAAAGATGCTGTCGTAGCCGAGTATCTAATATCAATTCTTATCTCAAATTAGTCAAAAGGATATTTTGAACAATGTTAAAATTCACAAGATTTCAACATCACTTTCTTTATAAAATTATTAAATATTTGTTTTTGCTGTGTTTTTTGCAATTATATTTATTACGCAAAAAATAACGAATGAAAAACATTTTTATATTCACATTGTTATTTGTTATTCAATTAACTGTATTTTCGCAGAAAACCCGTATTTCCCGTGCCGAATATATTGCAAAATATAGCGATTGGGCTATCAGAGAAATGAAACGAAATGGTATTCCGGCGAGTATAACTCTTGCACAGGCATGTTTAGAATCGGATGATGGCAACAGTTGGCTGGCAAGCGAAGCCAACAATCATTTTGGAATAAAATGCCATAGCACATGGACTGGCGATAAAGTTTATAAAGATGATGATGACAAAAATGAGTGTTTCAGAAAATATTTTTCTGCAAAAGAATCGTTCGATGACCATAGCGATTTTTTAGTTAACACAAAAAGATATGCAGCTTTGTTTAATCTAAATTCTCGCGATTATAAAGCATGGGCTAAAGGATTAAAAGATGCTGGTTATGCCACTAATCCAAAATATCCCGAATATCTGATTAAAATAATTGAAGATAACAAATTGTACGAATTTGATAAAGGAAAGCGAAATCATATAAATAATTCAGACACTGCAACTGTAAAACATAAAAGAAAACAAAAGTTAAGTGATGTTGATGGTTTTTCTTTTACAAGTTTAGGTCGCGAAATAAAATTAAATAACCGTATAAAATATATTTTGGCAAAAACCGGCGATACGCCCGATGCTCTTGCAAAAGAACTAGATATGTTTACTTGGGAGTTGTTAAAATATAATGATTTAACAAATGACTCAATATTACGTCAGGGGCAAGTAATTTATATTCAGCCAAAACGAAATAAAGCTGAGTTTGGTAAAAACACTCATACTGTAAAAGAAGATGAAACATTGTATTCAATTTCTCAATATTATGGGATAAAATTAAATAAGCTAAAGAAAAAAAATAATTTAAACAGTGATAGTATAAATATAGGTTCTGTTTTAAATTTGAGAATACATAAGTTTGAGAAGAAATAACTTTTATACTGCGAATGGGGTAAATTGTTGCATTTTTTAGTTTAGAGTTTCCAGTTTAGAGTTTCCAGTTTAGAGTTTCAAGTTTAGAGTTTCAAGTTTGGAGTTTAGAGTTTCCAGTTTAGAGTTTGGTTTCATTGTTTTACTGCCAACTGCCAAAAACTCTAAACTCTCTCCTGCCCCCTTGCCAACTGCCCCCTGCCAACTGCCAACTGCCTTTGGGCTTGTGTTTTGGTTGATTGGTTTTTTAGTTTTGGGTGCGTTTGGGTCATTGAACATAAGGAATATATCCTTCATAATCTTGTCGTCATAACTGATTAACTTATTTAACTATAACCATTAACTATTTAACCATAACTAAAAACCAAAAACTATAAACTAAATTTGGTTTTGGTTATTTGGTTTCTGGTTTCTGGTTTTGTCAACGCTAAACTTGAAACTAAAAACTCTAAACTAAAAAAAATTATCCCGTTTCATATATAAACAATATTTTTTTTGCTAAAAATTAATAAAAAAATCGTTAATAGTATTGGTGATAAAACTTAATTGTTCTTCACTTAATTCGGTGTGCATTGGCAGTGATAACACTTTGCACGATAACATTTCTGTAACCAGATAATTTTTATCTTTAAAATTATATTTGATATATGCTTTTTGCCGGTGTATAGGAACAGGATAATAAATCATGCTTGGAATATTTTTATCTGCCAAATGTTTTTGAAGCAAATCGCGTTTATTGTTATCAACTAAAATTGTGTATTGATGAAAAATATGAGCAGACCAACATACTCTTGAAGGAGTTTTAATAAATGAAATTTTAGATAACTGATTGTCGTAAAATTTTGCAGCATTATTTCGCAATTTGTTATATTCATCAAGATATTTAAGTTTTACACTTAAAATTGCTGCCTGAATTGTATCTAATCTGGAGTTAATTCCAATCTGGTCGTGATAATATCTAACTGTCATTCCGTGATTTGCAATTGAACGAATATTTTTTGCAAGTTCATCGTTATTTGTTATTAATGCTCCCCCATCGCCAAAGCATCCAAGATTTTTTGAGGGAAAAAATGATGTACAACCAATATCACCAATGGTTCCTGCTTTTTTTATTTTTCCATCTTTAAATTTATAATTGCAACCATTTGCCTGTGCAACATCTTCAACTACAAAAAGCTCATGTTTTTTTGCAATTTGCATTATAGATTCCATATCGGCACATTGTCCAAACAAATGAACCGGTACAATTGCTTTTGTGTGCTTTGTTATTGCTTTTTCTATAGCTTCCGGAGTAATTAAAAAAGTGTTTGGGTCAACATCAACCAAAACGGGTGTAAGTCCCAGTAAAGCAATAACTTCGGCAGTTGCAATAAAAGTGAAATCGGCAGTAATTACTTCATCACCGGGCTTTAAACCTAATGCCATCAATGCAATTTGCAGAGCATCGGTTCCGTTTCCGCACGTAATAACTTGTTTTGCTCCCAAATAATTTGCTAGTTCAGATTCAAATATTTTTACTTTTTCGCCCTTAATAAATGAGGTATCGTCAATTACATTAGAAATTGCTAAATCTATTTCAGATTTTATTGTATTGTATTGACTTTTTAAGTCAACCATTTTTATATTATCCATAAATATTTGTTATACAAAGATAATTTAAGGGGTAAAACTAAAAAATTTTATTTTTAAACCTTTACTAAACAAGTTAATTCTTTGCATTTGTAAACTTATTAAGAATTTGTATAAATTGAAAAAAGTTTGTGAAGATTTACAATTATTAACGGCTGAGGCTAAAAGCTGGCGGGCATTTCGGAGCATGTCACTTTCAAATTACGATGAAGTTTATTAGTTGCAATACCCTTCAAATTACCACTACCTGCCCGCTTGATTTTAGCCTTTGTTATGCAGTCGCCCGTTTTTTGTTTATTCATCATCATTCCAATATCTAGTTGTTAGGTAGTTAATAAGTTTTTGATATTTAGTCTTATCTATGTTCGCAAGTAGGTCCTTCGGCTCAACTAATTTATATTTATTAATGTCAGTCAAGCATGATTCCCATGTTTCTTTCATCCTTTTCATGCTGGCAGAATATTCATATTGCAGTAACTCTTTATTTTCATTTGGAACAATATGTGCGTGAATGAATTTTTCTGCTTTGATAGTTTCTGTCTTGTTGTTTGCAATCATTTGTTCAGCCCAAAGTGTCTGCCGCATAAGTTGGTAAAACGGCTCAAAAAAATAAACGGAACTTTTGTAGTCGTTTTTCTTCAATGAAAGCTGTTCTGAGCAATTAATCAGTTCGGAATATCTTTGCAACCGCTCTTTTCCCTTCCCCTCTTTTTCTTTTCCTCTATTTTCGATAGAATAATTTTTGTCTGACTTTCCGTCTTCGTGGTAATTTTCAGTATATTTCCATTCAATTGGAACGATAATTTTATTGTCGTCTTTAAGTTTTCCATAAATCATCGCATCGACTGAAGTACACATTGTACCGCGGGTAAGTTTTTGATTGCCTTTTGTTTCGTTCAAATGGTCAATGTCGCTAACAACTTCAAATGAAATGTATGCAGGTAAGAACTTATCTGTTTCAATTTGAAATAGATCAACAATTTCGGGATATATCTGCTGAGCAATTGTAAGAACTGCATCTTTGTCGTAACGTAGAGGATATAAATGATTTAGACAAGCGATTTGTGAAGATAGTGTATGACCAGACGGAATACAAAAGCCAAAGTCAGAATCACCTTCCAAATGATGGAATAATATATGATTGAGAGCGAAATACAAGCTAACTTCATCAACAATTTGAGGATATAGATTGTTTTTCCAGTTCAAAAGCAAATCGGCTTTTGGCAGCCAAATTCCTGTAGGATTTTTTTTATTTCTTAAAAAATATGGTTTCTTCCCTTTGTCGCTGTTAAAAAGTTTACCGGATTTGATTAGCTTCAAATCGTGCTGCTTTCTTTTTTCTCTAAAAGTATTATTCTCTGTCATAGTCAATATTTTCTATGATATCATATATTGTCAAATTATCGAGCGTTTGTGTCGAAAAAAGAAAATTAACGTGAATGATATTTGTTTTATCTGTTACATCACCAAAGCTGGTTTGTACTGTTTTTTTAGATAATCTTTTACAATCCCATCGCTTATCGTTAAAAAGATAGCCTGACATTGTTTGTTTTGGAGTGCTACCATTTTCCTTGTCTAAATTATTATTCAATGTAATAATATAAAAATCGTACCCTCTAATCTCTTTTGTCTGTAGATTTTTTAATTCGTTAGGTAGTTCTATTCCTAGCATCTTTTGGCTCTCAATTATATCACAAATT
>Ga0210051_1003652_pt1 | contig 15222 bp, 15 predicted proteins | sample CryGey092014_all_FD_185464 | JGI IMG/M metagenome (GOLD analysis project Ga0210051, IMG submission 185464) | Groundwater microbial communities from aquifer - Crystal Geyser CG23_combo_of_CG06-09_8/20/14_all (SPAdes) (version 2) | ecosystem: Environmental > Aquatic > Deep subsurface > Groundwater...
GGTTTCTCATCCCAACATTCAGACATCTGCCGAAGCCACCCGCGGAAACATCGTGACCTATGGAAACGATGTAGCCCTGACGCCATATTCCTCCTGGACGGACGGTCGCACCAGAAGCTACCAAGAGCGCTGGGGAGGCACGAGCTATCCTTGGTGCCAATCAGTCTCTGATCCCTATGGCAAGCACTCGACAATGTCCACCGCGGAACTCGAAGCCGCCGGCAATCACATGGTCGGCCTCTCCGCCCATGGATCGCTCAATCTGGCGGCTAATTATGGCTGGGACTATCAGAGAATTTTGAAATACTATTATACGGGGATTGGGCTTAGCTCAACATACTAGTTGGTAATTTGAAAGGCTAAATTTAAAATTTGAAATGAAGATCAAATTTTAAATGAAAAAAACAGAAAACAAGTATAAGCTTAAAATCAATAACAAAATTTTAAATGAATGAAAACAAAAAACAATATGACCTTGAGGATCGAACTGCTAAATTTAGTGGCAACATTATTAGCTTGGTCAGAAAAGTGCAAAAGGACATAGTAACCTCTCCAATATTGAGTCAACTGATTAGGTGTGCAACTAGCATAGGTGCAAATTATTGCGAAGCTAACGGGGCAAGTTCGAAGAAGGATTTTAAAAATAAAATCTATATTTGCAAAAAAGAAGCCAAAGAGACTAAATACTGGTTAAAACTTTTACTCCAAGCAAGCCCTGAAAATGCCGAAATTTGCCAAACCTACTGGCAAGAAGCTCACAAATTGACTATGATTTTCTCAAAAATAATATTAACATTAGAAAATAAGAAAGATAATTAGAACTCGCTTTAAAAATCATTTAAAATTTAGACAATTAAAATTCATTTCAAATTTTAAATTTAAACTTTTAAATTAAGCGCTGCGTATCTTAGCTACTAAATAGATTTTAGATTTAAAAAATATGACTAAATTTCTCAAAATATTCATAATATTCTCCATCCTAAGTATTTTTACATACTTCGTTTATCCTATAATCAAAAATCGCTATTTCAACCCTGCTCCAACCGCGCCTATCGAAAATTCCCTTGCACCAACCCCAAGCACCAGCACCGCTCCTACTACAAGTGAAAACCCTGCCGAAGAAACCGCACCTGCGAGTCTTGAGGATTCTTTGTCCGGTAAAAACACCGTCCCGGCCGATCCGAACGCCATACTCAACCTCAATGAGCGCGGCACGCCAGACAGCGAAAATTTGGCTCACATCACCACTGAACATTGCGACAACAACTGCGACGCTTTTTCTTTGGATTTCAATCTGCTGGAATATTGCCAGCAAGTCTGCGGCATCGCTCCAATCAAAGATGTTTCCAATTGTGACAACAAATCCGACATTGAAAAAGACTATTGCTTGAAAGATTTGGCCATTGGAAAGAAAGATTCCAAGCTCTGCGAGGGAATCTTAGACGCCAACATCAAGCTCACCTGCCAAAACCGCATCCTCGAAGATTCTCTGGAAAACCAGCCAAGATCAGAATCTCCAGACTTTTAACCAAAACTTGCTTAATTTTCAATTTACCCACCCCACAAATCATTATCTCACGACCGTGAATAAATGATAAAATATTAAGCATTCGCTATTGCTTTTGAAAAATATATTTTAAGCATATTTTCATTATCTATTTTTTCCGCCGTTATCACCCGCACATACGGAGTGGCTGTGTATAAACGCACCAGTTCCAATATCGCCTTTTCAAAAGGATGCGGAGAAACAAAAACACTATTTTGAAGACGAATAAACTTCAATTCTTTCAGATGGCTACGCAAAATATCCCTAAAATCTCGATCTTTCTCCGGAATATCAAAAATGACGATCCGCCATCTCCCATCCCATTTTTTCGGCTTTTTAAAATTTATTGAGTTTCCCATCAACTCCAACCTATTTGCTTGTTTTTTGCCCTTAGCTGTGAGAATGAGCTTGAAGGATCCATCCGGCAACACCCTCTCTTCTATCAGCTTATCCTTTGAAAGAGATCGCATTGAGCGAACAAAATTACCCTGATTGATATTTTTCCACTCTTTCTTTATCTTGCGCAAATTATGGAAATATTGGCGCGGAGATCCTGACATACCCAAGGCCACGCCGCCCAGAAGAGCTACCAAAATTTTTTTCTGTGTCTGTCCAAATTTATACATATCTATATATTCTTACTTAATCATTTATTCACGGTCGTGAATAAATGATAAGTGTATATGGATAAGCCGGGTTAACTGTTTAGGCGACTACCTTTGATATTATTTTTTAGCAAAGAGCCACTCTTTCACAAATATTCCGAATCTAAACTGATCAGTGTCGGTCCGGCTGCTTGAGAATTTTGCGCTCCCACAATAAAAAAACGCCTATGCATTTTTTATTTTTATTTAATTATTTTTATTAACTACCCAACTACGCCTTAATAAATTGAAAACAAAAAATCAGCCCACATTACACTTTATAAACTTTTGCCTCTCTTATATCTCTTCCGCCACTTTCGGGATAAACTTCCGATATGACAAGATACTGAGCCCGAAAAATGCAAAGACTATAAATATGAAAAGTCCGTATTGATGCAGGTCGGCGAAATGATTATTGACCAGAGCTTCTTTGGTGAAGTGAATGATAAAGGCGATGGGATTAAGCAGGATAAACGGATGGTACACCGCCGGCAAGGTGACCAAGGGATAGATAATTGGAGAGGCATAGAGAATGATCATCAGCATGACATCCCAAATCATCGTGAGATCCCGAAATTTCACATACAATGGCGCTGTCAGCAGGGCAAATGACAAAACAATGATGTAGATAAAAACAGAAAACAAAAGAAACAGTCCGATGGCCGGCAAGCTCGGCATAAAACCTTTGATAGCGAAAAAGAAAGCGATTACCAAAAGATTCATCAAAAATATCAAAGTGGCGTTGATAGTGGAAGCCAAGATGATCGTCCAGCGCGGCACATAAATCTTTGTCACCAGCTGAGATTTCGAAAGAAGCGATCCCATTCCTGCACTCGTCCCTTCGGAGAAGAAATAAAACATCATCAAGGAGACCAAGAGTTGCAAGGAATATGTTTCCATCCCTGCGCCACGCGGATTGAAAACCGACGAAAACACAAAATTTAAAATTGCAAAAGTCAAAAGCGGTTTCAAGAGCGCCCACAGATAGCCCAAAACACTGCCGTGATAACGCAACTTAAAATCCGTCTTCGCCAGCATCCAAATCAGCTCCTTATAGTTTTCGTATTGTTTCATAAATCTATTTTACCTTGTAATACGCTTTATACCAAACAGCAAATTGATTAAGCCCTTCTTCGATTTTCACTTTCGGCTTCCAGCCAAGCTTGCGCATCTTTTTCACATCAGCTATTGTCCTTGGCACATCACCTTGTTGCATCGGCAAATATTTTTTCTTGGCTTTGACACCTAAACTTTTTTCCAAAGCATCAATGTAGGTAGAAAGTTTTTCTGGCTTATCCGCACCAATATTCATCACCTCGCATTTCAAATCAGCATCAATGACCTTGATTGTTCCCTCCACGATATCATCAATGTAAGTGAAGTCACGCAACATTTTGCCATTGTTATATATTTCAATCGGCTTGTCACTATAAATTAAATTAGCGAATTTAAAATACGCCATATCCGGCCGACCCCATGGACCATAAACTGTAAAATAACGCAGACCGGTCGTTTTCAGTCCAAAAGTGTGGCTATACATATGTGCCAGAAGTTCGGTCGCCTTTTTCGTGGCGGCATAAGTCGAAATTGGATTATCCACTCGATCAGTTTCCGCGAAAGGAACTTTTTTGTTGATGCCATAGACAGAAGAGGATGAGGCATATACAAAATTTTTGATTTTATATTTTCTCGCCAGCTCCATCAGATTGAGCGTGCCCATGAAATTAACTTCGCCATACAGAATTGGCTGTTCCAATGAATAGCGCACTCCGGCCATCGCTGCCAAATGCAAAACCTTATCTACCTTTTCTTTTTTATATATTTTTTCCAAACCCGCAAAATCACGGATATCAGTTTTATACAGAGTAAATTTTTTGCCCTTCAAAACATTTTTAACGCGATCTTGTTTCAATTTCGGATCATAATAATCATTGAAATTATCTATCAGAACAACCTTGTCTCCCCTTTCAATTAATTGTGCTGCCACATGTGTGCCAATAAATCCTGCCCCGCCAGTAATAATAATTTTCATACTTTTAAGTTTTTAATTTTAATTATTTAGATTTTATTTGGAATTTGTCATTTAGATTTTGGATTTCAGGTACACATAGTATTCTTCCCCATGGCTATTTTTCGTCGTGTAATCTTGCAACGCTTTGGCTCGGGCTTTTTCGCCCATTGTTTTTCGCAATTCTTCACTCTCAACCAATTTCGAAATCTTTTCCACCCATTCCGCCGTGTCCCGAGCCACAAATCCATCAACGCCGTCGGAAATCGCTTCACAGAAAGTTTGCGTCGCGCTGGCAACAGTCGGGATTTCTAAAATTCCTGCTTCAAAAAATTTCAACTCCGATTTTGATTCACAATATGGATTGCCTATTTCTAACGGAGAAATATTAATATCCACATTAGCAATATTTTGAAAATGTTTAACCCGTGGGACAAATAACAGATGCTCAATTCTATTCTTGAATTTATTTAACTTATTTTCAATATCCAGCGAACCAGCTAAAACAAGTTTAATATTAACATATTTCTCCATAATTTCCATCAACGCATCCGTGATAGTTGCAAAGTCCTTATTATGGCTGATTGTCCCGCTGAAATATCCGATTCTGACTTCTCCAAGAGCTAAGCTCTTGGATTTCCAAGAGCTTAGCTCTTGGAGAATTTCCTTAGCAATTTCCAAATCCTTATTGGAAAGCTTGTTCGGCACAATGAAAACTTCTTTATTCTCTTCCTTTAATTTATTCGCCAAAAAGGTTGTGGTCGTGGTGCAAACTTTTACATATGGATTGCGCAAAATTTCTCCGCCCACGCCATTTTCATACAATTTTCTTTCCAATGCGTTCATATTTTTGAAATAATCCATATGTTCTAAAAATTTTGGATCATAGACTAAATCATCCGTCTCAAAAATTATCTCCTTGTTTTGTTCTTTTATTTTTTTAATCAATTTGATTACACCCCCGGTATAAAGCGTGCGATGAAAAACAAAAACACTAAACTTATTCGTATAACTTACCAGCAACGGATTATCCTGCAAAGTTACCGAGCATTTCAGTCCATGCAATTCCAATTCTTCCGCTACATGAAATGAACGGTATAATGCGCTGTCTCCGACTCCACCAGTAATAAAAAGCACATCGCCTGATCCAACAAGGCGAAACATTGCAAAAAATGCCGTAAGCACTCTTTTACCACCACGAACAATTCCTTCGCGTTGGATAGTTTTAATTGCTTTGCCTAATTTTATCAAATACAAATTCATTCTTTTTCCAATAAATTTTTATAAATCTCATTCAACTGCTTCCCTGGCTTATCCCAGCTAAATTCCTTGACGCGCTCTTTGTTCATCGCGCCTTTTTTCGCGGCATCTTCCGGATTTTCAATAAAATGTGAAATTCCTTCCGCGATGCCCGCCACTGACGCCGTCTTGCAAAAATAGCCGCCCTCACCCAAATAATTTCGATTGTTGGATTTATCAAAACAAATGATCGGCAATCCGGCGGCCATATAATTCAGCATTTTGCCGCTGGCTTGATTGGTTTCGGTGTCTTTGGGATCCACCGCCACATCCCCGACGCAGTTGAATTCAGGCAATTGAAAATAGTTTAACGGGCTCACGACACGCACAAAATTTTCCAGTTTGTTTGTTTTAACGAAATCGCTCACATAATGAACAGGAAATCCGCCAATCAGAAAAAAGGCGTTAGGATGTTTTTCCGCCACTAGCTTTATGGCATTCAGAAGATAATCAATGCCTTTGTTGGGCAGCAGACCGCCTGAATAGACCACCACAAATTTATCAGCTGAAATTTCCAACTCACGCCTCAGTTCAGCTTTGCTTTGTTTCAAGGTAAAACTGTCTAGATTAGTTCCGTCTAAAAGCACATCAACATCGCCCTTTTTTCTGTCCGCTTTCACACTTTCCACTGCCTCCCACGAACTGACAACCGCCCAATCGCCCAAGCCATTGATGAATTTTTCCATTCGACGAAAAACAAATTTAAGCCCTTTTTTTAAATAACCATGTGACACCATTTCCTGAGTCAGACTACCATGAAAATCAACTACTAATTTAATTTTTCTCCAAAAAAGAGCTTTCTGCACAATGAATCCAATGAGAGCTCCTTCATGCAAATGTCCATGGATAACATCGGGCTTTTGCATGCGTGCCAAATAGAAAACCTTGCGAATTAGCATTATGTCCAGCAGGACTTTTTGCCAATCCGGTCCAGCTTCCAGTTTTTTATACCAAAAAAGCAACCGGCGAATCCGGCGCACATCGATTTTCGTATCAATTTCGGTATTAATATCCTTGCCGATATGATAGGTGACGATTGTGACTTGATGACCTAGTTTTTCCAACGCCAGCGCTTCTTCCAAAATGCGAATGTGAGTTCCCCGATCAGAAAAAAACGGCGTCGGAGCAATGACTAAAATTTTCATGGAATTTGTTAGAGTCGAAAGTCCTTAGAGTCTATAAAGTCGAAGGCTTTACGGACTTGATGGACTTTATGGACCTTATGAACTTTATGAACTTGACGGACTTTATAGACTTGATGAACTTTATATCCATTTTACCCCATAAATTATGGTTTGGCAAAAGCTTGTTTTGGCTATATAATTATAGTAATGAAGCTAAACATACCTGAAATCAACTTGAATAAATACCAATTATTTACGACCTTCGTCCTTTTTTGGGTTGGTTTGGCTTGGCTGGGCTTGGCACTGGCTCTTTTTGGCATTTTTTATAATGTCATCCTAGCCGGTTATATTTTTATCGGAACAATTTTTCTGATTTATCTGATAAGTTTCAATAAAACCAAAGTGGAAACAAATTACCACTTTTTTCTGATTTTCCTAGTTTTATTAATCACTGTTTTCATATTTTCCTTCTACACCACTCCGACAATTTTTTCCGGCCGCGACCAGGGATCCTTAAGTGAAGCGGCTATCCGGCTTTCACAAAATCATCACCTGGCTTTTTCCTTCCCGGCTGAAAAAGAATTTTTTAACATTTATGGCTCCGGATCCGCTTTGAATTTTCCCGGATTTAATTATACTGCCAACGGTGAATTATTCACGAAGTTTCCGCTGGGCTATGTTTCATGGCTGGCTATTTTCTATTCAATTTTCGGACTCAATGGTTTTGTCATCGCCAATAGTATAACTTTTTTGATTTTTTTATTTTCTTTTTATCTGGTTGCTAGATATTATTTGCGCCCGTCTTCGTCTGTCATAGCCTTGGCGTTAATCCTGACTTCTTTTATTTTTTCTTGGTTTTTCAAATTCACTCTCAGTGAAAATCTGGCGTTGATGCTGACTTGGTTTGGAATTTATACTTTTGTTCTATTTACCAAAAACAAAGAGCGCTTTTACCTCTTGGCTGCCATTTCCACTTTTTCCCTGCTGCTTTTTTCCAGAATAGAAGCGCTGGGTTTTTTGGCAGTCATAATTGCCATTTTGCTGACTAAATACAAAAGTTGGAAATATTTATTATCCGTCATAATCGGGAAAAAAATATTGCTGTTGCTCGGCGGATTTGCGCTGCTATATTTTTTCAACTTAGCTATCGACACACAATCATATCTGGCCATATCAAAAAGATTCTTAAGCCCCTTTGTCTCGCTTAATCGAGGACTAGCTTCTTCTTCCGTATCATATGTGTCAACGACTTTATACGCACTGAAAGTTCTTTCTTTCTATGCCATGATTAATTTTATTCTCTTTGGCCTTGTCGGCTTTATTTATCTTTGGAAGCACAAAAAATTTGAAATTCTGATTCCCTTTCTCATTATTGCGCCGACCTTTGCCTATATACTTCACCCTAGCATATCAACCGATCATCCTTGGATGTTGCGCCGATTTGTTTTTGCCATCATCCCTGTCAGCATTCTCTATACGGTCTGGTTTTTGGATTCCTGCCTGCCTGCCTGCCTGTCCGGTAGGCAGGCAGGCAGGGGGTTTTTTAAAAAAAGAATTTATTTTTATATTTTCTCCGGTTTGATGATTGTTTGCAATCTAACAATTTTTGTGCCCTATCTGGCTATATCTCCCAATAAAAATCTTCTGCCGCAAATTGAAGGCATCAGTAAAAACTTTGTTACCTCTGACTTAATTTTAGTTGATCGCGACGCTACCGGCGGCGGCTGGTCAATGATGACCGGACCGCTCAATTTTATTTATGATAAGCAAGCGGTGTATTTTTTCAACCCCAATGATCTGGACAAAATAGACCGCAAAAAATTCAGCGCCGTTTATTTTATCATCCCGGATAACAAGGTGGATTTTTATAAGCCCAGTGGCCTGTTTGAAAGATTGACCCCCATCAAAGATTATGCTATTGAAACAAATTTGCTCGACATCGCAACCGGAAAAAAACAAGAGTTATATGACACTCCGCTTGAGTTCCCGGAAAATAAGGATGTCCTCATTGCCGGTAAAATTTATTTATTAAAATAATTCTATGTGGTTTGATCTGACAAAAACAACTGCCCTTGAAGCAAAAAAATATCAACAATACAAAAGATGGCAGAATTTCTTGTATCTGTTTGCCGTTTTAACGGCTGCCTACCTAAGCTTCAAAATTCTCTTTCCTTCGCAATTTTTTGAGTTCTCTTTCAATAATTCTTCTACCAAAAGCAATACTGTCTCATTTGTTAATATTAACAACAGCGGTAAATTGCAAAACGATTTAATGAAAAAAGATGCAACCCTTTCTTTCGCCGCATCCAGCCCCAGTCTTTTTTCCAAAGCGCTAGTTCAATTTGAGCTGGATAAAAAATCTCAAAAAATAGACACAGGCAAAATTATTGTCCGCAAATCATATCAAGCCTTTTTTTATCCGGAAGGAAATCCGGTTGAAATAGAGACCTATCTTCACACAAGAAGCCAACAACAATTCGGCGATGGTTCGCTTGTTTCATATGGCAACTCAATTTATGTCGTCAACAACAATCAAGTTATGCCCATTGACAGTTCCGAGACATTTCTTGCGCTGGGCTATGCTTGGGAAAATGTTTTGTCCATTGATGCTGATCTGTTTTCTGCCTACACAAAAGGCTCTCTGCTCACGCTCTATTCGGCTCATCCAAATGGAACTGTTTTTCAAACAGACACTGATAAAAAATATATAATTAGAAACGGTAAAAAATATCCTTTGCCATCAGATTTTACCGCTACCGCTGCCGTGCGAGTTTCAGAAAAAAGTTTTGCGCTTAGCGCTGATTGCCAATTGCAAAAAGATGTTTTGACTTTCCGAAAATATAGTTGCGATCTGCCCTTGGATCGATTGCAAGACATCCCCGGCAAAGACTATCTGATGACAGCGGAATTTTCAAACGACATCCAGCTCCAAAATATCTTTGTTGAACTGAAAAAAGATGCGACCATTGCCAATCTCAAGCTCTCCCTAAGCAATCTAATTAAGCGTTCTAAAGAAAATTATGTTCCGACAATTTCAAATCAATAGACAAAACTCCATCCTGGCTTATAAAATATTGCATGATAGCCTTTTGGTTTTGCTAATATTTTTTGTCTTGGCGCTCATCGCTGAAGGTTTGCTACCGGAAATCATCGCCACTCACTTTGCGTTATATAAAATCGCGCTTTTAATTTTGGGAAATGTTTTGGCCATAACCGGCCTGCAAAAAGTGACTAGCATTCATGAGGAAAATAAAATAAACAAAAAAATAGCCGGGTCGCTATTTTTCATCTTGGCTTTATTGATTTTCAACAGCCTGTTCAAATTAAATATCTTTTTGAATTTATTTATTCTGATCTTTATTTTTATCACTGTTTATTTTATCTTCAAAGTGTTTCAGGAAAAGGTCTAGAGTTAAAAGTCCGTAAAGTCCAAAGTCCTTAAAGCTCGTGAAGGTTTACTTTATAAACTTTATGAACTTGATAGACTTTGAACTTTAAAGACTTTTAGCTCTTAATATATTCCAAAGTTTCTCTCGCGCACTTTTCCCAAGAAAAGTTTTTTACTATCTCCTTGCCCCTAGCAATCAATTCGGTCCGCAATTCTTCTGAAGTCAAAATCTTTTCTATTTGCGCGCTCAATTCACTGGCATCCGAAGCGTCAAAATACAGCGCGCCATCTCCGCCAATTTCCATTAGAGATGAATTAGTGGCTGTTATCAGCGGCACGCCCGCCGCATAAGCTTCCAGAATAGAGATGCCAAAACCCTCATACAGCGAAGGATAGATAAAGACACTCGCTCCACGAAACAAGTGCCCCACAGCCTCAAATTTAAGCTTACCGGGCATTATGATGTCAGCATAAAAGGGGCTATTCTTGGCTCCTTTTTCAATATTTTCCCATAACCACGCCTTTTCTCCCGCCAAAACCAACTTTATATCTGACCCTGAACGGGTTTTATAGGCATCATATGCTTCTATCAGTCTTTCGATATTCTTTCTGGGTTGCAACGCCCCAGAATACAAAATATACTCCCCTGCGATGCCAAGTTCTTTTTTCAGTTTTTGCTCTTGGTCAAAATCACGCGCCTGTGAAAAAACTTCCGCGCTGAATCCATGGTGAATAACTTTTATCTTGTCCGCCGAAACTTTTGGATAAAATTTCAAAATGTCCTTTTTTGTCGAATCAGAAATAACGATTATTTTATCCGCCGCATTGGTGGAATAATTGGCAAAGAAATTCAGCTTGCGCAAATCACGAGCGGGAAAATATTCCGGGAAATATTTAAAAGCCAGATCATGAATCGTAATGACGGTCTTTAATTTTTTTCGACGCGCCACTGGCAAAGCCACCATTGGCATCCACAAAACATCTGGATTATTCTGCCACAACTCCAGCGCAAATATGGTTTGGGTCCACAGAAAAGAAAAAGACCTTTGCCAAATTTTATAGTTCGGAAATTCCGGTGGAGCCAACTCCGGATTAAAATCACTTCTATGATAAATCAAAAACTCGCTATCTTGATCCAACTTGCCGAAATATTTCAGCACATTAAGAATATAGACGCGAGTTCCGTCAATGCGATCGCAATCAAGATCGGCCGCTTGAATAGCTATTTTTACCCCGTTAGAAATTACCATCGATATGGATTTTACTAAATTATTAATTTCAAAAATTTTCTTAGAACTCTACTGCTAAGATTCTACTGTTTCTAACTGGGGTGAATTTATACTTTTAGATCTTTTAAAAATTTCTTGAGTTTTTCTCCTACCTCCGGATGTTTGAGTCCCAGCTTGATGCTGGCCTTAATGAAATTAAATTTATCCCCCGTATCCAGCCATTCGCCTTCCAGCTCTTTGCCATAAATCGGCCGATTATTTTCTAACATCGAGTCAAAAGCATCGGCTAATCTGATTTCTCCGGATTTTCCAACTTTCATATCTTTTAAAACACCCATCACTTCCGGCGTGATAATATATTTTCCAACCGCTACTAAGTTAGATTTAGCTTCTTCCACTCTTGGCTTTTCAACGATGTTTTTTATTTCAAAATTATTGTTATCCAACTCAATACCTTCGATCACGCCAAATTTGGACACATCAGATTTTTCCACCTGGCTAAGCCCGATGACGCTGTCACCATATTTTTCATAAGTTTCAATCAGTTGCTTGGAAGCTGGGGTCGTGCTGTCATAAAGACAATCACCGAATAAAACCAAGACTGGTTCATCTCCAACAATGTGAGCCGCCTGCAAGATTGCGTGTCCATCTCCCAATGGCATCGGCTGGCGCACATAGGAAAATTTGGCCAAACTGGAAATTTTTCGCACCGCTTGCAAAAGATCATGCTTATTTTTTTCTACTAGAGTATCTTCAAGCTCATAGGATACATCAAAATGATCTTCAATTACCCGTTTTCCCCGACCAGTCACAAAAATAATCTCTTCAATACCCGAAGCCACTGCCTCTTCAACTAAATATTGAATAACAGGTTTGTCAACCACGGGCAACATTTCCTTAGGTTGTGACTTGGTGGCTGGCAAAAATCTGGTTCCAAATCCAGCCACAGGCAAAATAGCTTTGGTAATTTTTTTCATAAAATTATTTTAACCTAATCTTTTTTTAGCCAATATTTTTAATTCTTCATTAAACTCTACGATTGCCTCATCAATCATTGGATCAAAATTTTTATAAATTTCCTTGTTTTTAACAATATTTCCCGCTTCCAAAAGCGAATCAGCTGTTCCGGCATCCAGCCATTCACCTTCAATTTTTTTAACTGCCAGCCCATTCATTTTCAAGTAAGCATTGTTCACATCTGTAATTTCAATTTCTCCCCGCTCGGATGGTTTTATATTTTTAGCAATTTCAATCACTTGATTGTCATAGATGTAGACGCCTGTCACACAAAAATTGCTTTTTGGTTTTTGCGGTTTTTCTTCGATAGACAAAACCTTGCCGTTTTCATCGAATTCCACAATGCCAAATCTTTCTGGATCTGACACTTCTTTGGCAAAAATCATACCACCTGATTTAAAATTTTTTATTTCTTCAGAAAAATCTTGTTCAAAAATATTATCTCCTAAAATCATTGTTACTGAATCCTTGTCAATGAAACTTTCGCCCATCACAAAAGCGTCTGCCAGACCGCGCGGAACTTTTTGCACTTCAAAATATAAATTTACTCTATATTTTTTGAAAATTGATCCTAATAAATTCAAATATTGTCCACTATGGTCAGGCGATACAATCATTAGAATATCTTTTATACCCGCTTTTATCAGAGTATTGAGCGGATAAAAAATCATCTGTCGATTATAAACCGGTAACAGCTGCTTACTTGTTGTGGCGGTCAGCGGAAAAAGTCTTGTGGCTGTCCCGCCGGATAAAATTATTCCTTTCATGATTTCTCTACGAATTACCTGCCTGCCGGTAGGCAGGCAAACTCATACAAATGTATGAATAAATAATTTCGTTTTATTTTAAATTTTTATACACCCCCACACCAAATTAATTGGCAAGAGGCATTATATATTATAACTAGTATTTGGTGTGGGGGTAAATTGGAAATTTTTTGCACAAAGCGATAACCTCTTTGTGAATTTCTTTTAACATTTCTTCATCTGTGTGATTTTCAATCACCTGATTGATCCATCTGGCAATTGTGCGAATTTCTTTTTCTTTCATTCCGCGCGTCGTGATCGCCGGCACGCCGATACGCACCCCGCTTGGATCCATTGGACTTCTTAGGTCATCCGGAATCATATTTTTATTGAGTGTAATACCAACTTTATCCAAAGCTTTCTCTGCTTCCTTGCCGGAAACACCCTTGCTGCCAAAAACATCCACCAGAACCATATGATTGTCAGTCCCGCCAAACATCAATTTGAAACCGTGTTTTTTTAATTCAATTTCCAAAACTTTAGCATTCACAATAATCTGCTTGGCATATTTTGCGAAAGCCGGCTTCAGTGCCTCGCCGAAAGCCACCGCCTTGGCTGCAATTATTTGTTCGTGCGGTCCACCTTGAAATCCAGGGAAAGTCGCTTTATCAATTGCTTTGGCAAATTTTTCTTTACACATAATCATGCCACCGCGTGGACCGCGCAAAGTCTTGTGCGTGGTGGTTGTCACAATATCAAAATATTTGACTGGGTTAGGCAAAGCTTTGCCAGCGATAAGCCCCGCGATATGCGCAATATCAAACATAGTGATTGCGCCAACTTTCTTCGCAATCGCCGCAAATTTTTTATAATCTAATTGGCGAGTGTAGGCAGAAAAACCAGCCAAAATCATTTGCGGTTTTTCGCGCAGCGCCATTTGTTCCAACGCTTTATAATCAATTTTCCCAGATGCGTCAGTTTTATAACCGATGAAATTATAAATCTTAGCCGACAGCGTCACGGGATGACCATGGGTCAAATGTCCGCCGTGGGAAAGATCCATGCCCAAAATCTTGTCGCCCGGTTTCAAAACCGCGCTATAGGCAATCATATTGGCCGGCGCACCGGAATGCGGCTGCACATTTACATGCTCTGCGCCAAAAAGAAGCTTCGCTCTTTCAATGGCCAAATTTTCCACCACATCAATATATTCCTGACCGCCATAATATCTTTTGCCCGGATAGCCTTCGGAATATTTATTAGTCAAAATAGAACCCATCGCTTCCAGCACCGCTTCGGAAATGTAGTTCTCACTGGCAATCAACTCCATCCCTTCTTGTTGTCTTTTCAATTCGCCTTGAATCGCTTTATAGATTTTTGGATCCTGCTTTTTTAATGTTAACATATATTTAAAACTTTATTTTTAGACATTTGGATTTTAGATTCCTGCCTGTCCGGCAGGCAGGTTATTTGAAATTTAGATTTTGGATTTTTTAAGATATTCTCGCAGCGCTAATTTATAACTTCGCATCGGATTAAGTTTTGTGTTGAGCAGTGTTGAATTATAGGGTCGTTTCGCCGGTCGTGGAAAAGCGGAACCAGTCACTGGCACAACTTTGGCTTTGACTTTGGCTTGACGATATAATTCTAGAACAGCTTCATACCAAGTGCAAGCGCCTTGATTAAAGACATGAAAAATCCCATAGGGTTTTTCCGCTTCGATGATTTCTTTGGTTTTTTTAGCCAAATCAGGCGCATAAGTGAAACAGCTCATCTCTTCATCCACCGCTTTTATTTCGGTTCCGGCTTTTTCGGCTTTTTTGCCATGCTCCAACATCACATCAAAAAAACTTCGCTTAGCCGTTTCCGATTTGGCCGGTTTACCAAAAAGTTTGGAAAGACGCACGATATAATATTTGTCGCCGTATTTTTGCACATTCTTTTCACCCAACAATTTTGTTTTTCCATATTTTTGCACCGGTTCCGCAACCGCATCTTCATCAAAGCCAACTTCTGGAACAAATTGGTCATGCAGACTGCAACTGGAACAAATATGCGTACAACCGCCCGGCTCTGGAATGTCCGGCATCCCGGAAAAAACATAGTCCGATGAATAGTGCACCAAGGTGGCCTCGATTTTTTTCGCAATTTTGGCCAAATAGCCCGGTGCGTCACCATTGATTTTTTTCGCTAACGCCAATCCGTTCTTATCTTGTTCACA
>Ga0210051_1003655_pt1 | contig 15219 bp, 4 predicted proteins | sample CryGey092014_all_FD_185464 | JGI IMG/M metagenome (GOLD analysis project Ga0210051, IMG submission 185464) | Groundwater microbial communities from aquifer - Crystal Geyser CG23_combo_of_CG06-09_8/20/14_all (SPAdes) (version 2) | ecosystem: Environmental > Aquatic > Deep subsurface > Groundwater ...
ACAGTTATAGGCAAAATCGATAAATGCACTTAATAGTTCAAAACTCGATAGTTCACGGATATTTATTAAATTTTTTCTTTATTCTTAAAATCCATTTTTGATTCCTGATTCCCCCTTACTCTAATTATTATACTATGCTTATGTAAAAAGTCAAGCAATTTATTGAATTACCCTGCGGCTTGCCGCGGGGTAATTCAAAGTATATCCGTTATAAAATAAAACTGCCGGATTCTTAAACCGGCAGTATTAATCATGAGATCGCGTAACTCAGGGCTTTTCGAAGACCCGCCTTTGTCCGCCAATTCTTATGGTGGAAATCTTTAATGTGGGAGCCCTAATTATAGTATTCAGAATTCCCTTGAAAAATAAAGGTAATAAAAAATGGTGGCTGTCCCTATTTATCATTGCCTTTACTTACTTGCCTTTTCTCCATAATGCCCTGCGATCTCCTCGGGAGAAAGCACGCGGTTATAGATACGCACTTCATCAATCATCCCGATAAATCCTGCGCCGATAAGGACCGGATTATCAGCAGGGCTTGGTTCCATTTTTCTGATAGATTCCTTTTTTTTGCCATTGACCCATAACTGCAGTTTCTCCCCTGTCCATATCCCCACAATATGGGACCATTTCTACAGAGCGGGCACAGAGTTTGAAACCCTGGGCTCCCAGCTCCCGTCTGAATAAATGAGCAGAGAGAATTGGTTCTTTTCCTGGGGCGGGTCAACGCGCAACTGGTATTCATCCTGCTTGTTTACAATAAACCGCCAGCCTTCAATTTCAGCCGGGCAGACCCATGCCTCGATGGTAATCCCTTTTGCCAGCCTTAAATCTCCGGCATCAGGAATCTCGACGCTGCTGTTCCCGTCAAATAAAAGCGCCTTTCCGGATTTGCCGTCCACCCACCCGGCACCCGCAATCTGGCCGTCATATCCCTTTCCTGAAGAGTCCCTGGCAACTTCACCGTCACCTTCGTCAAACTTCCACCAGCCCACAAGACCCTTCTCCTTTTCAGCTGCCAGACACCAGACTCCGGACACCAGACAGCAGACAACCAGAACCGCTACCAGACCGAATTCCTTTTTCATTTTACCCTCCAAATGCAGATTTAGATTAAGATTAAAGTTAATTGTAAAAAAGAATTTGATCTCTCTCGGTCTCCCTTTATAAAAGGGAGAATCAGAAGGAATCTAACCTGTTTTATTTTTCTACCAGCCGGATATAGTCTACTTCTGCAGTAACTCCTTCTTCGCCGGTGGGGTCAAATCGTAAATCCGTGATGAGGTCTGACAACCAAAGAGAGTTTTTCCCAACATTGAGTTTATACTCATGAAATTCTCCGTCTCCTTTAATCCTAAAACCGAAACTCATGGGTTCATTATAATTCTGAGACGACTTTGTAAGCCAGAATATTTGCCCCTGGGAATTTTTGCTTATTTTGACCCGTATGACAATAAACGGAAATTTTTCTCCGTTGATTTCTAACTCAGAACTTCTAAACGCAGAATCATTCGTGGCAGATGTGCCCTTTAACACTCCGCCTGCCACCCCTGCGTCATTTAAATTCATAAGGGGGTTCCAGCCCTCTCCGTTCCCGTCCTCATTGAATTCCCAGGCAATCATCCGGCTAATGTCCTGCCACTGTTTTACTGAAAGACCTGCATCCTGAGGAATAACATCCTGGTGGCCCTTTGATTCAGTGGTAAACACTTCTCTTATTGCATCCAGGTATCCAAATCCAAATTCTCTGTGCGGCTCTATAAAATCTCCTTCGCCAAACTCATTCCATGCTTCTGCCAGAACAATATTAAGTTTATCTTTTCCAACAGGGTGTTTGTCTGTAAATCCCTTTGCCAATTCAAGCATCTTTTTGAATTTATCCGGATGTTTACCCGTGCGCGTGAATGCCTGTTCCCCGTGCCAGGGACGGGCATCCCAGCCCGGGTCAGTAACAGCAATATAATCCAGCAATCCATACCCCGCAATCTCTTCCCAGATGGCATTATAGCCCTGTATTGCCAGATCATAGGGAGAAGTCTTTTCTCCTGAATTCGCACCTGCAGACGGATAGTTATAACCTGTAACCGCGTCATAGCCCTCTTCCTTGAGCGCCTCAACTGTTCCCTTTCCGGGATATGCACAAGCTGCCAAGTACAACCCGCTAAAACCTTCTTTCCTGCATAACTCTCTCATTTTTTCAAAAGCAATCTTTGCCTTCTCAACTCCCATATCTTTGGTTATCCTGTCAGGGCTGAAAATAATTACCACAGGTTTATTGTCTATCTTCAGATATTCCGGCTCTTTGAAGTAATTCTTCAGCCAGTAATTGGTAACCTTGAGCAAGTCCTGTTCTGAGGAAGTTTTGTCCGGATTGTGGTTGCACCAGCAGATGCAGAACATAAGGTATTTGCGATATCGGGATTTTAAATACCCGTTATTTAAAGCATGGTCAAGCTGCCTTGCGCCTCTGTCCCAGTACCAGTCATATGCAAAAAAGGAAATTCCGTGTTCCACAGCCCATTTTATATGCCAGTCTGCGATGTCAGGCTCTCCTTCCTGATACCAGCCCAGCACGGGTTTGCGTTCAGGAAAGTTTTTTATGGCAGCCCATCCTTTATGAGCGCCCTGCTTCCACCCCGGGAAGTAGTAGGCGCCAACCAGGTAATTTGATTTCGCAGGTTTTGGTTCCGGCACATATGGTTTGCCTTCAACAATTCCAGGAGAAACAGAAATCTTCGCTGTGAAAGAAAGAACAGCGGATGCAGAGACAGGCGTAAAATTCTTTCCCGTAATTTCGAGCCTTGCAATATCCTGAATTGGATTCGGACCTTGAATGAACCAGCGAATTTCTTCTTTTTTCTCCAGAACTTTAATTTTTTTGGTGGTCCTTTCTCCCTCCATAACCTGAACTCCTGCCGGAAGCAACACAGAAAGGTTGATTTCCTCACCGGGTTCTCCGCCGATGTTTTCCAGCACACAGATCAGGTCTGCATCCTGTCCTGCCCTGTTGATTGCTTCCTCTAAACCGAAATACATCACTTTCATCTCTGCCGGACCCTTTGGTTTTTCTGCAATTCTGACGGACTTCAGTTCAGCCCTTGCCCCATTTGCATCAGAAGGACGCAGGGCTATGGCAATAACTCTTTTATCCCATTTGGGCGCAGAACTTATGTTTATAGCGTAAACATGGAACTGTTCGTCTGCAATAAGGTCAAAAACCCTTCTCTCCATTCCGGGCTCTCCTTCTCTCATCCAGCGGATCTCTCCTTTTGTGCCTTTATCCACCTTCATTATAAATGAAACCCAGGCAAAATCCGCGATGTTTTTGATTTCTATGCGCGGAGAAAGAATCAATGGCTCTTTCCCTGCAGCCACAATTTTGAGCGCGCCTTCTGCAGCATCTATCTTAGCATCCTGCCATACTTTCCAGCCCTGCAGGTTCTTTTCTTTGTCAAATGTCCAGTCAGGCAAAACAGATTCCCTGTCTTCCTTTAGAAGTTTTTCACCCAGCGTGAGCACCGGTTTATCCTCTTGATTTTTCACAGGTCCGATTCCTATCCAGTCAATGAATAAATTTCTGTCTGATGCCGCTGCTGCATAATCATTTATAAAAGAAATGCTTATAATGTGCTCCCCTCTGTTAAGAGTAAAAGCATCTGTGAAATAGACTTTTGGCTTGCCCATATCTTCTTTCACCTCCCACTCAAAACTCCCCGCATCACCCCCGTCAATCTCAACAACCATTTTCGGCCATTTTTCTTCTGTATCCGGGTCTAATGCAGGTGTTCCTGCTGACTGCACTGCAACTTTATAAAGTCCTTTTTCTTTCACATTGCACTTCACAGTCAAACTGGCATTAGCCCAGAACGCCCACCAGCCGGGGATATTACCCATTCCTCCGGTGTGTTCCAATGCCTGGTCCTCAGCCTCAACGATCCCCGGGACCTCTATCTGTGCATGGCAGACCACAAAAAACACACAGCTAAACATCACAACAACCAATCCGCCGATTAAAACTCTTTTCACTGGCCCCCCTATTTAACCCGCACTCTAAATTTAATACTCCTCTGTTCGTTGACGCCCAGCGTGTTTATTCCCCATCGCAAACCTTTAATGTTTTCCGCGCCGGCAGGCGGACTGCTGTTCCACGGCTCCCATATTGCGCCGGCCGGGTCAGCAGCATATGTCCAGGAATCAGCAATTGTTTCACTATCCATTGAGAGGAATGCCACCGGAGTGTATACCGCCGTGTTGAATGTTATGGTATCAGTGATTATGAGATTTATGGCAGTTTCTCCTCCAACATTTGAAATCTTCAGCCTGAATTCTAAAGTATCACCGGCAGAGAGTAAAACAATTGTTTGCGTATCCTGCCCGGTGAGCTGTTCGTTCCTGACAAATTTTTCAAGGAGGATAACAGGCATCACGATTGTTTCCTTCTGACTGCTGATAATATCAGAAGAAGTTATGGTAATGACAGGTGCTCCACCGCGGCTGTCCTTATAGAAAAATACTATGGAGCCGGAAGAGAACCTGATGATACTTGTGTCAGACCAGGATTCCCTGCCCAGTGAAAATCTGCCTTTTGAAGAAGTTGATTTCAGAGACGCTGTTTCATTCCAGCCTGTATCTGTATTGCCCGATTCATCCCTGGCAACAACTGCAATAGTATCAGACGCCTGTATTGAAGAAATCACAAACGGCGGAGAAAGGAATTGCAGCTTGGAAGCAGTAATGGTTTCCTGCTGTGCCGCGGGAGTCAGCCCTGAATGGGTAATTGTAATAACCGGGCTGCCGATAAGGTAGTCCCTGTAATAGAATGCGGCAGAGCCGTTTGTCAGGGTTACTGTATTTATATTTACCCAGTTCTGTGTCAGCGAGAAAGAACCGCTCTCAGAAGAAGTCAAGAGATTAGCAGCCTCATTGAAATTGCTGTCAACATTACCAACTCCATCCTCAGCAACAACAGTAACAGGAACTGCCTGGCCGGATTTAGCCTTAAAAGGAGAATTTGTAATTTTCAGCTGAGTAGCCAATATCCTGAAGGTAATCGGTTTCTGCCTTCCTTCATAACTTGCCACAATCTCATCCGCAGGCAATGCTTTATTATACAACCTGACTTCATCAATAACGCCGGGCCAGCTTGTTCCTATATTAACCGGATTTGACGTTGAATCAATTGAGCCCGTCCTTGTGGAAGACGCCTTGAATTCTCCGTTAACATATATCTTAAGGTTGCCTGCTCCTGCATTTTTGTCATAGGTTGTTACCACGTGATACCAGATTCCTGCACCCGGCTGTATCCCGCTGTTTACCCTTGGCTCCCAGCCTGCGCCGATAACCACAAAAGAGGTGAAGTTTCCACTCTCTGTGGGCGGAAGAGGGTCGCGGCGGAGCTGGAAACTGTTGCTCTTATCAATGTACATCAGCCAGGTGCCTTCACCCACCCGTTTTAACCACAGCTCCGCTGTCAACTCATCACTAAAATGCAGAGAATCAGTATCAGGGATTGTTACATAATTCCCGGTCCCGGTGAATTCAAGCCCGGAACCATAATATCCGCTGGCCCAGGCAGGACTACCCGTAAGAGAACCGTTGTTTTTATATGGAGAGACATCATAAGCCGCAGTTCCTTCTCCCTCATCAAAATTCCACCCGCCTGCGAGAAGATTATCTTTGAAGATTGTATTCTTTATGGTTTTTGAGCTGTCGCCTAAAAGATAAGCTGTAATGGTGTCCTTTCCCGGGAGGGTTGAAACAAGCAGGCCCGTGCACCACCCGTTTGTATCGGTTACCTGCCCGTTTGGATAAGTAATCGTGTCATATGCATCATCCGCTGTTCCCTTGCGGCTTGTAGTGATTACCACTGTTTTGCCGGGAACAGGATTGCGGCACCTGTCTGTTACAACTGCTATCACGGGACAGGGGGTGATTCCGTCTATACCCGCATTGCGGGAACCAACTATAATATACGAAGCGGTTTCGCTGAAATCACCGAGGTTGACATACTGAGCCTGGGTTGTTTCAGACAAAGACCCGCTTCTGACTGTGAGCGTATAAGAACCGGGTTTTATATCTTTGAAGAAAACGTATGTCTCGCCGCTTACAAACCTTAAGGTCAGAGAAGAAGCCCAGTTCTCTCCGCCGGGCGCGGCAGAAAACCTGCCGGTTGGCGATGAGGACGAAAATTCGCAATCTTCATTGTAGTTATCTGCCTTTGAACCGTCAGACCACTGCGCCTGGACCACTATTGACTCAGATGCAGAACCGGCAACAATCGTTCTGGGGGGAGTAAGAAACGCAATTTTTGACGCTGCTGCCCAGGTAATGGGTTTTTTTCTTCTTCCTTCATAATCTGCCCTGACTTCCTCTGCGGACAGGGCCTTGTTGTATATGCGCACTCCATCCAGCAATCCGGGGAAGTTATACCCGCCGCCTCCGCCATAGGAACCTATGTAAAGGTCCCCGGAAGAAGGATTTATGCCCCCTATCCTGTCCAGAGTTGCTGTTTCAACTCCGTTAACATACAGGCGCAGTTTTGAACCGTCACTTGTTCCCACCACATGGGTCCACTGGTAAAGCGGCACAGCGTATGGACTGGTAAAGTAATGGCTCCATGGAGTCAGGGGGACATGCCATGCCACATACCCGTCCCCGCCAAAGCCCAGACGATAACCCTGGGCTCCATCTGTCACTTTATTTATCATCCAGGAATCGCCTGTTGTGCCTGTGCGATAAAACCACAGTTCAACTGAAATCTGCTGGGGGTCAAGGGAATCAGTGTCAGGGACTGAAACATAGTCTGTGGAACCGTTAAAAGAAAGGGAAGAACCGTATTTGCCTTGAGCCCAGGTCGGACCATAGAGCCTTCCGCTGTTCGCAGGAGAACCGGCAATGTCTCCGCCTGCCTCATCAAAGTCCCACCTTCCAGCAGGAGCCGAATTAAAGAATGTGAGTTCAATGATCTTTCCCGGTTCTCCGGTTACTGTTGCAGTAATCGTGTCTTTTCCTTCAAGCGAAGAAACTACTATGCCTGTTGCCATTCCGTTTTCGTCTGTGGGCTGGGAAGGCTGGGTTATTGTATCGCAGGTGTCCTCAGAAGTGCCCTTGCGGCTTGTAGTAATTAAAACAGTTGCACCCGGGATTGGATTGTAATAGATATCCGTTACAACGACTCTTATTTTACACTGGTTCTGCCCGTCTCCAATGGGATTACGGGGACTAATTACAATATATGAAGCAGTTTCAGAGAATACGCCTGGCGTTATTAACTGAACTTGTGTTGTATCCGGTAATCCAGGACTTTTTACTGTAATTATGGATGGGCCGGCTTTCGTGCCTTTGTAATAAACATAGGTTTCGCCATCAACTACCCTGAGTGAAATCGAAGAAGACCATGTTTCACCTGTCTGGGTATCGCAGAATAAACCGTTTGATGACAGGAATTGGCAATTTGCGTTAAAATTAGCAGCTTTTGAACCATCAGCCATTTGCGCCTGCACGCATATGGACTCCGATACACTGCCGGCAACCAGTGTCCTTGCTGGAGTGATAATCGCAAGTTTGTCTGCACTGGTGAATTCAATTGTAGGGACCCTGCTGGCGCGCACGCAGTCAAACCATGCAGTGCCCACCCCACCCTGCATGCACCTGTATTCCATCTGGTATGCATCTGCAGGGACACTGAACAGTGCGCTCAAAAGTGTCCAATCAGAATTGCCAGAGAGTCCGCTGGAATTGACATCTCCCCTGACAATACCGCCGTCCCACCAGATTATCCTTATCACGGCGCTGCCGCTGGACAGGTCAGTCTTTGTATACTGGGTGAAACGATATGCACTGCCGGGGATAACAGACTTATTAGCAGAAGGCGCTGTAAAGTTATCCCCTGCACTGGCACAGGTATGCCTGATTGCACTGGCGCCAGAGTATGTTATATCGCTGACCATAGACCAGGAGCCTGTCCAGGTATTATATGACCAAGAGATTGGGGTCCCGGTTCCATTTTCAAACGACGGATTAGGAAGGACGTTTTCAGTTATGGTCACGCCCTCGCAGAAGGCAACTACTGTATCCTGGCCAGGGACAGAAGAAACTATTGTGCCTGTGCTTTGCCCGTTTGAATCTGTCAGGCCCGGCTGGGTAATTGTATCCATAGCAGAACCGCGGGACGTCACAATAGTGACCTGTCTGTTTGAAATCGGGAGTCCGAAGGTATCGTTGACGGTTATAACTACAGTGCATTTGGAAGTCCCATTAGCAGAAATCACAGAAGGGTTGAATGTAACATACGAAGCAGTCTCAAAGACCACAGCCAAAACAATATTTTCAACCTGTGTGTCAGAACTAAGCCCGGCGCGGGAAACCGTCATTACAGGATCGCCTGTGCTTGAATCTTTGTAATAAACAGCTATTTCTCCATTCACCATCGTAACAATACTTGTATTTACCCAGGTTGTGGGGCTCAGCGAGAAGGTCCCGGCTGCAGAAGAAGTTTGAAGGGTAATCGTGCTGTTGAAAGATATGTCTTTGTTGCCCACATTATTCTGTGCCTGAATAATAATTGCCGGAGAAGGATTACCGGTAGTAACGGTAAATGGAGAAGTAATAATCTTCAGGCGCGTGGTGCTTAAAATGAAATAAATATTAGCGCGGGACTCATAGGAAGACCTGACCTCAGTCTCGCTCAATGCGCGGTTGTAAATTTTTACTTCATCAATGAGTCCGTTATAATTGTACCCGCCTCCAAAACTATACGCACCTACAAAAAGGTCATAGGGGGAGGAAATTATGCCGCCACCGGTTCTGGACAGCGTTGCTGTTTCAACTCCATTAACATAGATGCGCATTAGTGAACCATCATAGGTCCCTGCAACATGCGTCCATGCATTAACCGGGCAATTGTATGGACTAACTAATTCATGACTCCAGGCTGTTAAAGGAATATGCCAGGCAATTCTCCCGGCATCCCAACCAAGGCGATAACCCTCTGTGCCGCCGCCCCATATTTTGTTCACCATCCACTTGTCGCTCTGCCCTGCAGTGCTGGTGTAATACCACAATTCAACTGAAATTTGCGCCTGGGGGTCAAGGGAATCAGTGTCCGGCACTTGCACATAATCATTTATTCCGTCAAATTGTAAGGCACCTCCGAATTTACCCGTGACCCATATAGATCCATAAGGAATGCCGTTATTGTTGTATCCTGAAACATCATTCGTATCAGTATCAAAATGCCATATACCTGCTGCTTCACTCTTATTTACTCCCCTTGTGATTGTAACGCCCTGACACAGCGCAGTGATTGTATCCCAGCCAAAATAGGATGATTTAATTGTAAATGTGCATTGTCCGGCACTATTGGTGGTTCCTGTGTTCGGAGTTATGGTATCCATTGTAGGCCCACGAGCTGTCTGCAGCGTCACCAATTTATTGGTGATAGGGAACCCATATGTGTCATTGATCGTAATAACTGCGGTGCAGGCATAAACTCCGTCAGCAGGAATCTGATAGGGAGCAAAGGTAATGCAGGAAGCGGTTTCATTCAGGGATTGATTAGCCATAGCAACTACTCTTTCAGCCTGTGTATCGGATTGCATTCCTATTCTTGAAACTGTAATTACAGGAGTACCGGCATTTGAATCCTTATAATAAACCGCTATCTCCCCGTTTACGAGCGTCACAGCGTCTGTATTCGCCCAGTTCAATCTATCAAGCGAAAAAGTGCCGCTGGCAGAAGAGGATTGAAGGGTGATTGTGTTGTTAAAAGTTGTATCCCTGTTCCCTGATATATCCTGCAATTGAATGATTATGGCTGTAGTGGGATTGCCTGCTGTGGCACTGAATGCAGGGGTTGTAATTTTTAACCTGTTTGCTGTGAAGTAAATATTTGCCCTGTTCTCAAAACTTGCTTTTATCTCCTCAGCAGTCAATATCCTGTTATACAACTTGAACTCATCTATAATTCCGGGCCAGCCTGACCCCAGATCAACAGCATTTGTTGTTGTATCAATCGGCCCTATCCTTGAAGATTGTCCTCTAAGGTCTCCGTTTACATACATCTTGAGGTTGTTTGCTCCTGCATTTGCATCATAGGTTGTTACTACCTGATACCAGACATTTGTATCAGGAATGAATCCGCTTGAAACCCTGGGCTCCCAGCCTGCGCCGATAACTACAAAAGAAGAGAAGTTTCCGCTTTCTATAATAGGCGGGTCCCGGCGGAACTGATAACTGCTACCCTTGTTGATATAAGTTATGTAGGTACCTACATCGATTATCTTTAACCATGCCTCTGCTGTCATTGCGTCACTGAAGCGCAGCGAAAGAGCATCGGGGACTGACACATAATTACTGCCCCCGTCGCATTGCAGACCGGAGCCAAAATAGCCGGTAACCCAGCTTGGATTATTGACAAACGCGCCGTTGTTGTTGTATCCGGATACATCTTTTGTATCAGTATCAAAATGCCAGATTGCCGCTGCGCCGTATTTGTTGACTCCGCGGGTAATTGCCTTTGCGTCACAGACAGCAGTGATTGTATCCCATCCGGAATAGGATGACCTGATTGTAAATGTGCTTTGCCCGCCTATATCCGTGGTCTGCGTATTCCTGATTATGCCCATGCTGTCAAGTATCGTATCTGAATTTCCCCTTGTTGTTTGCAAAGTCACCGGTCTTCCTGACATCGGAAAGCCGTATGTATCATTGATTGTCACAACTGCGGTGCACCTGGAAATATTGTCCGCTAAAACCTGGTACGGGATAAAGGTAATATATGAAGCGGTCTCATTCACGCTCTGGGCAAGGATTGTCTCTGTCTGCGTGTCTGCGATAAGCGATACGCGATAAGCTGTAATTATGGGATTGCCCGGATTTGAATCCTTATAATAAACAGTTACTTCTCCGTTTATCATTGTAACAATGCTTGTATTTACCCAGGTTGCGGGGCTCATAGAGAAGGTCCCGGCTGCAGAAGAGGTCTGAAGGGTTATTGTGCCGTTATAAGATGCGTCCTTAGTCCCCAGATTATCCTGCGCCTGGATAATAATTGCCGGGGATGGCTTATAGAACACAGCGGCAAACGGAGAAGTGGTAATTTTCAGGCGGGTGGCATTGAATGTAAAATAAATATTGGCGCTGGACTCATAGGAAGATTTGATTTCCTCGGCGCTCAATGCACGGTTGTAAATCCTTAACCCGTCTATATAGCCGGTAAACCAGCCATACCCGGAATTGTATGCGCCGAGATAAAGGTCGCCTGCCGAAGGATTTATGCCGCCGCCGGTCCTGGATAGTGTTGCGGTCTCAATTCCATTAACATAGACGCGCATTATAGAGCCATCGTATGTTGCTGCTACATGGGTCCATTGGTTGAGTGGATAATCATATGGACTATTTAGGAGGTAATCCCAACTTATGAGCGGAACCTCCCAGGAAATTTTCCCACTGACAACTCCAAAACGATAGCCTTCACTTCCTGAAACTATTTTATTGGCAAACCACTTGTCGTGCTGTCCGGCAAGATCAGTATAATACCACGCTTCAATTGAAATTTGCGATGCCGGGTCAAGGGAATCATTATCCGGCACCCGCACATAATCATCTATTCCGTCAAATTTGAAAGCACTGCCTGCTGCAGCACTATCAGGGGCGCTTGTCCAGATAGGTCCGTAAAGAATGCCGTTATTTCCATATCCTGAAGCATCTTTTGCATCAACATCAAAGTGCCATATGCCGGCTGCTCCCTGTTTATTTACTCCTCTTGTAATAGTGCTTCCATCACAAGCAGCAATGATTGTATCGTAACCGCCATAACTTGATTTAATTGTCCATGTGCATTCCCCGCCTGCGTCTGTGGTCTGGGTAATGGAATTTCCGCCCTGGCTGTCGTTTATTGTATCTGAGTTGCCCCTTGTGGTTTGTAGCGTCACCAATTTATTGGTGATAGGGAACCCGTATGTATCATTTACGGTCACTGTAACGGTGCAGGCAGCAGTATTGCCTGCCGGAAGCTAATACGGCCTGAAGGTAATGTATGAAGCAGTTTCGTTTACTGATGGTTGGACTACGCTCACCATCTGCGTATCTGCAGAAAGCCCGGGGCGGGAAGCAGTAATTAAAGGGCTGCCCTGCGCGGTATCTTTGAAGTGGACTACAGCCCGCCCGCTGACAAGATATACAGTGGTGGTATTGACCCAGTTAGCTCTGTCAAGCGAGAAAAATCCTGTTGCGGATGAACTGGACAGAATAACCGTTTCATTATCAGTAGAGTCTATGTTGCCGGAGTCATCCCTGGCTTCAACTGTAATTGAAGATGAAGGATTATTGATTGTGGTGGTGCAGGGAGAAGTGCCGAATTTAATCTTTCCTGCTCCGAAGGTGATAGTGGGAACCCTGCTCAAGCGCACGCAATCAAACCAGGCAGTACCGATTCCTCCCTGCATGCCGCGATAGAACAGACCGTTCGCTGTGACAGGAGAAGTAAATGTTGTCTGCTCTAACGTCCAGGGCTGTGTGCCTGTAATTCCCGAAGAATTATATTCACCGATAACCGCATCGTCCTTAAACCATATGATTCTGATGCGTGCAGTCCCGCTTGAAAGATTGTCAGTCTTACAGTATTGTGAAACAGAGAAACCGGTGTTTCCTGTAATGGGCCATAAGGCATTATAGGGCCAGCCTGCACCGGGCTTAAATTGATATTCAATGAAGTTATCAGCAGTAGAAGGACAGGTATGAACAACAGAACGCGCTCCTTCCACAAAAGTATTGGTTGAAACACCCCAAAATCCGCTATTCGCAGCATATCCCCAATTAGTCGGGGGGCTTGCGCCAAGTTCAAAAGAAGGATTGCCGAGAATGTTCTCTGTAATCGTAACTCCCTCGCAGACTGCAACTACAGTATCACCTCCGGAAGCAGAGGAAATTATACTGGCTGTGCACATTCCGTTTAGATCAGTAAGCGAGGGCTGATTGATGATATCAAATGAAGGTCCGCGGCTGGTATATACAGTTACTTGCCTGTTGTAAAGCGCTGTGCCCCCGTCAAAGACAAATATCGTTATGGTGCAGGGTGTTTTTCCGTCTGCCGGAACCCTTGCATAATTGGCATTAACCCTCAGAAAGGAACTGGAATTGGAAACAGTCGCAAACTGGACAGTTTCTGTCTGCGTGTCTGAAGCTAAACTTGCACGCGAAACTGTAATTACAGGATTGCCGACCGTCAGGTCAATGTAATAGAAAGTACCTGAACCGTTTACAAGATATATATCGGTATTATTTGAAGGCGACCAGTTGAGTAAGTCGGCTGAAAACTTCCCGTTTGAAGATGAAGATACAAGCGTCACGCTTTCATTGAAAATCATTATCTTGTTGCCTGTGTCATCCTGTGCCTCAACAGTGATGTAGTCAGAAGGGCACCCCTGTTTTATGTTTCTCGGAGGCGTGGTAAATTTCAGGCGCACAGCCTGGGCATATGACAACGTAGGGGCTTGATTTATCAAGCCCGCAATGGTAATAATTAGAACCAAGAATAGCGACAGCTGCAATTTTTTCATATCAATTCTTTTCCACGAAAGTCCCAAAGGGATCCCTTCGGGACACGAAAAAATACATTTTGCCACTGAAGGCACTGAACACACTGAGGGTAAAACTAATGACAAATGATTGCCTTTGCAACCACGGATTGACACAGATTTCCACGGATTTTAAACTATGTAAACTTCATAAACTTTGTAAACTATTTAACGCGGACGCGCTCTTCCTGTAACTTTCAAAAACTTCCGCCGTGCTCAAGGCCCGGTTATAAATGCGGGCTTCGTCTATTATGCCGGTGAAATACGCCAGGTTCGCCCAGGACGTTTTTCCCATCGTGAGCGCGGCGCTGTCCTGGGTGAGAGTTGCGGCAAGGCTGTTTTTAAGAACTCCATCAACGTAAATATATCCTGTTGTCCCATTGAACGTGCCTGTAATATGGTGCCACTCATTTATTCCTATCGCGTCAGGGCTTAAGACCTGGTATTCGACGCTGGGTGTGTAGATCATAAGCTGAGGCCTTCCGGTCCCATCCTGCAGGCACAGTATGTACCCCTGCCAGTTGCCCCCATATTTAGACACGATCATGGGTCCCCTGTCACCCGCGCTTAAGGAACCGGGGTTCACCCACGCTTCAACCGTGAAATTTACCGGGGTCAGGGATGAATTGTCAGCCGCGGAAATGTAATCGTTCACGCCGTCGAACTCGATGCCCGCGCAGTATTTTCCCGGCACGTACCTTGCCCCGTTGAAAAGCGTTCCGTTGTTGCCGCTGCCTGAAACGTCCCGCGCGTCAGTGTCAAAATGCCATATCGCTGACGCGCCGTACGCATTTACTCCGAGGGAAATCGTAAAACTGCAGGTAGCGGTGAACGTATCCTGCCCGGCTGTGTCGCTCCTGGTTGTCCAGGTGCACTGCCCGTTTGCGGGCGTTATCTGGTCATTGGCAGGGGCGGTATTGTCTATGGTCGCGCCTCTTGCCGCGTTGAACTTCACCGTCCTTCCTGCCGTCGGGAAACCGTATGTGTCGTTTATCTGCACGACCGCCGTGCATCTTGAGGAGTTGTTCGCCGGGACCTGGTAGGGGTAGAACGTGATATAGCAGGAGCTGTCAAACGTAGGGGAAAGTTGCGCCTGGACCAGGATCGTGTGCGTTCCTGAAGTTATTCCTGAGCGGTAAGCTGAAATAATGCGGCTGCCAATCGTTGAGCCCTTGAAATAGACCGTTGCTTTGCCGTTCTCAAGAACAACCGAAGTGGCAGCGGACCATGTTGTCCTGTTAGCGGATAGGCTGTCAGTGCCGTAAACCTGCAGGAACGCGGTTTCATTGTCGTTTGTATCCCTGTTCCCATTCAGGTCCTGCAGCTCGATCGTCAGAGCGGTTGAGGGATTTCCGGTTGTGATGCCTGCGGGGCTGTTCGTGAAGAAGAACTTGCCGCCCCTGAAATTCACGGTCGGCACCCTTTTCAGGCGTATGCAATCAAACCAGGCTGTTGAGCCGGGCACCACGTCCTGGTAAACCGCACACCCTATCCTGAGGTTCACGCAGGTGTTTTCAGCCGCCGGACCAAGGGTATACTGCGCCCAGTCAACCCCGCTCCCGACGTCTGATGACCTGTTATGCGAAATTATGGAACTTGTGATATCCAGGTGGTGCACGAAGAAGTAAGCGTGGGAACTGGG
>Ga0210051_1003656_pt1 | contig 15219 bp, 8 predicted proteins | sample CryGey092014_all_FD_185464 | JGI IMG/M metagenome (GOLD analysis project Ga0210051, IMG submission 185464) | Groundwater microbial communities from aquifer - Crystal Geyser CG23_combo_of_CG06-09_8/20/14_all (SPAdes) (version 2) | ecosystem: Environmental > Aquatic > Deep subsurface > Groundwater ...
TCATATTATCACATTCGCTGGTATATTCACCACCAGTACATTCTCCCCAATTATATTCCTGGCAGATTTTCCCATATTCCTCATAATATCCTTCATCTGTACAGCAGGTTGTTCCGGGCACGCATTCTTTCGGTTTATCGGGAGTGCAGCATTCTCCCCAGAGCGTGCTTGACATATCACATTTTCCGGTGACGCCACAGACATATTTGAGCGTTTTCTTACAATAATTATCAGGACAACCGGAACAATTAACTGTGTCGTGCTCACAGCTGGTAGTAAGTTCGCCGCAGGCATCACCCTCAGTGTCTCTTACGCATATACAATTGGGACTTTCTTCGTAGCTTATATTCGAACATTTTCTATTATTACAAGTCTTAATTTGTCTAATGAAACTTCCATTTGTGGTCCGACTGCATTCATCTTCATTATCCCACTCGCAGAGTATACATTCTCTGGAATAATTTCCAGTCCAGCAAACAGTTCCATCAGCATCGTAATGACATCCGTCTTTACAGCAGTCATTTTCAATAGTGCACTCGCAATCACCTGGAAGAATATTTTCACAAGTTAAAGTATTAGGGTTACATGCTTGATTGGAATTACAACTCTCTTCAGTAACCCATCCAGTCCATTCAGACCAATCATCATCCCATGAACCAGTGCATTCAGCGCCATCACCAGAACAATATTGGTTTTTAAAACGGTATCTGATACCAACATCACTTCCCGGTCCGGTTCCCCAGGGACAACCGGATTGCGAATCGTCATTGAAATCGCAAATCACGTTACTGTCAGCATAATAACAATTATCTTCACAACAGTTGCCATAGGCACATTCACAATCATTATTAGGTTCGCAGAACTGGGTATAAACACAGGTTTGATATTTTGCCGAGCAGAGCTCTGTGGCGTCGCAGGATTTTTCAAGTTCCCAACCAGACCAATCTCCCCAATCCCCCCACTGGCCAGTACAATATTCGCTATCCTCAGAGCAATACCGGTCTCTTTTACGAGCCCTAAGACTAAGATCATCTCCGCAACCTGTTCCATCAGGACAACCGTATTCTGTTTCCATTTCAACATCGCATTTTTGATTCTGATTTAAATAATAGCATCCGTCGCAGCACTCACCATTTAGGCATGGACATAAAGTAACCTCACAGAAGGAACTATATTCGCACCCTCCAGTGCCTGACACACAGTACTCTGTTATGTCACATGATTTATATGTCTCTTTATTTGACCAATCTCCAAAATCTGTCCATATTCCAGTACAATCTGCGCTGTCTCCAGAGCAGTATTGGTATTTAAGTCTAGTCTGAACAGTGACGCTGTTCCCACAGTTAGCGTAAGGCTCATAATCCGGTTTATCTTGACCGGTACAACCCCAAAGATAATCAGGTTCGTAATCACAGGATTGAATTTTAGGATGATAATGACAGCCATCGCAGCAAGGCCCGGAGGTGCATTCACAATCCGTTACCGTTGCTTTCCTTCCCATTATGGCAAAAATGGAAAGGTGGTTGGTTGTGGCAGTTACTGTATTATTTACCTTATCCACCGTGCTCGGCAATCCCACCCATCTTGAAAGAGTTTCGTCATAATGATAAATAGCTAAAGTGTTTTCATCCAAACCAGCATTAGTAACCCATTGGTCAGTATAAGCCAAAGTAATAGTGGCTGGCGCTTTTGTATCTTCTTGAGAAACAACCAGATAAACATCGTCTCCGACTATGGTTTGGCTCGAAGGAACAGAATTTACTTCGGTTGTTACAAAATCATCAGTAGTTTTTATAGGTGTAGTAGAAAGTGTGGCTGCTGCTGTAGTTTCGGGAACACAAGTGACACCTATTATCCCACCGGCAATCTGATTCTGGTGGTCTGATCGTGCAAATTTACAAAACCATCCTTTCCCGTCGTCGGTCATTCCGCTTCCAGTCGTAATCGAATAATCATTAGGGATACAATTACCGCCTTCAGCTATTTCTCCACTGTCACATTTAAGAGAACCTTCGGCAGAAGCGAAACCAGAGAGGCCGCCGGAAGCAGAAATTAGGTCGACTTTAGTCGCTGAAATACAATCAACGGTTGCCGTGCCGCTTGGAGGAACTTCATATAAATTAGATGTTGGAGGGTATAGGGATTTAAATTCGCAATACCATCCTTTTGCATTAACGCCGATCAACCCGGCTAAATATGCTCCCCCTTGTGTCGTCCCTTGTGTTGCCGTATTTGCATACACAGTAGTATCTTGTCCAGGAATGCAGTCACCACCTATGGCCATTTGTCCCGTATTGCACATAACTGCTCTTTCAACATATTCACTGCCTGGATAGCCTTGAACTGGTTCGGAATAAGTAACTGGTGGAGTTGTTAGCACAGGTTCCGGTTCTGGCTCTGGCTCTGGTTCGGGCTCAACAGGTTCGCATTTTCCTCCTACTCCCCACCAATTTGGTGTAAACTGACAATCTCCAAGAGAAAGACACTCTGCTTCATCACAAATATTAAATAAACCTACTCCGCAATCTTCACATTTAGGCTCTTCAGGAGGAACATAATCAGGGTCAACAATACAATCAAGGTATATGACACCAGTGGGAGGATAACATGGACCGGCAGGCGGGATAGGAGTAGGATCGATAATATCGCCTTGAAACACGCAGGTCCATCCTTTTCCATCATCAGTCATTCCACATTCATCTGGTTTTATATGTGTATTTTCTCCAGGGATACATTCTCCTTTATCTACTTTTTGGCCGTCTTCACATTTAGCAGTATCTTTTATGCCAATACATATATCGTTGCTATCTTCAACCGGTTTCCCACTATTTCCAAGGTCTGGAATTGTGGGAGTTGTGGGAGTTGTGGGAGTTGTGGGAGTTGTGGGAGTTGTGGGAACTCCTCCTTCTCCTATCGGGCACTTAACAATAAAAGTGCCTTGAGAAAGCCATGTATCTAAAGTGCCTTGAGAAAGCCATGTATCTAAAGTAGTCCAACTTTCAACACCGACTACGGTAAGTATAGTTCCGACAATTAAATAAGCGGAAAACATTATAACCAAACCTATTACTACTGAGGTTATCAATTTTTTTGCTTGAAGCAATAAGCTCGGATTTCCTCCGCCAAAATAGAACATTATCCCAGCAATAATTATCATTAAAACGACTATTGGCGGAACAATCTTTTGAGTGACAAAATCTATGATTCCATCCAACATGACAAAGAGATGACAGAATTGACAACGTTCTTTTACTTCAGGGCTTTCTGCCGGTTCATCTCCACTTGCTGGAGCCGCTTCTGATTTACCACAAGGAACTAACCCTTGATAATGGACAGTCCCACCGTAACCCTGATACTCACCAGCCAAAGTTAAAAAAGGGAAAAGCAAGCCCCCTATAAAAATAATTAAAAGCAAAACAGCAATTCTTTTTGGCATATATATTCAACTATGATTTGATTATAACAAAAATTTTATTAAAATGAAATTTTTAACTTAGCGAAGCGCTTGTGCTCAAATTAAATCAATTCAAACTTTCTCTATCATTTTACCAAATTTAATTCATAAGTCAAAGAGGAAAAATCTCAAAACATGAGATTCGGCAGGCGGGGGCGAAGCCCCGCCTGCTAGTACTGAAATGCAAAAATTTTCTAATGCTTTTCGCCCGTCCCAAGAACGGGCTCGCCTTTGAAAAACCTATTTTTTACCTTGACAATTTTATCTAAAACTCCTAAATTAATAATAGAATTAAAGGTCGCAATATATTACTAATATTCAAAACATTATGGCAAAAGAATCCAACAAAAAAAACAGGAAAACAACGAAAAGAATAAAAGTCATTCATACTCCCGACTATTGCAAGTGTACTGATTAAAATAAAGAGATATATTCTTAATAAAAATAAAAGATTTCCTTAAAATCTATTATTTTTGGTTATGATTGCAATAAAAGATTTATTAATAGCCTCGGTTATTACTTTGTTCTCAGTTTTCAATTTTTTTAACTTTTGGTCCCTCTTTAGTATCTTCAATTCGATAACCTAATTTTTCAATTTTTTTTCTTATCTCATCAGCCCTTTCCCAATCTTTCTCTTCACGATATTTTTCTCGTTTTTCCACTAACCTTTTGATTTTTAGTGGAATTTTTATTCCTCTTATCTCATCTAATCTTAATCCAAAAACCTTATCAGAATTTAATAAAAGTTCATATTTTTCTTCTTTTGAAATATCCTTATTTTTAACCACTTTCCATATTAAAGCTAAGGCTTTGGGAATGTCGAGGTCATTATTAATGAGGTTTAAAAATTCTTCCTGGAAGATTTTCATCTCTTTACTTTTTGGTATTTTCCTTTTTCCAATCTCTGATTTTAATTCTCTTACTATTTGATAAAGATTATTTAAACCTATTTGAGCTCCTTTTAAACCCCGCCAAGAGAAAATCAGAGGCGAACGATAATGGGCAGTTAGACATAAATAGCGATAAACTAAGGGATTAACCCCTTTTTTAATTAAATCTTCTAAAATAATAATGTTTCTTTCTGATTTCCCCATTCTTTTTTCTTTTAATAATAAAAATTCACCATGTAACCAATAATGAGCTAAAATTTTCCCATAAGCAGCCTCTGCCTGGGCAATTTCATTAGTATGATGTATAAGAATATGGTCAATTCCTCCGCAATGAATATCAAAAGGAATTCCTAAATTTTTTATTCCCATTACTACACATTCAGTATGCCAACCAGGAAACCCTCTTCCCCAGGGAGAATCCCATTCCATTTGTCTCTTTACTCCTTTAGGAGTAAATTTCCATAAAGCAAAGTCAGTTGGATTTCTCTTTCCCGGGGCTATCTTCACTCTTGCCCCCGGCTTTATTTTTCTTTCTTTTTCCCCCCAGAATCTTCCATAAGTTTTTAATTCTAAGCTATCGAAATAGACGCCATCTTCAATTCTGTAAGTGAATCCTTTTTCCTCTAAAATTTTAATTAAATTTATTTGGTCCTTGATAGTCTCAGTTGCTTTTATCCAAATATTTGGTTCCTTTATATTTAATTTTTTTATATCCTTTTTGAAGACTTTGGTATAAAAGTTGGCAATTTCCCAGGCAGTTTTTCTTTCTCTTTTTGCTCTTTTTTCAATTTTATCTTCACCAGTATCAGCATCAGAAGTTAAATGACCGACATCGGTGATATTCATTACATGTTTCACTTTATAACCATTATATTCCAAAACTCTTTTTAAAATGTCCTCAAAAATATAGGTTCTTAAATTACCGACGTGTGCAAAATCATAAACTGTTGGACCACAAGTATAAATAGCAACTTTTCCTTTGACCAGAGGAGTAAAAGTTTCTTTTTTCTTTGTTAAAGTATTATATAGTTTAAACATTTTTATATTTGAAGAAAGCTGGTTACTTAAAATTAAATTTTTAATCAGAAATCAGCAACAAATCTAATTGATTCTGAAGTGCGTCTTCGATTTTTCTATTACTAGAAATATTATTTAATTCGTCTAAAAAATAAACAAGCCTTAAGAAAAGAAAGGGGGAAAGAGATGTTGCTATCTGTTCCGCTTTTGCTGCACTTATAGAATTATTAGAAATATAATCAACAAGATGCTTTAAAATTTGAACCCATTGCGCGGAAGTTATCTGGATTTTTCTATTAAAAATTTTCTCTAAGAGAAAAGAAGAAACTCCAAAATAGGTCTTGGCTTCTTCCGTCGATACTTGCGATAACTTATTTAAAGAATATTTATAAAAGTCATCTAATTTTTTATCTATAATTTTCTTCTTAGACACAAACCGAAGTCTGTTATTCCATTTGATTTTTTTAAGAAAAAAATTTTTATTAAATTTTCCTGATTCTATCTCGCGATTTTTTTTGTATTGAGCTAATGTAAAAATCGTTGTAGAAGCCATTTGTTCAAACATTGGACTAATTTTTCCGAAATTTGGCTTGTGAACTTTCCTTCCTAAAAATACTTCCTTTATCTTAAAATTTCCACCAATAGCATGTATTACAAGAGAAACCGCTAAACCAAATAAATAAGTAGTTTTGCATCGATGTTGTTTTAAAAAATATTCTATAAATTTTTTATTCATCGCAAATTCTCCAGCTATTGGCTGTCGAATGGTATGCCCAAACCACTTAATAATTATTGGATTAAAAAAGTGATCAATAGCATTGGCTTCAATTCTAGTATGGGTATAAATAGGTGCAACAAAATCTGCCTCCTTTCTTAGTATTGGCTCCAATAAATATTTTATCCAACTTTCGGAAATCGAAATTATATCTCCATCAAAAATACAAAGATACGGCACATTTACTTGTTGAGCAAGTTCGAGAAATTTAAATATATTTACTCCTTTTCCTCTTGGTGAACTACCTCCAGAAAGAGCAACTTTTTCAGTAGAGGTTTTAGTATCCAAAAATATTTTTCTTGTCCCATCTGTACTTTCACTATCAATATTAACAATAAGCGATTTGTGCCCTGGGAAATACTTAATTAAGCCTAAATCAATCTTGCTAAGAACATTGCGAATAGTGTCTGCTTCATTGTAAGTTGGGACCCCTACTATGATATCAAATTTATTTTTTTGCATTGAATCAATAAATTAGATTGTGACATCTCTAATCTAAAAAAACAAAAAATTATTGGTCCGAAAATCCTATGTAAAACTTGCGTCAATTCCAACAACCGGGGTCTCTTCCCATCAACCCATTTCCCGAGCTCAAAGCTTCTGCCCTACACCCTCTGCAAATTTCCCAGAACTTACAATTTTTACATTTTCTGTATTTATTTTTGTCTCTAAGTTGTTCTAGAAGTGGAGATTCTAACCATATCTTTTTTATCGAATCTCTTAAAATATTACCTAAGGAAATTTGCAGAAAGGGACAAGGGAATACATTTCCATCGTGATGGATAAATAAGCTTTCAACTCCGGCTCGACATCCTCCGCAAATTATATTAGAATTTTTGTTTTGCGTTTTATTTTCTTTGCTAAATAAAATTAACTTTTGATTCAGGGTGTTTACCAGAGGATCTTTATACATAATTTTCAATCCTTTTTCTTTTTTATTTCTTTCGAAAAGATATCTAGCTACCTTGTAGTTTTCACCCGAGGACAAAGTTAACTTTCTATAATATTTACCTCTACCAAATGGTCTTACTCTCATGAAACTTATTCTATTTACTTTTAAGTCTTTAGCAAGTTTAATTAAATAAGGAATATGTTTGTAATTCTTTTTACTTAAAGTAACCTGAATGTTAACGTATATGTTATTTTTTCTTAATATATTTATTTTATCTAGGGTGTTATTAAAGATTCCTCTTCCTCTTATGTTCTCATGAAATTCTAAAGGTCCTTCTATACTAATACCAAAGTGAATATTGTTCTTTCTATAAAAATCTAATTTTTCTCTACAGACATCAATTAATAAGCCATTTGTAGTAATATTAATATGTTTAAACAATTTAACAGCATTATGAAGTATTCCAATAAAATCATTTCTTATGAACGGTTCTCCTCCTGTAAAATTTATGTATTTTACACCTGTTTTTTTAAGTTTATTCAAGATAAATTTAATATCTTTTTTACTAAGAATATCTTTTTGTTGCGGACTTGCTGATTCAAAACACCATTTGCATTTAAGATTGCATCTTTTTGTTAGAACGATTGTTACATTTAATAAATCTTTTATTGCAATCATAACCAAAAATAATAGATTTTAAGGAAATCTTTTATTTTTATTAAGAATATATCTCTTTATTTTAATCAGTACACTTGCAATAGTCGGGAGTATGAATGACTTTTATTCTTTTCGTTGTTTTCCTGTTTTTTTTGTTGGATTCTTTTGCCATAATGTTTTGAATATTAGTAATATATTGCGACCTTTAATTCTATTATTAATTTAGGAGTTTTAGATAAAATTGTCAAGGTAAAAAATAGGTTTTTCAAAGGCGAGCCCGTTCTTGGGACGGGCGAAAAGCATTAGAAAATTTTTGCATTTCAGTACTAGCAGGCGGGGCTTCGCCCCCGCCTGCCGAATCTCATGTTTTGAGATTTTTCCTCTTTGACTTATGAATTAAATTTGGTAAAATGATAGAGAAAGTTTGAATTGATTTAATTTGAGCACTCGTAGTATCAGATATAAACTTTGATTCATTGGAGAAAATTGACTTTTCCTTGTTATCGGACGGAATTTCTGCCCCGCCCGCCAGCTGGCGGGCGGGGCTTTTTTGTGCCGAAAAATTTTTAAAATTTTCCGAATAAAGAAATTTTGCTTGACAGCAAAATTTTGATATAATGGAAACGGACACAACATCTACTTACGGCTTAAAGAGCGGCAATTTCTGCTTACAATGCCGTAAGGTGTTGTGTCCGCAGGATTGCCGCTTTTTGATAATTAAAATTAACAAATAAAAATATGAGCGAAACAAAATTCAAACGATGCGCTATCTATACAAGGGTTTCAACAGACATGCAAGCTGAAAAAGAGTTTTCTTCTTGCGAAGCCCAAGAAGAAAAAATTAAATCTTTTGTCCAAAGTCAAGATAATTGGCAAATTTTCAAAGTTTATTCTGACGCAGGTTACACCGGGGCAAATACAAATCGGCCTGCTCTCCAAGAATTACTGGAAGACATAAGACAGAGGAAAATTGACATTATTTTGGCTTACAAAATAGATAGATTAACCCGTTCTCCAAAAGATTTTTATCAACTAATAGAATTTTTTGAGCAAAATAATATTAGTTTTATTTCTATCACTGAAAGATTTGATACTTCTACTCCGGCCGGTCGACTTCTCCGAAACATAATGCTTACCTTTGCTCAATTTGAAAGAGAATTAACTTCAGAAAGAACCAAAGATAAATTGTTAGAGCGTGCCAAAAAAGGAATGTGGAACGGCGGAAATGCACCTTACGGATACAGAAGGGAAAATAAAAAATTGGTGATAAACAAAAAAGAAGCTGAAATTATTAGATTGATTTTTGGAACTTATCTTGAAGCCGGCTCCGTAAATGAGCTTTACAATTTCCTAAAAGAGAAAAATGTCAAAAACAGACAAGGAAAAATTTTCTCAAAGGCCCATCTTGCTCTAATTTTAAGAAACATCACTTATATTGGAAAAATTAAATATGCTGGACAAATTTATCAGGGTATTCACCAACCAATTATTTCTGAAGAGCTTTTTGAACTGGCTCAAGAAACTCACAAAAGAAGAATACGAAAATTTAGAATTTATCGAGATTTTCTTTTGGGAGGTCTAATCCGCTGTAAAGAATGTGGTTATACAATGAGCGCATGTTTTACTAACAAACATAAAAATGGAAAACTCAAACGATATTATTATTATCGTTGTACCTGTGTCAACAAAAAAGGCTGGCAAGTCTGCTCAACAAAAGAAGTTTCAGCCGAAAGAATAGAAAACTATATTTTAGAAAATTTAGAGAGAATTTCTTTTGATAAAAACTACGTAGAAAATCTTGTTTTTAAGCAAAATTATGAGGTCATTAGTTCGAACCCCGACTTAAAAAATTCAACTCCGGCCATCGGAGACAGAATCGAACCATTAAAACTATGCTCTAAATTTTCTGTTGAAACAATAATTTCTATTCTTCAATCTTTTCTTTTTGGTCTTGCTACCAAAAAAGGAACAGAAAGAAATCTTTTCGCCAAAAGATTTATCAAAGAAATTATTTATTCCAAAGAAAACATCAAAATAGACCTATTTTATTCGGAAAATTTTAAAAATTTTTCGGCACAAAAAAGCCCCGCCCGCCAGCTGGCGGGCGGGGCAGAAATTCCGTCCGATAACAAGGAAAAGTCAATTTTCTCCAATGAATCAAAGTTTATATCTGATACTACGAGTGCCCTAAACAGTAATCGAACTGTCGGGCACCCGATCGACAAAGTCGATTTAGGGTGCCCCCGAGAGGACTCGAACCTCTACCCTTTGTTCCGAAGACAAAGATGATATCCATTTCACCACGAGGGCAGTAATTTTAATTTTAGCAAAACGATTGAAAAAAGGCAATTTTTAAGGCATAATAAAGAAAAATCAAAAATTTTGCATTTTACATTGTCATTTTGCATTTTGATTTTTGATTTTTGAATTCTTAACTATGAAAAGCTTGACAGAGATAACAATTCCCGAAGAAGTTAAGTTTGTGATTTACAAACTCCGAGAAAATGGCTATGAGGCTTATATTGTTGGCGGTTGCGTTAGGGACCTTTTAAGAAAGGCAGAGCCTGAAGATTGGGATGTGGCTACTAATGCCGAGCCGGAAAAAATTGGCAAAATTTTTCTGCGCAGTTTTGCCAACAACGAATTCGGCACGGTCACCGTACAAGTTCAAAAATCAAAATTCAAAAATCAAAATGACAAATTAAAACTCAAAAATGAGAAAATTCCAAAACCCGAAATAATGGAGATAGAAATAACTCCCTACCGGATTGACGAGAAATATACTGACAAGCGTCATCCGGATGAAATAAAATTTGCCAAAACCATTGAAGAGGATTTGGCTAGGAGGGATTTTACAGTCAATGCCATAGCCATGGAAATAAGAAAAATACTTTCGATTGAACCAACTCCTCTAGGTCAAATTTATGGAAAAACGGCTGGAGGAGTTTATCCGGGGGAAAAATTAGAGATTAAAATTGTCGATCCATTTAATGGCCAGCGAGACCTTAAAAATAAAATTATTAGAGCGGTTGGGAAACCGGAAGAAAGGTTTTCAGAAGACGCTTTAAGATTAATGCGGGCAGTTCGTTTTGCCACTACTTTGGACTCAGATAAAATTTGGGAAATAGATAAAGCAACTAAAAAAGCAATCCAAAAAAACGCTCATCTTTTATCCTTTATCTCAAAAGAAAGAATCCGGGATGAATTGATGAAAATTATAATGTCTTCAAACGGAGCTCGGGGAATAGAGACGCTAAGAAGATTAGGACTTTTAAAATATATCATCCCCGAACTTGAAGAAGGTTTCGGCATCGAACAAAACAAACATCACATCTATCAAATTTACCAGCATAATCTTCTAAGTTTGGAATATGCCGGCCGAAAAAACTTTTCCAAATACGTCCGGCTGGCCGCCCTTCTTCACGATATTGCTAAACCGAGAACAAAGGAGGGTGAAGGATTAGACGCCACTTTTTACAACCACGAAATATCAGGAGCGAAAATGACAATCCAAATACTTCAGAATTTGAGATTTTCCAAAAAAGAGATAGAAAAAATAGTCAAACTGGTAAGATATCATCTCTTTTATTACGACGCCGAAGAGGTTGGAGAATCATCGGTCAGAAGATTAGTCCGGGAAGTGGAACCAGAAAACATGAATGAACTCATTCAATTAAGAATTTGTGATAGAATTGGTTCAGCCGTGCCCAAAGCCGAGCCCTACAGATTGAGACATTTGAAATACGTAATTGAAAAAGTTTCCCAAGACCCGATCTCCGTTAAAATGCTGAAGATTAAAGGAGGGGATGTGATAGAGTTTCTAAAAATTTCTCCCGGTCCCAAGATTGGTCAGATTTTGGACATATTATTGAGCGGAGTTTTAGATAAACCCAAAAGAAATAAAAAAGAGAGTCTCAAAAAGGAAATTAGAGAGTTGGGTAAGCTGAAGGATGAGGAACTTTCGGAATTAGCAGAAAAAGCCCGTCAAGGAATAAGAAAAGTGGAAATGAAAAGAGACGAAATGACAAAGAAAAAATATTGGATAACATAAAATAATTTTTAATTTTCAATTTCCAATTTTCAAACAACGACGGGGCGTAGTGTAATGGTAGCACGAGTTCTTCGGCCTGCCCGCCATTGCCAGAGCCGGGATATAGTATAGTGGTAGTACGCACGCTTCGGGTGCGTGTAGCCCCAGTTCGAATCTGGGTATCCCGAAAGCAAGGCGATGGCAGGCGGGGAGGATTTAGTTCCGGTGCAACCCCGGACAGCCCGAAAAAATCGGGCCTGTAGTCTAATGGCAAAACACTCCCTTCGCATGGGAGAAATGGGAGTTCGATTCTCCCTGGGTCCACTGCTTCGGATATGTCAATGTTTCCGCCTCGCCGCCGCAGGCGGCGAGGAAAAACCCACGTGATTTGCGGCTCACCCGCAAGCGGCGGGCTTGCCGCATTCTTTCGTACGTAAAAACTGCCAAAGAAACCTGTAAAAATACTTGCCCCGTAGTGAACTTGTTCTGCTACTGGGGTTGGCTCGAACCATATTTTAGTAAAAGATAATTTTTTCATAATAATTAAAATTTATAAAACTATGAGCAATAAAGCTTTTTCTAGAATCCGGATTTTAATTATTTTGATTATTTTTATTGCTGGAGGAATTTTAATTTACCAGCACTGGTGGCTGCTAAAACAGGAAACAAAACCACCAATTATTTCTTGTGGGACAGGACTTATCTTTAAACCATGTGAAGCAAGGTATTATTGTGAAATTCCATCTGATTGTGAAAAAAATTGTCAAGGAATTTGTAAAAAAGCTGAGTCACTAGATATATCAAGCTGGCAGACTTATCAAAATACAAAATATGGATTTGAACTAAAATATCCTTCCCGATGGAAATTAAGTGATTCTATAGAGTGGCTTATTCAAATTTATCCGGATAAAGATTTAATTCCCCCAGAAATAATTTATAAAAGAGAAAAAGCTGATTTAGCAATAACAAGGGAGTGGCCAGCTTTAACTATTCAAATTTTCGACAATCCGGATAATTTAAGCTTGAGAGAAGCTTTTAATACATATTTATTGCCCGCGGACGCAACGAACACAATAGCTGTAGGTCTTAGCGCCGCGGTCCAGGTAGCCGTCGAAGAAATCCACGTACAGGGCGCGGACAGTACCGTAGGGATAGGTAGTAGCAGACCAGTAGTAGCCGGAGATAGTGCCGGGAAAAGCAGTGTGGTCAATATATGGTGCGGTGCCTGGCTCAAGACTGGTTATACTCCAAAGTTCTTTTGCGTTTGGCAAACGCCAATCAGTATAGACATCGGTAGGATAATTTAAACCTTCGCACTGATTTATGGCGTTTTGCCAGGTATAAATTGAATGGGTACCGGTGCAACCACTCGTTTGGGTATCTGGCTCTGTGCATCTCTTCCACATCAATCCGGTGTTGCCATCAGTTATTGTGCCATCTTCATTGTCAGTATAACTTGAAGCCAACCCTTTCTCGTAATAACCATCGTCATAATTAGTATAAGAAGTGGTTTGTCCGGTTTTAGTGAGGCCAGGACTTGAGCAGGCGGTTCTGGTGCCGATTAATTTGCTACTGGAATTAGTGTAAAAAGTTGCCGAGTTGCAAACGTCTCCGACAACGGCAGTGCCCGCATTTGTCCGAAAATCAGGGGTCTTGTTATAAATGTCTTCTATTGTGTGCATGGTGCTATCTGGACTAGCTGAGGGATCTAAACCCCAGCTGGCAGGAGCGCCGGCATCTTTGTCCAAGCGATGATAAACATCATCTAAAGTATACATTGTATCAGCCGGGGTTGAGGGCGGATTAAGACTGCCTACCCAGACAATCAGATAACCAATACCAGCTGTAACCATCACGCTTAAAATCACCGCCAGAATTTTATATCTTGAATTAGTTTTGAACATAGTTAAAAATTTAATCTGTTAAAGTTCGACCTTTTCCAAAATAAAATCACACCCCAAAAGGAGTGCTTTAAAGAATGGATTGAATTGCCAAAAATCCCTAAATTTTGTGATTTAGGCTGCGCCAAAATCGTCTCTCTCTCTCTCTGAGGCTTCCTTAGAAGCCTAAAATAATTTTTTGTTAGTTTTGACATCTTGTTATATATTACCAAAAGTTTTGGTATAGGTATATAGGTAAGCAAAGCCTTTTCCACAGCTTCCATAGATTATTGAATTTTATCACATTTTTGATAGAATAAAAATGAATAATTTTATTTCTACCCACCCGCCACATCCTTTTGTTAATTGAAAAATTTTTTGGCGAAGCCCAAGCGAGGGCGGGGCGGGAAGGAAAAGGGGTTTTGGGGAAAACGCCCCAACCCGATCCGCGAAAATTAGCTAAACCATCTAATAAAAGTTGGGAAGGCTCAACGGAATATTATTATTTTTCAATTTCAAAGCCAGAAGATATAAATTATGCACTTGATTTGATAAAACAATCCTATAAATCTGCTTTATAGAATTTATGCCCAAAATAAATGATTTAAACCTACAAAATTGGAAAGAATATCAGGATATTTTAACTGATAGTTTATGGATTATTGGCGAGCGGGATAAATCCGGCGCGCATAGGGGCGATTATCATGGAAATTTTATTCCTCAAATTCCAAATCAACTAATGAGGCGTTTTACTAAAAAAGGCGATGTTGTTTTAGACACTTTTTTAGGAAGCGGAACGACTTTAATTGAATGTAGAAGGTTGGGTAGGCATGGTATTGGGATTGAATTAGTTTCAGAAGCCGCAAAAAGGGCTAGAAACAATATCGCAAAACAAGATTTTCTTGCCGGGAAGGTTTTTACAGATATTCTTGTTAGCGACAGCACGCAATTAAAGACAAAAAATAAAGTAGTGGAGATTCTAAAAAACCACAACAAGAATAATGCACAGCTAATTATTATGCACCCACCCTATCACGATATTATTAAGTTTAGTGATAGAAAAGAGGATTTGTGTAATGCTAAAACCGTTGCAGATTTTACTAAAAAATTCGGAGATGTAATAGAAAACTTTGCCGAGCTTTTGGAAAGAAATTACTATTTAGCAATAGTTATTGGTGATAAATACACAAACAGCGAGTGGGTGCCCCTTGGTTTTTACCTTATGCAAGAAACCCTAAACCGAGACAAGAGATTGAAATTAAAAAGCATTTTGGTAAAAAACATGGTCAATAACCGCGCCAAAAGAAATCAAGAACATTTATGGAGATATAGGGCATTGGTTGGTGGTTTCTATATTTTCAGACACGAATATATTTTATTATTTCAGAAACAATAATTATGTTAGTAACAAAAAAAGAATTAACCAATTTAAAATTAAAATCGATTAAGTCGGATAATTTAAAAGAATTAGCCGAATCTTTAAGCACTGATTCAAGAGGCACGGCGACAGACCTTATTAAAAAACTTATAGATATTCCGCAGGATAAAATTGATGAATTTATTAAAAGAAAATATCAAGAACAAGTTAAGGAAAGACAAAAACTTATATCCGATGACGACTTAA
>Ga0210051_1003657_pt1 | contig 15213 bp, 15 predicted proteins | sample CryGey092014_all_FD_185464 | JGI IMG/M metagenome (GOLD analysis project Ga0210051, IMG submission 185464) | Groundwater microbial communities from aquifer - Crystal Geyser CG23_combo_of_CG06-09_8/20/14_all (SPAdes) (version 2) | ecosystem: Environmental > Aquatic > Deep subsurface > Groundwater...
AAGACTCAAATTGGCATTTGCGCTAAAAGTTGATATACTGGGTACGGGTGATTTAATAAAATAAAAATAATTAATATTTAATATAATGTTTCAGTTAAAAAATATTTTAAATGGTTTTTTGGCCGGGGCCGTTGGCGGAATGGCAGTTGATTTAATTTTTATTACCTTTATAGGTCCCTCAGCTTTATTTACCATTATTGGTATAACGGAAAGATTTAATGTTTTTATCGCCCATGCGGTTTTATGCGGAATTTTAGGGGTGTTGTTTGTGATTATTGTAAAGCGGTTTAGCCGTTTCAATATTTGGCTGGCCGGCGTATTGTGGGGATTAATTTGTTTGGCCTTAATAGGAGGAGTTCCGTCCTTTATCGCCAGCTCTATTATACCCGTCACAACGACTGCAACGATTTTTGCTTTTGTGGTTTGGATTCTTTACGGTCTTATTTTAGCGGCGGCAATAAAATTTTCAGGCAAAAAAAACAATGAGAAATAAAATATTTTTAGTTACTATAGAGACCCGGTCCCTATAGTCAAATTCATTTTTGGCTGAAAAAGTAAATTATTGATTAAGTAAGGACAAAAGAAAAATTTTCATATATATTGAAACAGAAATTTCATTGAAATTTCTGTTTTTCGTTGCTGGTCTATTGACTTCTTTTTATCAGCGTGGTAACAGAATACATTAAAGGTCGCTCCTTAAAAATTAGGAAAAGAGGAGGGAAAAATGAAAAGAGGGAAAAATCCTAATCTTAGTTTTAATTGGGCTTCTGATTGCTAACAGTGTTTATACTTTTGTATTGAGGCAAGATGTCCAGAGCAACAAAGAGATATTGGAAGAACTTTCCTACCGGTCCATTACCGCCGAAGATCTGTATCAAAGCATTTATTTTGATAAAGCCACAGAAGAAGGGATTCCCGCAGATCATTATTTTTTGAGTGATTTTAACCTACAGCAAGACATGAAAATAAAACTCGTTGGAACCACTTTGGATAGTTATGTCATTTCTCTTGAAGAAAATGGTGGGACAAGAGAGATTGTCGGGACAGAAAAAGGTGAAAAAGAATACTTTGATCCGGAAAGCAAATGGGGGAGTGTTGAGGCCTGCATTAGGTTATACTTTGCTATTCGTTCCCCTTTTATAGTGAACACAAATAAGGGACATGCGGAATTTTCAAAGGGATTTATTATGGCTTGTAAGTTTGTCTCCAGAGAGCAAGCTCTCGAAGTTAGAGAATATCTGAGAGAAAAGGTTGGAGGGGACAGTCTTTATTTTAGGGTGATAGGGGATGCAAAAGGAGAGATTGCTGCGCTTTGGACAATTTACGAAGAAGATTCCTCGGAGTTTACTATTGTAGTAGACCTTCATGAAGTTTTGGGAATGAGATTAATAGAAAAATAAGCGGATTTTTAAAAGCTGAATAACAAAAGTTTACACAGCAGCACCTATGGTGCTGCTTTTTTAAAAATGGAATTTGCCGCTAAATGCCCAGGATAAGAGCAGGCTCTATACGGGGGAAATAAAATCTGATATGATTTTATAAGCGAGTCTGCCTAAGTTTTGCTTTGAAAAATTTTCTTTTAGAAAATTTTGTTTTATAGGAAACTGAAAGTTTCCTATAAAAGCCCCCACACCTATGGATAGGTGTGGGGGCAAGCCTCCTCTACCCCGCCCCCTGTGCTGTTTGATAGGATTATTAACTTGCCAATCAAGAAATTAGACTGTCATTGCTCTACCAAAAATTCAAGAGGCTTAGAGGGCGGGGTAGGGGGGAACCAGAGCACTAAAATGTAATTTATGTGCTCGGTCGAGCACCGAGCACATAAATGTTTATGTGCTCGGTGCTTTGATAGCGCCGAGTCGCCGAAGGCGACGAGGCCTATGTGCCCCATGTGCTTTATGTTCAAATTTTTTAAAAAAAATAAAAGAAGGCCGGAGAATTTGAAAGAAGTTTTGCAATATATTAAGAAAATAGAAGAGAAAATTGAGGACATTTCTAAAGATTTGGATGGGACGCGAAAGATGGCGGAGATTTCTTTGCAAAAAGTCGGAGTGGTTCGTTTTAATCCCTTTAAAGATATGGGAGGAGACCAGAGTTTTTCCATTGCCTTGCTTGATTCCAAAAACAATGGACTCGTAATATCAAGTCTCTATTCAAGAGAGGGAAACAGGGTCTATACAAAACCCGTGAAAGGGGGTCAATCAGAATATCAATTATCTGGGGAGGAGAAGGAAGCTATATTACGAGCCAGGGGCTCGTAAATCCGAAATCCGAAATCCTGAATCCTAAACAAATTCCAATAACCAAAATTCAAAATTTAAAACAGCTTGAAATTTAGAATTTTAAAGTATATTTTTATGGTGAAAAAATCCAAACAACAGAAAAAAGATATTTTGCAGCCGCGGCCCCCGATTGTAGTAGTTTTGGGTCATGTTGACAGCGGCAAGACGAGCATTCTTGACTATATTAGAAAGACCCACATTGCCGAGAAAGAATCGGGGGGAATTACCCAGCATATCGGAGCTTATCAGGTGGAGTATAAGGAAAAATTAATTACTTTTATTGACACCCCGGGACATGAGGCGTTTTCGGCAATGCGCTCCCATGGAGCAAAAGTTGCCGATATTGCCGTTTTGGTGGTTGATGCCTGCGAGGGTGTTAAGCCCCAAACAAAAGAAGCGATTTCCTATATAAAAAAAGTCGGCATTCCCGCGCTCGTTGCTTTAAATAAAGTTGATAAAGTTGAAGCTCAACAGGAAAAGGTCAAGGGTGCCCTGGTTAAAGAAGGAATAACCGTTGAGTCAATGGGAGGGGAAGCGCCCTGCGTTGAAGTTTCGGCAAAAACCGGTCAGGGCATAGAGGAACTTTTGGAAATAATACTTTTGGTGGGAGAAATGGAGGGGCTGAAAGGCGATAATGAAAAACTGGCTGAAGGCGTAGTAATTGAATCCTGTCTTGACCCAAAAAGAGGACCGACCGCCACTCTTTTAATAAGAGAGGGGTCGTTAGGAATAGAAGATATTGTTGGAACAGCTTCGGCTTTCGGCAGAATAAAAACTTTGGAAAATTTTCAATCAAAAAAAATTGACAGAGCGCTCCCTTCTTATCCGGTAATTGTTACCGGATTTAAAGAGGTTCCTGAGGTGGGAGAAAAATTTTATAAAAGAAAATCTCTGGATGAAGCGAGGTCTTATTTTGAAAAAAAGGAAAGAAAAAAAACAGGGGAAGGAGAGGTACTGGACATTGGGCCCGGAAAAAAAGTTTTAAACTTGGTAATAAAAGCGGATGTTCGGGGGTCTTTGCAGGCAATTCAGGAAATTTTGAGGGTTCTGCCCCAGGACGAAGTGGTTTTAAGGATATTAGATTCCGGGGTAGGGGAGATAAATGAATCAAATGTAAAACTGGCTTTAGCTTCTCGCGGTTTTGTGCTCGGTTTCAGAACCAAAGCAGATTCCAACGCTCTTTCTCTTTCCGAAAGGTCGGGAGTCAAAGTTTTAACCTTTGAGGTAATTTATGAATTAGCCCAGGGCGTGCGCAATTTAATGCAAAGCTTAATTAAGCCGGAAATTGTTAGAAAGACCCTGGGGAGAGTGGAAGTGCTGGCAATTTTTAGGACGGAAAAAACCCGTCAAATTATTGGCGGGAAAGTGATTTTCGGCGAAGTTAAAAAGGGAGCCCGGATTGATGTTTTGAGAAACGGAGAAAAAGCGGGGAGCGGCAAACTCGTTCAGCTTCAGCAAAATAAAAAAGAGGTGGCTCGAGTTCCTCAGGACCAGGAATGCGGAATTTTGTTTGAGGGCGAAGTAAGGATTCAGGAGGGGGATGTTTTGGAGATTTTTGAGGAAGAAAAAACCAAATACAAGTTGTAAATACACTAAAATTTATTACAAATTATCTATACAAATTATTACAAATAAAAATATTTGCGTAATATTTGTATAAAACATTTGTACTAATTCGTATAACAAGTGGCTAAACGCATTGAAAGGGTAAATAAACTTTTCAAGGAAGAAGTTAATAAAATTCTTTTAAGGGAGGTAGATTTTGGCGCAGAGGTTTTGGTGACAATTACAAATGTTGAAGTTGCTTCGAATTTAAGGTATGCTGATATAAAAATAACCGTAATGCCGGAAAATAAAGAAAAAACGGTTTTAAAAACTTTAGCCGGTGAAATTTATAATATCCAAAAAATATTAAATAAAAAACTGAATATGAGGCCGGTGCCAAAAATAAAATTTGGGATAGACCAGGGCGCAAAGAAGCTTCACAAAATTGAGGAAATCTTAAGCAAAATAGAAACAAATTAAACACAAATTGAGAACGAATTAAACACAGAAAACACGAATTATAATTTGTGTTATCAGTGTAAAATTTGTAATAAACAAGTGTTAAATCCGTGGTAAAACTTGAAAAGCAGTTTCAAAAATTAGATGAATCAATAAAAGGAGCTAAAAGAATTTTGATTACTGCGCACAAATATCCTGACGGCGATGCTTTGGGCTCTGTTCTTGCTTTGCACCATGCCCTTAAAGCTAAAAATAAATTAGTCTCCACTCCCTATTTTTCCGACCCCTTGCCGAGTTTTAAATTCCTGCCGGGATTTGGAGAGATAAAAACTAAATTTTCTCCAAAAAATATTGACCTTTTATTGGGGCTTGATTACGGCGATTTTAAAAGATTGGGAAGGGAATTTAATAATTTTTCGACAGAAAAGGTGATAACCATTGACCACCATTTACCCAGCGACCATCGGGGAATTTTGCAGATTGTCCGGCCGGATTTTTCCTCAACCTCGGAAATTCTCCATTGCTTTTTTAAAAAAGCGGGTATTGCCATTAATAAAGACATTGCCACCTGTCTTTTGACCGGGATTTACACTGATTCGGGCGGGTTTAAACATGCTGTTACTTCCTCAAGAACATTGAAAGCCGCGGCTGATTTAATATCCTGCGGCGCTTCGCTTTCTCAAATCATTAAAGAAACAACCCTTTTAAAATCTCCCTCGGTTTTAAGACTTTGGGGCAAGGCGCTATCAAGAATTGAACGGGATTTAAAGACCGGAATGGTTTATTCTTTAATAACGGCAAATGATTTAAGGGGAAAAAATTCTGAAGATTTGGGGATGGGTGATTTAGCGGCAGTTATTTCAATGATATCCGGCGCTCCGTTTACTCTTCTTTTAACCGAGCACAAGCCGAATGAATTTAGGGGAAGTTTAAGGTCTGAATTTTATCACAATATTGATGTTTCCAAAATCGCTAAAGTTTTTGGCGGCGGAGGTCATAAGCTTTCGGCCGGTTTTGAAAAAAAAGGAAGTTTAGACGAAATTTTAGAACAAATAAAAAAAGCGCCGGGAGTCAGAAGGGAAATTGCTTGAAATTTTGGCGCGGTAGCCAAGTAGCTAAGGCAGCGCTCTGCAAAAGCGTTATACGCGGGTGCAAATCCCGCCCGCGCCTCAAGCATGCCCGGGTGGTGGAACGGTATACACGAAAGACTTAAAATCTTTTGAGAGCAATCTCTTGCGAGTTCGAGTCTCGCCCCGGGCACATAAAATTTTCGCTTCGCTCAAATTTTGAGTAATTAGTAATTTGTAATTAGTAGTTGGAAGCGAAAATTTTATCCCTAACTACAAATTACCCACACAAATTACATTTACATTATGTTTGATTTTGAAAATTTAGACGTTTATAAAAAAGCCAAGGAATTAAATAAAGAAATTTTAAGATTTCTTAAAGAAAATAAATATATTGATTCTTATTTACGCGACCAGCTTCGGAGGGCTTCAATTAGTATGGTTATTAATATAGCCGAAGGTAGTGGTAAATTTTCTAAAGCCGATAAAAAGAATTTCTATATTATCGCCAGAGGTTCTGTTTATGAATGTGTTTCTTTATTTGAAATTATTCTGGAAGAAAAACAAATAACCGAAGATTTATCCAAAGATTTTTATCGCAAACTTGAAACTATTTCTAAAATGTTGTTAGGATTAATAAATAGTCAAATAACCCATTAAAAACATCGGCTCGAACCATATTTTAATTTTGGGGGAAGAAAATTTTTTAATCATACTCATATGTTGGCTATGCTTTCAAATATTATTCGTAATATAACACCTTGGTTTTTTGATCACGGCATAAAAATTGTCGCAATTATTATTGTTGCTTATCTTTTTCGTAAATTTGCCGGAATTTTTATTGAAAAAATCATAAAAAAGATTGTTATTTCCGATCACTTTTTGACCAAAGAAGCGGAGAGAAAGCGAGAAGACACTCTTATCCGCATTTTTACCGTTTCGCTTGGAATACTTGTTTGGCTCTTGGCTCTTTTGATGATTCTTCAGGAAACGGGCATCGCCATAGGTCCGCTTTTTGCCGCCGCAGGAATCGCTGGTCTTGCTTTCGGTTTCGGGGGGCAGTATCTTATTCGCGATCTTATCAGCGGCCTTTTTATTATTATGGAAAATCAGTATCGTATCGGAGATGTGGTGTGTTTTGATGGAACTTGCGGATTGGTTGAAGACATTAGTATGCGAATGACAACCTTGCGAGACCTTGACGGCATTGTGCATCATGTTCCTCACGGAGAGATTAAAAGGGTATCGAATCTTTCAAAACAATTTGCAAGAGTTAATCTGAATATCGGTATTTCTTACCGTTCAAATCTCGAACAAGTAATTTCGGTGGTGAATAAAGTCGGGAAAGAATTGACAGAAGACCCGGCGTGGAAAGAACATATCTTGAAACCGCCGCAATTTCTAAGGGTTGACGATTTCGGAGATTCAGCGATAATCATCAAAATACTCGGCGAGACAAAACCGCTCAAACAATGGGATGTTACTGGAGAATTTCGTAAACGACTCAAAATTGCCTTTGACCGAGAGGGTATAGAAATTCCTTTTCCCCAAAGAGTCGTCCATCAAGCAAAGTTGTAAGATTTTTCAAAGAGTTTTCCGCCAAAGAAAAACTTGAAATTGTCAGCGGTGCGGCTCCCCGATACCATCCGCCTTCGGCGGAGCTACGGGGCAGGCCGCCGCCTTTCCGAATTTTCGCGGGGGGACTTCCTCGCCCCGACCTTGCGTCGGGACGAAATGCGTTCGGACTAATTCAAGAATACTGCACCAGCGATTGCCTTCGGCAACCTCAAATAAAAAATTATCCCGCATTTCCGCCTTTGGCGGAATCCGCCGTAGGCGTGATTTGCGGGATCCCGCTACGGCGGGAAAAATAAATCCCGCACCTTTCGGCGGAGTTTTAGACCCCGTCGAAAGGATTTATTAACGATTATTCACCCCGCACCGTGCTTGCTCTGGTGCGGGGCCTGCCCCGTAGTGTCCCGCCAAGGCGGGACTACTACTGGGGTAAAAGAAAATTTTTCATATATGTAGCAGAAGTTCGATGGATTTCTGTTTTTTGTTCGTTGGGCTTGACAATATAGTAAAGCTATGCTATAATTGAAATGTAGAAGGTGGGTGGCGAAATCCGGAACGAAAAAAGGAGGAAACGATGCAGTACGAATATAAGGTTCTGCTAATTGAGGAACCAGGAGAACATTCAACTGGCTTCGGGCCTCGTGGGAATTGCATTATAGACCCTGAAGGCCTGGAAAAAGAGCTCAACAACTTGGGAGACCAAGGATGGCAGGTTGTTTCTGCTCTGAATATCCATAAGCACGAGAAATATCTGATTCTCCGCAGGGAAAAAACCGCCTAACCACACTCATCGCCACCCAACTTCTCGCAACAATGGCTCTCTAGAGTTTTATACAAAGGAGAGCCTTTATCATTTTGAAAAAGTTCTGAAAACACTTTCTTTTTCCTTCCTAAAAATTTCTAAAAGAATTTGCCGCCCTACACTTCGCTAAAGCTTCGCAGGGCAAAGCAAAGAAAAACTGTAGGAACCGGGTCTCTATAGTAAAAACCCATTGTCAATTGTTCGTTTTTATGTTTAATATACATTAGTTAGCACTTTGAATTTGAACATAGGGGAGGAATTATTATGCGGCTTCGCAATATCTATTTTGGACCAGCGCTTGATGCATCGGGAGCGGAAGGATTTTTTGGTGAAGGATACCGGTATCATAAATTTTCCCCCTTGATTGGACCCAACTTTAAAGGCTGTACATTTGTGGCAAAAACCGTAACATTGAATTCCAGAAAAGGAAATTTGCTTCTAAAAAAGGACGGCATTACTTTCAAGGAGCTCAAGCCAAAATGCATTAAGGTTAATTTGTTTAAGGGGATTGTTCTAAACGCGGATGGTTTAAGCAATCCTGGCGCCAGGGCATTATTTGAAGACGGACGATGGCAGAAACGGACTCAGCCATTTTTCTTGTCATTTATGTCAGTTGGTTCAACCCCGGAGGAAAGAGCGTTTGAGCTGAAAAAATTTGTAGAAATGTTTGGAAGCTTTTTGCCGGGATTTAACGCTTCGGTCGGGCTCCAGATAAACTATTCCTGTCCGAATGTTGGACTAAAATTAGAGGAAATCATTGATGAGGTAAAATGCGGATTAAAAATTGCTTCTGTTCTTGGCATTCCCCTTATGCCGAAGTTCAACGCGCTTGTTTCCATTGAGAAAGCCAGGGAAATTTCTGAAGACCAAAACTGCGATGCTTTGTGCGTTTCAAATACTATTCCCTGGGGACAGCTTTCCGAAAAGCTCGACTGGCAGAGGTTGTTTGGCTCCGCCAAATCGCCGCTTGCTCAATTCGGCTTCGGCGGTCTCTCGGGAAAGCCTCTTTTAGGGCTAGTTGCCAATTGGGTTTTCAGAGCGAGGAAAGCCGGCATTTCAAAGCCAATCAATGCCGGAGGCGGCATTTTAGCTCCGGGCGATGTGGATATTCTTTATAAAGCTGGCGCCTCCTCGGTGTTTATCGGCTCAATGGCAATACTGCGGCCATGGAGAGCGCAAAAAACAATTAAAAGAGCGCATCAGGTTTTCAAAGGGTGAGTTGTTTGGCAGGGTGCAACAAAAAAAGCGGTTGAGAGTTTTCAACCGTTTTTTAACTAATATTGAGCTCAGGTTTGATGGTGCGGAGTCGGGGTTGACCCGTTAGAAGTCTGCCAAATTATTCAATGGCTGGAAAAGGTTGAAACCTTTTCCAGCGAGATTTTAAGTAGCAGAAGTTAAACATTAAAAGTTTGACTTGTAAATTATCGCAGACTTCTAACGGGGTTGACAGACCCCTTTGGCTGATTATTATATAAGCATAGGATTGCCTCCGCCAAAAGCAGGGGCAGAAATAAAGGCCTTCTAAATTTTTGAGTCTGTCCGGAAAAAACAAGGATTTAATTAAAATCAGCTCAAAAACTTAAGAGGGCGGGGTCGAAAAAATTGAACAATAATTATAAACTTAATATTGTAAAAAATATGACCTATTTAACAGACGAATACAAAGCAACTTTAATTAACCAGGATGAGTCGGAAACGGAAGAAGGAACAGAAGAGAAAACAGAAGAGGAAACAGAAGAAGAATTAGGAGAAGAAACAAAAGGTCCGGAAGAAGAAGATGAAGAAATGTAGCTAAATTAATTAATACGAAACCCCGACAAGAGACGGGGTTTTGTATTTTAAACGAGCTTCACGAATTTTCTTTTTCCAGCTTGAATTATTGTCCCTTTTTTGATTTCTATCTTTTCCCTCCAATTTTTTATCGTTCTTTTTAATTTTTTCCCGCATTTCCGCCTTTGGCGGAATCCGCCGTAGGCGTGATTTGCGGGATCCCGCCGTGGCGGGGCTGTGGCGGGGCTTTGGCGGGAAATATCCAATATTAGCTTTACCGCTCCTTGCTCCACCAATCTTCTGGCTTTCGCTTTTGAGGAAGTTAAGTTTGTTTTTACCAACAAGTCTAAAATATTCAATGATTTAAATTGGAGCTCGCAAGTTTTTAATTCTTTTGGAATTTCACGCTCCTTAAACACTCTATTGAACTCTTTTTCCGCCTCCCTTGCTTCATCTGTCCCATGATAAATAGCAACAATCTCTTTGGCTAATTTCGCTTTTAAATCACGGGGGTTTATTTGAGAACTTTCAAAATCTTTTTTAACCTGGCGAAGCTGAGCCGGAGAAAATTTAGCGCAAAGTTCAAAATAGTGCAAAATTAAAGAATCGGGAATTGACATAATTTTGCCATATTGTTCTTTCGGCTTTTCGGCTATGCCAATATAATTTCCAAAAGATTTACTCATTTTTTGCTTGCCCTCAGTTCCGATGAGAAGTTTAAGAGTAATAATATCCTGGGGCGCCTGTTTAAAATAAGATTGGAGTAATCTGCCCATGAGCATATTAAATAACTGGTCTGTTCCTCCAATTTCTACATCTGATTTTATTATTACGGAATCATAGGCCTGTAAAATGGGGTAAAAAAATTCCTGTATCCAAATAGGCTTATGTTCTTCCCAACGTTTTCGGAAAATATTTCCTTCCAATAATTGGTTTACTGTAAAAAAATGAGAAATTTTGAAAATATCAGCAAAACTCATTTTGGAAAGCCATTCGCTGTTTCTCTTTATCCCGATTTTTTTTGTATCCAAAATTTTTCCAACTTGAGTTAGATAAGTTTTGGTGTTCTCTTTGATTTCTTTTTCCGAGAGAGGAGGTCTGGCTTTTGTCCTGCCCGAAGGATCGCCGATTTTGGCCGTAAAGTCTCCAATAATAAAAACGACTTTATGTCCCAAATCCTGAAATTCTTTTATTTTTTTCAAACAAATACTGTGTCCCAAATGCAGGTCTGGAGCCGTTGGGTCAGCTCCAAACTTTATAGTTAGTTTTTTCCCAGATTTTAATTTTTTTTCCAGACTATCCTTCTCAATAATTTCTTCCACTCCTTTCTCAAGAATTTCTTTTATTTTTTTATCCTCCATACCCAGTAGAGCAACTTTGAATAAAGGCGCCGAAATAAATCGGATGCCTCTCTGTTCAATGTTGAATTAGACTTATTTCTGCCCGGTAATTTAATAATTATTTTTTGGCGCTTTTGAAATTCCGATTTTAATCAAAACACGCCATTATAAATAAATTTTTTGATTAAAATGGGGTTGCCGCCAAAAAATTCAAAGTTGTATTACCGGGCATACCCAGTATATCAACCCCCAGTTCAAATGCCGATTTGTAAAAGCTGAAGGTTGATTGTTCTTAAACCCAATAATATAACCTCCAGTGTTATGTTAAATATTGTTTTTCGGCATTTGAAATAGTATTTTGTTTTTTTAACTTTTAAGCAAACGGTGTAGCCTTGATAACCAAATTGTTCTAATCGCCGAAAAACAACTGGAAGTTGTATTACCGGGCATACTTTTTAAAATTCAAATCTCAAAATTTAAATCTCAAAATGCAATTAAAAATTTAAAATTATCCCCTCTCATTGTTAAAACACCGGCGCCAATAATTTTTGATATTTCATCTACTTCCTCTAATAATTGTTCAACGCTCTTAATTTATTATAAAGAATTTGCGCAGCAGACAGCCAGGGCCAGAGCATCGGCAGCGTCATCGGGGCTGGGGAGTTTTTTCAAGTTAAGCAAAACTTGAACCATTCGCTGGACCTGCTGCTTATCCGCTTTTCCAAAACCGCAAACCCCCATTTTTACCTGCAAGGGGGTATATTCAGAAATCGGAATATTTATCTTGGCGAGAGTCAGAAGAATTACCCCCTTTGCCTGGCTGACTTTCATCGCGGTTTTAAGGTTTTTGAAGAAAAAAATATCTTCAACAGCCGCCAAGTCGGGTCTGTGCTGTTTTATTATTTTTTTAAGCTGTTTCTCGGTTTCTTTAAGGCGTAAAGCAGGGGAGTGTTCAGGGCTCGTTTTAATGCAACCATAATTAAGGCATTTTATGCCCCTTTTGGTTTTTTTTATAAGTCCGTAGCCGGTTGTAGCAGTTCCGGGGTCAATTCCTAAAATTATCATAAAATTCTAAATCCGAAACTCTAAACTCTAAACAAATTTCAAATTCTAAATTATAAATCCCAAACTTTGTTTTGGCTATTTGGTTATTTGGATTTAAGGCATTAGATATTTTTTAGGATTTAGGATTTCGGATTTAGGATTTCCAATTTGGCTATGCAGCCAAATTGGAGTATATTTCCTGGACATCATCGTGCTCGTCAAGAGCCTCAAAGAGCCGAGCTAATTCATCTTTAGTTTTTTGTTCCCCAACTCTTACGGGATTTTTAGCCACCCAATCGAAACTGGCAGATTCAATAATTATTTCTTGATTTTCCAAGTTTTGCTTAACTTTTTCTAAATTTTCTATTTTAGTATAAACATATAGAGTATCATTGCTCCAACAAACATCTTCCGCCCCAGCATCAATCACTTTTAATTCCAAATCCTCTTTAGTTATTGGCAATTGGTTATTTGTTAGTTGTATTGTTATCACGCCCTTTCTTTCAAATAGCCACTGGACATTTCCTCCCTGGGCGAATTTCCCTCCATGAATATCAAGAATGTGTTTGATTTCCGAAAGAGTCCGGTTTTTGTTGTCCGTTACCCCCTCAATTATCAAGGCCGTTCCGCCCGGACCGTAAGCTTCATACAAAAAACCTTCAAGAATGGCGCCTTCCAGCTCTCCTGTCCCCCTTTTTATCGCTCTTTCAACATTGTCTTTCGGCATATTGACGCTTCTTGCTTTTTCTATCGCCATTCTTAAAGCGGAGTTAGTGGTCGGGTCCCCGCCTTTTTCTTTTGCGGCAATGGAAATCAGCCGGCCCAATTTTGAGAAAATTTTTCCCTTTTTGGCGTCGGCAATGTCCTTTTTATGTTTTATTGTTTTTGCGTGACTGTGCCCGCTCATAATACTCTTATTTTAACTTAATTTTTTTCCCAAATCAAATTTCATTGAAAAAGAAAAATGCCAGAGGCGAACCCGGCATTCCCATATTTTTAATAATTTGAATCCATATCTAATATCCGCCCGGAGTTGTTTCCTGCTCGCTGCTTGTTAGCTTTTTTACATAATGTGGAGTTGGCGGTTTTGGGACAAAAGGGACAAGGAGCAGAATAATTGCGCCTACAATTCCCATGGCAATATCACTGCTAATTGCCGGAAATTTCAAAACATCTTCAAGCAAAAAATCAAAAATACAAACAGCCAGTCCGAGCAGGAAAGCCAGACCTAATCCAAAAGCCTTTTTCCAAGCATCGGGATCCCGGGAAGTTTTAAGCTGTTGAAAATAAATAAAGGACCAGGGAGCAAGAACAATTATAAACATTATAAATCTTAAATTACCGGGCAAAGGCTGAATATCCCAGTTTATAGCGCCCGATTCAAAAGTTGGATTAAAAGGAATAATCGCAGTCAGAATTGTTGAGCAAACACCCAGGAGAAAAATTATTCCAAATCCAAACCAGGGAGAAATTTTAGGGAATTTTAAATAAAAAATTAAATAAGAAATACAGGCGCAGCCCAAACTCTGCCAAAAAGCGGCATTGATTACCACGAGCTTTAGGGCCAAAGCATTTTTAGCGAAGAACAATCCGCCGATTGCCGTGAGCAGCATAAATACGGCGAAAAAAAATGCGAAATAAAAAGAATATTTGGCGATAACGCTTTCTTTTTCTTTTCTCCAATATTGAAAAAACCGACGGGCTAAAAGCCCCATACCAAAGAGCGTTATTAAATAAGCAAGTCCGGTAAAAGAGAAAGCCATAATAGCGCATAGGCGGGCATACACTATTAAAAATCAAAAATTAACCCGTTCGACAAGCTCAGGGTTAATACTGAGCGATGTCGAAGTATTAAAAATAAAAAATCAAAATTACACCTATTAATTAATTTATCTCTCTTTTCTTATTTTGACAAGTCCCCAGCCGGCAAGAAAACCAAAAATAATAATCAAGATAAAACCCAGCCAGGGGGAATTCAAAATATTTCCCCCGCTTTTATTTTCGGGATTTTCTTCCTGCCCCGCTCGCCCCGTTAGAGAATCTTTCTCTAACGGGGTAAAATGTTTACTATCTAATGGGGCTGGAAGCTCTTCCGGCGTTGGAGATGGCTCGGTTTCCAGAGGGGTCGGCTCCCAGGCGCTTTGATAATTTAAGTTTTGCTTTTTTGGAGGAGTCGGCTGGAGTTCTTGCGGGTCAGAGCTTTTTTTATTCGGCAGTCCGGGAGTTGGATTATTGGTCCAGAGATATTCCTCGCCGATTCGGGCGATTGACCAGCCTTCTTTTGTCTCTTGATAATCTATTTTCTGGGCAATGGCGCCGTTTGGAAAATAAAGCTCCAGAGCGCTGTCGCTGTTTTTTAAAGTGAGCTTGGTGGTTTTTGCGCCAAAAACCAAAAATTCGTTTGGCAAAATAAAAGTCTGCTTTGGAATGGTGAAAGTTTTTTCGCCGGACTTCAGCTTCCAATCGGAAATATCAACTTTTTCATTGGCTTTATTGTAAAGCTCAAACCACTCATTTTCTTCATCATTGCCCTTGGGATTGGGAATAAACTCGGAAATTTTCAGGGAATTTATAAAAATATTTTCTGGCGCGATTGCGTCATCGCTCGTTTCGGTTTCTGGAGGAGTAATATCGGCAGTTGGAATCGGAGTGGGGGAGGGAGTTGGAGCAGGAGATAGCGTTGGATTTGGCGAGGCGGTTGGGGTCGGTTGTTGCGCGATAAAATTTAGCGCTTTTGGCGTTCCGCCGGCGTTTTGGCTGTTTTGCCAATTTCCAGATTCGCCGCCTCCGATTTTTGGATTTTTTCTTTCCATCGTTTGTTTTGTCGTATTGTCGCCAGCGAACCATTTTTGATAAGAAAAACAATCAATAATATCTAAAATATTTCCAGAGCTGTCTTTCAAAAGGATTTTTTGGCCGTTATTGTTTAATTTTCCTCCCAGATTTGAGTAATTTAAATCATGATTCGGGAAAATTTTATCAGAAGAAACAATCAAAAAATGGCTTTCTGGCAAAATAGTTCCTTTTAATTCCAGGGTCCAGTCAAGCTCGGTTCTGTAAAGTTCAATTTTCCAACCATCAAGCAAAATTGGATTTTGAGTATTATTATAAAGCTCAAGCCATTCGTATCGCCACCAATTTTTTGATTCTACTCCTTCAACTTTGGTTCCCATCCACGCCATCTCATTAATAACCACGTCTAAAGAATTTGTCCCAAAAACATTCACGGGGATTAAAAATAGAGAAAGAAAAATAAAATATAGAAATTTCATAACACAGCTATTATTATCATCATTTTTAGGTTTTGGCAAATTGGTTTCCCCTTGAAT
>Ga0210051_1003658_pt1 | contig 15212 bp, 16 predicted proteins | sample CryGey092014_all_FD_185464 | JGI IMG/M metagenome (GOLD analysis project Ga0210051, IMG submission 185464) | Groundwater microbial communities from aquifer - Crystal Geyser CG23_combo_of_CG06-09_8/20/14_all (SPAdes) (version 2) | ecosystem: Environmental > Aquatic > Deep subsurface > Groundwater...
AAGCTCTTAATCCCTTCATCCCCGTCAATTTAAGAATAGCCGCTGTTAAAGTAGTTTTACCGTGGTCAACGTGACCAATGGTACCGATATTAACATGAGGTTTTTCCCTCACAAATTTTTCTTTTTCCGCCATAATTTTTAAAAGCGACACCAATACACTAATAGCACACGAATGACACTAATAAATATTCGTGACATTAGTGGCAATTCGTGTATTTGTGTCGAGTTTAGTTATACTAATTATTATTATATTAAACCAAAAATAAATGTCAATGGCTCTAAAATGGCTCTAAAATGGTAGGTCTTCAATTTTTAATTCTTCTTCCTGTAATTCTTTAGGCAATTTCCTTTTGGGAGACAAGTTGGAAAATGAGGCTAATTTGCCAACCGGCGGAGCAAAATTATTTTTTTTTAAATTTTTTTTGTACTCTTCAAAACTCATAACGACTAAAGAAGGCTTCCCGTTTTCCACAATAATAATCTTTCCTTCTTCGGTTTTAACTATTTGTTTAAGTTCGTCAATGTCCATATGTTGAAACCGTTGAATAATTCAGCATTATTCGGCGTAGTTATCAGCGTTATTTCAGCGTTTCTAACCATTTCAGGCTGTTCTTACGCTGATATCAGCGTTGATTTACGCCGAAAAATAATTGTTCAACACTCTAATGTTAATTATATATTGATATTTCTCAAGTTTCAACTACCTCCTTTTCCCTTCAATTATTTCTTGAGTTATGTTCGGGGGTACAGCTTCATAATGGTCAAATTCCATCGTAAATGTTCCTCTCCCCTCGGTGAAAGAACGAAGAGAAGTAGCGTAGCCAAACATTTCGGACAGGGGAACTGAAGCACCAATTACTTTAAGCTGCAGCCTATCTTTTATCTCTTCTATTTTACCTCGCCTAGCTGATAAATCTCCGACAACATCTCCAAAAAATTCTGAAGGAACAATTACTTCCAATCTCATAATTGGTTCCAACAGAACTGGTTTAGCCTTTTTAGCGGCTGCTTGGAAAGCGATAGAACCGGCAATTTTAAATGCCACCTCTGAAGAATCAACTTCGTGAAAAGAACCATCATATAAAGCAACACTCACATCTACCATTGGATAGTTAGCTACCACTCCTTTATTCATGGCTTCCTTTATTCCTTTCTCTACGGCCGGGATAAATTCCCGGGGGATAATCCCTCCTTTAATTTCATTAATAAATTCAAATCCCTCTCCTCGATTTTTAGGTTCTACTCTCAGCCAAACATGTCCGTACTGTCCCCTTCCTCCGGATTGTCTAATATATTTCCCTTCGGCTTCAGCTATTTGTAAAATCGTTTCTTTGTAAGCTACCTGAGGTCGGCCAACATTACCTACTACTTTAAATTCTCTCTTCATTCTATCTACAATAATTTCTAAATGCAATTCTCCCATTCCAGAGATAATAGTCTCTCCGGTTTCTAAATCACCCTTTACTCTAAAAGTAGGATCTTCACCTGCCAGCTTTTTTAAAGCCAAACCCATTTTTTCCTGGTCGGCTTTAGTTTTGGGCTCAATTCTAATAGAAATTACCGGTTCGGGAAAAGTAATTTTTTCGAGTAAAACAGGGCTATCGCTGTCACATAAAGTGTGACCGGTACTGGTATTTTTAAGACCAACCGTGGCTGCAATGTCTCCGGCAAACAGTTCTTCAATTTCTTCCCGCTCCTGAGCATGCATCCTTAAAATCCGACCAATTCTCTCTTTTTCTTGAGTATTAGTATTTAATAAATAAGAACCTCTTTTTAGAGAACCGGAATAAACTCGAAAATAAGTTAAGGTTCCCACATAAGGATCGCTAGCAATTTTAAAAGCTAAAGCGGCAAAAGCTTCATCATCGTCGGCTTTTCTTTCTAAGCTCTCGCCGGTTTTAGGATCTGTCCCCCTTATCGGGGGAATATCAGAGGGGCCTGGCAGAAAATTCACCACCCCATCCAATAAAGGTTGTATCCCTTTATTTTTTAAAGCAGAACCGCAAAAGACGGGGATTAGTTTATAATTTATAGTTGCTTTTCTTAAAACTCTTTTTAAATCCTCTACCGAGAGTTCTTTGCCCTGCAAATATTCCTCAAGCAAAGCTCCATCTTCGGCCGCAATTTTTTCTACTAATTTTTTTCTCCACTCTTTCGCTTTTTCTAATAAATTTTCGGGGATTTCTTCCTCTTTCACGTCCTGACCAAAATCTCCTTCAAATTTCAAACTTTTCATGGTTAAAAGGTCAATTACCCCTTCAAACTTGTTTTCTCTACCGATAGGTATCTGCATGGCTAGAGCTTCCGGAGAAAGTTTCTGCCAAATAGACTGAAGGCTCTTTTCAAAATCAGCTCCTATCCTGTCCAATTTATTAATAAAACAGATTCTGGGGATATTAAATTTATCTGCCTGATGCCAGACCGTCTCAGATTGAGGCTCCACTCCGGCTACCCCATCAAAAACTACCACTGCTCCATCTAAAACCCTTAAAGATCTTTGAACTTCAACCGTGAAATCAATATGTCCCGGAGTATCAATAATGTTAATCTGATGTTCGTTAGTCCTCTCCTTGGTTAAATATTCTCCGGGCGTCCAAAAACAAGTAATAGCGGCCGAAGTAATAGTAATTCCCCTTTCTCTTTCTTGAGCCATCCAATCCATAATTGCTTGACCGTCATGAACCTCACCAATCTTATGAGATACTCCGGTATAAAAAAGCACCCGCTCGGTTATGGTTGTTTTCCCGGCATCAATATGAGCAATAATGCCAATATCGCGAACTTTTTCAATTGGATATTGTCTCATAATAATTCAAAATGCAAAAATCAAAATGCAAAATGACAAATAAAAATTCAAAATTATTTTTTCTTTATAGTTTTAAATTTTAAATTGTATTTTTGATTTTTGATATTTGATTTTTAATTTTGACCGAGCCACAAAGGGGCGAGGGAACTCACCAGGCAAAGTGGGCGAAGGCGCGATTTGCTTCTGCCATTCGGTGCATATCTTCTTTTTTCTTTATGGCGGCCCCGGTATTATTAAAAGCATTAATTAATTCTTCGGCTAATTTTTCTTTCATTGGTTTTCCTTTTTTAGCTTTTGCCGCATTAATTATCCATCTCACGGCTAAACTTATTTGTCTTGCCCCCTTTACTTCCCTTGGAACCTGATAAGTAGCTCCTCCTATTCTCTTTGGTTTTACCTCCAGAAACGGGGAAACATTTTTTATAGCTCCGTCAAAAACCTCCAGGGGGTCTTTCTGAGTTTTTTCCTTTATAATATCAAAACTGCCATAAATAATTTTCCTGGCAATAGTTTTTTTGCCCCGTTTCATCAAATGGTTAGTGAATTTAGCAACCATAGCGTTATCATAAACGGGGTCGGGCAGAATTATTCTTTTTTTGATCTTCTTTTTCCGAGCCATAAAATAATAGAAACTGATAGAAATTAATAGAAGCTGATAGAAATTTATTGTAACGATAAGTTTCTATAAATTTTGCGAGCAAAGCGAGCAAGTTTCTATAAGTTTCCTTATTCGCTACGCTTGGTTCCGTACTTTGACCTCTCTTTCTTTCTTCCTTCTACTCCCCCGGTATCCAATACTCCCCTTACTATATGGTATCTTACTCCCGGCAAATCCTTTACTCTTCCTCCCCGAAGCAAAACTATAGAGTTCTCCTGCAAATTATGGCCTTCACCTGGAATGTAAGCTGTAACCTCCATTCCATTATTCAATCTAACCCTGGCTACTTTCCTTAAGGCTGAATTAGGTTTTTTGGGAGTAGTAGTAAAAACCTTTAAACAAACTCCTCTTTTAAATGGAGAAGGATATTTACTGGGTCTATTTTTAAAAACATTAAAACCAAAAGTTAAAGCCGGCGTCTTGGACGACTTTCTTGTCTTTTTTCTTCCTTTTTTAATTAGTTGTCGAATGGTCGGACACATGTTCCTTTGCTTCGCTCAGTCAAATGCAAAATGGAAAAATCAAAATACAAAATGACAAAGTGAAAATAAAAAAATATTTTTTATGGCAACCGTTTCGTCGTTTCTCTCTTTTTTTCTGATTGTAATTTTAGCACTTAATTATTACCTTAGCAAATCCAAAAATCAAAGTCAATATATATTTAGAGTATTGAACAATTATTTTTCGGCGTGAGTCAGTGCTGCTATCAGCGTAAGAACAGCCTGAAATGGTTAGAAACGCTGAAATAACGCTGATAACTACGTCGAATAACGCTGAATTATTCAACGGTTTAATATTACGAGACCCGACCTCATCAATGAGGCCGGGTCTCGTAAATCTTCAAAAAATTTACTACGAGTCCGCGTCTGGTAATAACGGTCTATATCGTAAAGGGTTAGCTGCAGATTAAAAAGCAAAGAGATATTGCTCCCTTAAAAACCAGATACAAACCGCCAAAAAATATGAAGAAAATTAAAACGAAAAGACTATATTGCTGCAAAAAGAATTTAATTTTTGCATATTTCTCTGATAAGAAAGTAAAAAGAACGTGAGAACCGTCTAAGGGCGGAATAGGAACTAAGTTAAATATCCCCCAGGCAAAATTGTAAATACATATAATAATAAAAAGCAAGAAGACCGAAGCAAGAGAAGAAGACTGAAGTATAGAAAAAAGAGCTTCTTGCTGACCGGTGACAAAAAAATTTATTATGCTAAATTTAATCTCGCCGCTTAAAGGCAAAAAACGATTAATTAGGCCGAAAATTACGGCTATTAAAAAATTCGTACTGGGACCGGCTACTGATACCTTCAATGCTCCCCACTTCTGGTCTCGAAAATTGTAAGGATTAATTGGAACAGGTTTTGCCCAACCGATTACAAAAGGACTTCTTATAACAATCAATAATAAAGGTAAAATAATCGTGCCGAAAAGATCGATATGCTTTAATGGATTCAAAGTTAGGCGGCCAGCGTATTTTGCCGTCGGATCGCCCAAATGCAAAGCCATGCTGCCGTGAGCAATTTCATGAATAATAATTGAAAAAAGTAAAACAATTAAGGAAAAAATAGTTAGCATAATAGTGCCGGGATGGCTTCCCGGCAGCGCCGGGAATTTCCAATTATAATCTTGAATTAAAAGGGGTTGAAAAAATAACTTGTTTGATTTATTATATCAGTATGAGCAGAGTTTGCCAAATTTGTGGAAAAAAAGGAATAATGGCTTGGAAACTAAAAAAACTTCGAGGAAAATATAACCCAACCATTAAAAAAAGAAAATATCCCAATTTGCAATGGGTCAGGATTCCTGTTGACATAAAAAAACCGGCTTACAAAAAATTTGCCGGAAAAAGAGTTAAGGCCTGCGCCAAATGCATCAAAGCATTATCTAAACAAAATTAAGAACCTTGATTCGCTAAGGAATAATCATAAAGTATAATGCGAATGCCGCGAATAAAATCTTGGAATAATTCGTAGTATTCGAATATAATTCGTATCATTCGCATTATATTTATATAGTCTTGAATTAAAACGGGGCATGGTGTAATGGTTAACATACACGCATGGGGTGCGTGTGATTTCTGGGTTCAAATCCCAGTGCCCCGACTAATTTAAAACGGCCGCGTCTGACGCGGCCGTTTTTAATTGATTACGAGACCCGGACTCGTAATCTTATCCTTCTGCCTCAAATGAGTCAAATTACAATCGCTAATATTAAAAACTAAAAGCGCCGTCATAAATGTGACGACGCTTTTATGCCCTGTCATCCTTCTGGAGAATTCTTCCGGAAAATCATCCAGGTGGGTGTCCGCACTGCAGCCACTGTGAAAAGCGCTACAAAATATAAGACTCCCTAAAAGTAAATTTGTCCCAGAATCTCAAGAAAGTTTTTGACAGGGCTACTTTCATTATAGCACATTTCTTTGTCAAACAAAATAAAAACAGCTCCAAGGGAACAGCTGTTTTAGTATAAATCGGATTCTATTTTTTTATAATCATGCATTTTTCTTTATAACTAAATTTACAGATTAAAAATGTTGATTATTTGCTTAATTAAAGAAACTACTACCGGAGGAGGAAGCAGGCTATAACTTAACTTGCCCTGGTCATCTTGAATTTGCCAGGGCTTTTCTTTAACTATTATTTTTTGCCCAATCTCTGACCATTGATATTGGTACTCGGGAGTAATCTCGTAATCATTTACATATTTTTTGGCTACAGACCGAGGAACTGAATTTCTAAGAAAAACCTTGGGAATGCCGTGCAGGGCAATGGCCATATTTATTAACTTTTCATCTTTTTTCAGCCTTTCTTTAATTGGTCTAATCCCCCTTTCGTCTCCCTCTTTGGCCTCAAGCCGAACCCCTTTACATTTGGGATTATCACAAAGCAAAAAAAATCCTTCCTTTTTTGGGTCGTATTCAATTTTTGAGGTGGGCAATAATTTCAGGTTTCTTGAGGTCTGGCACAGGGGGCAGACCACTCTATATTTTATTCTTTCATCAATTACTTTTTCCGGAACATCAATAAGAACGAAAAAATCCTGGTCATCCCTATATCCAATTAAATCCCGGAAAAAGAGGGAAAAATTGATTTGATCTAAGTCTCTGGGAAAGCCATCGATAAAAAGAGTTTTCTTTTCCCTTTTCTCAATTTCTCTTTTAACCAAAGTTAAAATTAAAGAAGTGGGCAAAAGAACTCTGGTGCTCCTCTTTTCTAAGTTAGAAATTATTTCTTTTGTCGATAACCATCCTCGGTAATTCTTTCCCAAAAACCTAATCATTTCTTTTCTCTTTTCTCTGTCTTGTAATTCCTTGTCAACGCCTCGAATCATATCCCCTATCGAAAAATGCTCTACATTTTCCGGGCTCACCGTTTCAGTAAACATTTTTGCGTAAGTTCCTTTGCCAGAATTCTTCTTCCCTAAAAGATAAGCAATAAAGCTATTTTTTTTAAAAAAGCTTCTCAACTTTTTGATTTCTGTTCCTGCTTCAAACTCAAAATATCTCTGGCGCTCTTTTGGGTCATTTAAATCGAATTTTGGCCCCCTTTTCTTAGTTTTAAAAATCGGGAATTGAAATTCTTTCATATCTTTAAGAGTGTTGAACAATTATTTTTCACCGTAATTTCAGCGTATAGTTTCTGCGTAGTTCAGCGATAAAACCATGTTTAGGCTGAATAACGCCGATATCTACACCGAACAACGCTGAATTATTCAACGGTCTCATCTTTTTATTATATTTGTTTTTTATATCACTCTTTTAAAAATTTGACAAACAAACTAATAAATGGTAATTTCAGTAGATGATTATTTAACAATTTAAGAGCTGGTCTTCGTCCCTTGACAAGCTCGGGGCTACGGCGAGGCAAAGGAGACGAATGAATGAAAATATTTCTAATTTCTCCGGTCAGACAAGCTACTGCGGAGTCTCCATCGGATCAGTATTAGAGTTTGGCTGGGGTGATAATGGAATAAAACCGATTATTCTTGTAATAGAAAAAGAAAGCAATCCTCACGACCATCCAATGCTGCGAGAGGTAGCCGGATTTATCGTAGACGATCTCGATAAAGCAATAGAATTAGTTAAAAAAATTCTTTTGCCCGGGGTGTAAGAAGAAAAAATCCCGATTCATTCGGGATTTTTTACTTAATAATATATTGCGCTCCGTCGCTGATGATTTTGATATCACCGTCTAAATCAGTTCTTAAAATTCTAATGCCCTCAAGGGTTTGAAGAGTTTCGCGATGAGGGTGGCCGTAAGGATTGTTCTTACCGCACTGAATCACGGCAATTTGTGGAGATACTTGCTCAATAAATTCTTTGCAGCTTGAGGTTTTGCTGCCGTGATGGCCAACTTTTAAAATGTCGGAGTCAATTTCTGCTTCTTTTTTAATAAGTTTTCTCTCCACTGACATATAGGCATCGCCGGTGAACAAAAAGGAAACTTTATCAAAAATCAAACGGGCTATTATTGAAGTATTATTGCTGTCTTTAATTTCTTTCCCTTCCAAATTTTCAAAAGGATATAGAATATCTAAAAAAAGTTTTCCGCCGGGATGGCTTCCCGGCAGAACGCCGGGAAGCCATCCCGGACAGATGATTGTTTGGCCGGATTTAGCGATATGAATTTTAGCTCTCCCTTTTTCTTCTTCTTTGATTAATTTTTCCCACTCTTTATATCCAGCCGTATCACGCAAAACACCGGTCCAGAGAACATTTTCAACTTTATAGCTTTTTAAAACTTCGATTAAACCGGTGATATGGTCGCGCTCGGGATGGGTTAAAATTATTAAATCAATGGTTCTGTCCCAAAAGGGCATCTCATTCCTCAGTTTTTCTAAAATAGTATCATCCGGCCCGCCATCAATTAAAATCTGATGGCGCTGGGGAGTTTCAATAAAAATCGCATCTCCCTGGCCAACGTCAAAAAAAGTTATTTCCAGTAACTGGGCCCGGCTTAAATCGTAAACCGCAATCCAAGCCAGAATATTAAGGCAAAATAGGCTAGCCAATATTCCTGAAACCCATTTTGAACCGGTTTTGGTCATACTGATTTTTAGTATAGCAATTTAAATAAAACCCTAAAAGCCGCCTCTGGCGGCTTTTAGGCAAACATCGTCTAAGAACTTCCGGAAATTCTTAACATTTAGATTTTGCCCATAATCCTGAATATTGAGTTGCGAGGCACCAATGATTCCCTCGCCTCCCTCCTTAAGGTAAAAGTTTTGCCAGCTTTTCCCAAAAAGGAAGTAATCTCGTTTCAGAATTAGGCCTTTCCTATTATTCGAAACATTTTAGTCCCGCACTTCGGGCAGGTACCGGTCATCGCTTTTCTTTTCACTCCACCCTTCCCATTCATAATTACTTCCTTAGCATTCTGCATTTCCTGTTTCTTTTTACATTTTACACAATAACCTTGCATAATGTTTAAGTAATTTAAATTAAACTAATAAAATGATCGACCTTTATCGATTACTCTCGCCTCGTCTGACGTGAGTTAAGGTGGGCTCCCACAGGGAGTTATCCCCAACTTCATTTATTATACCCCAATTTAAGCATAAATAGTAGTCAACCCCGTTGGAGAATTATAGAAGCAATAGGTTTATAAATTCTTTAAGGCTCGGAAGTCTCTTTTGAGCACTTCTTTCATATTAATATTATAAGTAGCTACGGCCGGGTGATACAAGGGAATGATTTTGATACTCTTGGCCCTCACACCAAAGTTTGATGTGGGGGTTGCTTCAAAAATTTTTCCATGAATTTTGCTTATACCCTGAATCTGGTCTTTTAGGCCGTACTTTTGAAAAATATAGGCAGTGGAAAAATTTCCCAAAGTACAAATTACTCCTGGCTTTATGATTTCAATTTGTCCTTCTAAATAAGGAGTACAGGCTTTGATTTCCTCTGACCTAGGGTCACGATTTGATGGGGGACGACACTTCAGGATGTTTGTAACAAAAACTTCTTCTCTTTTGATTTCTGCTGATTCCAGCAACTCATCTAAAATTTTACCAGCTGCCCCGCAAAAAGGACGGCCCGTTTTATCCTCATTATAGCCGGGGGCCTCACCGCAAAACATTATTTTTGCCCGAGAGCTTCCTTCTCCAACTACCGAATGATTCCTTGTTTTATAAAGCGGGCACTTTTTACAATTTAAAATTTCGGTTTTAATTTTCTCCAGTGAATCTATCTCTTTAATCATATACCCAAAAACCCGTTAATGATTAAATTTATTGCTTCTTTTTCGTTTAATCCCCGCATCCTTAAATAATTTAACTGCTCTTCTTCAATTTTACCTATCGAGGCTTCGTGGGTTATCTGGGATTGCTTATTCTTGCAGATTAATTCCGGCACCAAAGAAATACTTGAACTTTTATCAATTAATAATCCCTGACAATCTAAATGACCTTTACAGGGAGCTCTGGCTAAAATTTGAGAGTGGGCTAATATTTTGCTGTTTTTTCCTCCAACCAATCTTAGTTGAATTTGCCCCGAAGCTCCTTTCTCTTTCAAAACTAAGGTATCTATAATTTCTGTCTCGGTAAAATTGCAATCTGCCACCATTTTTAGGTTGCAGCTTGCTTCCTCAAGAAGATTTAAGATTGTCTTAATTTTAAGTTTTTTTGGAGTAAAAAGATTTTTATAAGTATAATCTAATTTTGAATTTTTTTCTAAAAGGAATTCGTAATTTGGCAAAACTATATCTTCTCTATGCCAGGAATGGATATGTTCATAATTTAATGAAGAATTTTCTTTTAAAACAATTTTTCCTTCAGCCTTATGAATTCCGCACAAATTTTTCTTTAATGTATTACAGGCTCCCCGAAGCAAAATATTCAAATTTTTCTCTACAACCAAAAGATTTCCAAGCTCCTGTTGAATATTTTTGGAAGCAATACTTATACAGGCAAAAAGAGGAAAATCAATCTGTTTTTTTATCCAGATGAAATAACCTTCTTTAGGTTTTTTCAAAAAATATTTTTTACTCCAGGTAAATTTCTGCCAGGCCTCGGCGCTGGGAAGAATCACCACTCCCTTTTCTTGGAATAATCGCTTAACCCGATGGTCAATTTGGAGATAATGTATGTTTTTTGCACTTCTCATAACCATATTTTTTAATAGTCCTTAAAACTTTTCTAAAATTTTTTTGTTTACAAATAAGTTTTCCGTTTATCATCACGTTAGTAACTTTCGGTTTTAAAAATCTCAAAATTTCTCCGGAGTGAGTAATCAACAATACCGAAACTTTTTTAGCTACCAGTTCTTTTTTTATTATTTTTGCCACTTTTTCCAATCTCTTTAAATCCAATCCCGAATCGATTTCGTCAAAAATTACCAGTTTTGGATTCAGGGCTAAAACCTGCAAAAGTTCCGAAATTTTTTTCTCCCCTCCCGAAAAATCTAAATTTACTTCTCTTTTTAATAATTCTCTTCCGTCAGAAATTTCAATTTCTTTTCTTGAAATTTCTTTTAAAAGCCGAGAAAGCTTCACTCCTTTAATTACCGGCGGCGACTGCCAGGCCAGAGCAATTCCCAATTTTGCCCTCTTTTCAGGAGGAAATTTAGTTATATCCCTGCTTTCAAAAAAGATTTCTCCTTGCGTTACCTTATATTTCGGGTTCCCCAAAATTACCTGAGCTAAAGTACTTTTTCCCGAAGCATTCGGACCCAGAAGGGCCTGGGTCTCTCCCCTATTTATTTTCAAATCAATTCCCTTTAATATCTCTCTCCTGTTTGCCCTTACTTTTAATTTTTTTATTTCAAGCTTTTTCATCCTCACAAATACAAGTTTTATTTTTATCTGCCGGCTCAACATGAATAACAACATCTTTTATCTCGGGAACTTCTTTTTGAATTTTCTCTTTAACCTGATGAGAAATTAGATGGGCTTTATCTAAAGAAAATTCGGGATGAAGACCAATGTGCATATCCAAAAATATATGGCTCTCTGACCCTCTGGTTCTAATTTTATGACAAGATTGTACTTCCTTTATTCCTAAAGCAATTTTTTTAATTTTTTCTGAATCAATAAAAGACATATCACATAAAACTTTTGAGCTCTCTTTAAATACCTCAAAGGCCATCTTAGCAATAAAAAAGATTACAAAAATGGTCAGAATTGGATCAAATATTTGAAAACCTGCTTTTATGGCTATGGCTCCTAAAATTACGCCCCCTGTTGTAAAAATGTGAGATTTGGTATGGAAAGAATCGGCTTTTAAAATTATGCTTTTCAATTCTTTGCCTCTTCTAAACTCATATCGGGCAACAAAATAGTCGATAATAAAACTGCCCGTTAAAACTCCGAAAACTAAAATAGTTATTTGAGGAGTAATGGGATATAAAAATCTCTGAATTGCCTCTTGACCGAAATTATAAGCAGTTATAATCAACAAAAATAAAATTGCTAAAGAGGCAAGGGCTTCGTATTTTTGATGCCCGTAGAGATGATCTTTGTCCCTGGGCTGTTCGCTAATTTTTATTCCGACTAAACCTATAATATTTGAAACGCCGTCAAAAAAAGAATGAGCTCCATCAGCTAAAATGCTTAAAGCCCCGGATGAAAGGCCAATAAAAATTTTGGCAAAGGCTACCAGCCAATTTAAAAACAAAATTTTTATTAAAACTTTTTTTATTTCCGAATAATTCATAATTTAGCTACCCAAAGTTACCGGGAAACCATCCCGACCGCCGGGATGGCTTCCCGGTAGTTTGTTCTCCAATATTAAAATCAATAAAAAAATAGCAAAAACTCGCTTCACGTCTTTCCAAGCAATCTTAATTTTATTTTTTGAGCCGCTGATGCTCTATCTATAATCAGAATGCCCTGAAGATGGTCTATTTCCTGCTGCAGACAATAGGCCAGCAATCCCTCAGCTTTGATTTTAAATTTTTCTCCTTTCTCGTTCAAGGCCTCAACTTCTATTTCTCTCGCTCTTTTTATTTTTAAAAAAACTCCGGGCACCGATAAACACCCTTCTTCAAAATATTTTTCCCCTTCTTTTTTCAGAATTTTAGGATTAATGAAAACCCGGGGGCCGTCTCCTACGTCTAATACCGCGATTTGTTTGGGAACTCCTACCTGGCAAGCGCTCAACCCTACTCCCTGGTTCTGATACATAGTTTCAAACATATTCTCAATCAATACTTTAATTTCGGACGTAATTTCTTTTATCTCTTCACACTTTTTTCTTAAAATTGGGTCCGGGTAGCGTTTAATTTCTAAAATCATAGCACACGAATAGCGCAACCCTCAGCCTCGCTTTGTTCGACTTCGGGATACACGAATACGCCCACACGAAGCACACGAATAGCGCAACCTAATCCCATTATTAATAAAAACCAGCTGATGATTCGTTTTAACATGCCGTTGAAAAGTTGACAGAAACCCGCTCTCTGTAAATTCGATAATCAAGCTTAATTCCTCTCTAATATAAAACCTTTATCAAGGCTATTATGGCCAAGGCTAAGATGGCGAATAAAATATAAGTGGTTTTTGTAAATTTAACCTCTGTAGTAATAATCATTTAGCGTATATGTTTAGGGTAGAATCTTAAACATTTTAGTTAAATTCTTTTTTGTCGACCCTTTTAACGTATTGTAAACCCTATAGCTGCTCCAATCAAACACAAAATTCCAAAAATTAGGGCAAATTTAGAAAAATTTATCCTTTGAGACAATTTTATTAAAAAATGCAAACTTAAAATTCCGATCGAAAAACTAAAAAACAGAGGAATCCCGCCTTCACAAATTAAAACAGGATTCTTAAAAAATAAATAAAGGCTCGAAGCTATTACTGCCGGCAGAGACATCATATAGGAAATTTTTAAAATCTGATGAGGTTTAAATTTTCCTAAGCTTAAACCAAAAATAGTAGAGCCGGATCTTGATAAGCCGGGAATAACCGAAAGCCCCTGTAAAAAACCGGAAATTACTGCTAATTGGTTTAGGTTTAGATTTAACTTATCAGGAAGCCATCTCGACCGCCGGGATGGCTTCCCGGCGGTAGCAATTCTTTGGAAATAAGCAGTAAATAAAAGACCAAAGCCCATTACCGACAAAAGTCCAGCCCCAATAGCAACTTCTCTAACTAATTTATAAACCGGGAAGCCGATTGTCAAAGAAACAATGGTGGCAATAATCAAAAATCGAAATAATTTTTTATTTTTGAAAAACAAAACATCCTTCCAGTCTCTCCAAAAGTAAATTAATACTGCCAGGGCTGTTCCCAGATGCAAGAATAAAGCTAAGTCAATAAGACTAACTGTTTCGGTTAAAAACTGGCCAGTCAAAGCCACCACCCCCTCGCTTGAAATGGGAATCCATTCAAATATTCCCTGTAAAACTCCCAAAAAAATATAGGATAACATAGGCCCCGTTAGAAATTTTTAATTTATGTTTCAAATATACTCCATGCCCCATTAGATTATTGAAAAAGAAAAAGCAAAATAAAAAAATGAAAGTTACTCTAATTAAAACCAATAAAAAAAATTTTTCTTTCATTTATTTATTATTTCATCTTAATCAACGGCCGAGATTGGTTAATTTATATTGATTAACTTAACAGAGTCCGGGTCTCTGTTACTCTTATTGATACCGTTTAATAACTTGAGGAATAAATTCAAAAATATCAGAAGCCATTAGTCCCTCGCCGTATTTTTTTGAAGCCTGCTCCCCGGCTTTTCCGTTTATAAAGCTAGCTGCTTTTGCTGCCTCAAAGGGTTTAATCTTTCTAGCTAAAATCGCTCCCAAAATCCCGGAAAGAGTATCTCCCAATCCACCGACAGTCATAAATGGACAGCCGGTTTTATTTAAAGCCACTTCTTTGCCGTCTGAAATAACATCAATATGGCCTTTAAGCAATATAGTACAGTCTAAGATTTTTGCCCATTTTTTTACTTTGTCTTTTCGGTCTTCTATGTTTGCCCTTACCTTTTCACCGCTTAAAATTTCGAATTCGACAATATGAGGAGTAAGGACAACAGTTTTCCCTTTAATTATATCCCTCTTTTGAGCTATAGCTCTAATTCCATCGGCATCAATTACCATAGGAATATCTGTTCCAGCAATAATTTCTTGAATAGCTTTTACGGTTTCCGGGGCTCTCCCTAGACCGCATCCTATAATTATTGAATCAAACCCCGCATCGTCCCGACTTGCCAGGAGGTGTAAGGCCGGTCCAGTTCCGACACTAGTCGCACCGGGTTTTCGAGCCAAATCTAAAATAAAAGGAACATATTTGGGTCTTAAAATATCTCCAGCTAAGGGATGACAAATCATATCTGGCAGGAAGGTGGCAGCAATGTTCATTGCTCTTTCCGGGCCTACACAGCAGGTCAAATCTGCTCCAGCTCTTAAAGCAGAAATGGCATTAAAAATAGGAGAACCAGAATATCTTTTAGACCCTGCTAAAATTAAAACATACCCGTGCTTTCCCTTATGGGTCCACAAAGGTCTTTTTGGGTAAATACCTCTTAAATTCATATATCTAAACTACGTGAAGTTTTATTCGCTGGTTTTCTTTTGCTGAACTTTTTCAATTGCTTCCAGGGGACAAACATTTTCCCCTCCGCATTTCTCTAATTTTCCTTGGTCAATAATTTCGGCTTTACTGTCCTTCCCTATCCTTACTCCTTCCGGGCAAGAAGCAGCGCAAGCTCCGCAGCCGACGCATTTTTCTTTGTTAATTTTATAGACCATTTTTATTATTCAGTCCCCCACCACTTTGATAAACATTGTGGTCTGATAT
>Ga0210051_1003666_pt1 | contig 15182 bp, 13 predicted proteins | sample CryGey092014_all_FD_185464 | JGI IMG/M metagenome (GOLD analysis project Ga0210051, IMG submission 185464) | Groundwater microbial communities from aquifer - Crystal Geyser CG23_combo_of_CG06-09_8/20/14_all (SPAdes) (version 2) | ecosystem: Environmental > Aquatic > Deep subsurface > Groundwater...
TACTGTGAATTAATCCTGAGGCAAAAGCATCACCACCCCCAACCCTGTCCACAATATGAGTTATGTCATACTGGGGTCCTGCATACATAATTTTAGAAGGACAGTCATAGAGAATTCCACTCCAGGTATTATGAGACGCTGAAATAGAACCACGTAAAGTAATTGCGAGCTTTTTCAAGTTTGGAAATTTTTCTCCCAATTTAGTAGCCACAAAAAGGTAATCCTCTGCTCTTACTTTTCCTTTTTCTACAGAAGACCCCGGTGCCTTTATTCCAAACACTTTTTCAGCATCTTCTTCATTCCCGATTGCTATATCTGCCAGCCGGACAAGGTCAGGCATAACTTCTGCTGCAGTCTTACCATATTTCCAGAGATTCTTTCGATAGTTTAAATCACAAGAAATAGTAATCCTTGCTTTTTTCGCTGCCTCAATTGCTTCCAGGCAAACATCTCTAGCATTTTTACTAATTGCCGGGGTAATTCCGGTCCAGTGAAACCAATCAGCATTTTGAAATATTGCATCCCAATCGATACTTCCTGGTTTAACTTCACTGATAGATGAAAGCGAACGATCGTAGACAACCCGTGAGGGTCTTTGCGCTACACCGGTTTCCAGAAAATAAATCCCTACTCGACTTCCTGTTCGCTGGATAAAAGTAGTATTTATGCCATATTGACGCAGAAAATTTACTGCTCCATCCCCCAGAGGATTATCTGGAAGACATGTTACATAGCAAACCCTATGGGCAAAAATAGCAAGGCTCACTGCTACATTTGCTTCGCCCCCACCATAAATAGCATCATAAGAACTATTCTGTCCAATGAGTTGAAAATCAGGTGTAGAAAGCCTGAGCATAATCTCGCCAAAAGTTACTACTGTTTTTTTTACCATTTCCGACCTCCTTTTTTAATCATTTCTTTTACTTCTGGATTAACCAAAAATTTTGGCCATCCCCCGGTAAGAACTGCTACAACCGCTTCTACAGCACCTCTTTGAAGGTTCTGAATTGATTCCTCGGAATACCATCCAGCATGGTCTGAAATAACTACATTATCTAATTCAAAAAGGCAGTAATCTTTAGGTGGGGGCTCTTCTTCATGAACATCAATGCCTGCACTGTTAATCCAGCCTTCTTTTAATGCTCTATATAAAGCCTTTGTATCAACCAAACCTCCGCGGGAGGTATTCACTAAGATAGCCGTGGATTTCATTGTTCGCAATGTTTTCTCATTGATAAGATGAAAAGTTTCTTTATTCAGTGGCAGATGTAATGAGATATAATCGGACTCCTCAAGAACCCTGTTTAATGTTGTTAACTCTACTCCTGTTTTTTCGGCCAATTCTTTTTTAACAAAAGGGTCATAAGCAAGAATATGGAATTCAAAACCTTTGACTTTCCCTGCAAGAACCTGTGCAATTCTTCCAAAACCAATTAGCCCTAATGTCTTCCCCTGGATTCGATATATTGGGTCCTGTTGTCCAATATCCCAGACCCCATCACGAATCTTTTTATCATGATTGGTAATCTTGCGAATACAGGAAAACAATAGCGCCAGTGCCTGCTCTGCAACCTCATCGGTCGCGTAGTCCAGGACATTAGCAACTACTATACCCTTTTTTGTAGCAGCAGCAATGTCGATATTGTCCACGCCTACGCCATAGCGGGCTACTACCAGGCATTTCTCAAGTTTTTCAATTACTCTTGCAGAAAAAGGCTGAAGACGAACAATAACACCGTCAGCATCTCTGGCAAGACTAATAACATCCTGTTCGGTCAGACAGTGACGAACTTCTAATTCTCCATTAATGGATTCAATCAGTTTGCGCTCAATATTATAATGCTTATATCCTAAGTCTGTTATAACCACTTTAATCTTCATATATTTTTTTATTTACTGATTCGGGGGTCAGTAACACGCTGGACTTTTACCGCTGTTTTTTCCTGAGAACTTTTTATCAAACTATCCATTAAATTGTCATATTCTTTCCGATTGACCGGAATATTAACTGGCTTGCACAATCTTCCTGAAAGATTCACAGCATTAATAAATTCAACGCTCCAGACACCTTCTTCCCCTGAAGCAATCACTTCTTCGCCATGCAGAATAGCTGCGCAGAAATTTCTCATAATTTCCTTGTGACCGGATTCAACCTCCTGTAATTCAAGAGGTTCCTCTTTTACTTCGGGAAAAGTCCACATATTCTGATTTGTTGCATTATGCTGTGAAATTGAAGGATTCACAGAATACATTTTTAGTATTCCGTCAGCATAAACCAACTTTCCTTTATCTCCGCAAATCTCTATCCTCTGAGTATATGGCATTTCGCATGTTGATGTATAATAATATCCCCAGGCACCATTTGCATATTCTAAAACAGCAGATGCTTCATCCTCTACTTCAATTTTATGAAGTCTCGTGCGCACACTGGCACTGACCCGCACAGGAAGTCCACCTAAAAGCATAAATAAATCAATCCCGTGTGGAGCCTGGTTTATCAGAACCCCACCACCTTCACCCTTCCATGTTCCGCGCCACCCTGCACTACTATAATATGCCTGACTCCTGTAATTAGGGTCAAGCATAATTGTGCGTTTTATCTCGCCAAGTCTTCCGTCTTTAACTATCTTGCGAGCAAGTCTTATTGCTGGAGAAGTACGCAACTGATACATCACTGCAAAAACCTTGCCGCTTTTCTTTGCTGCTTTTAAAAACTCATCAACAGCACTAACTGTAACAGCAATCGGCTTTTCTGGAAGAACATGCAATCCCTTCTCGAAAGCAGCAATTCCAACAGGAGGGTGAAAATAATGCGGCGTGGCAATTACCACCGCATCCACCAAACTGCTATTTATCAGTTCATTATAATCTGTAAATCCCTTTACGCCATTTTCCCGGGAAGTTTTCTTGACTGTTTCTTCATCTACATCCGAAACTGCTCCAAGTTCTGCTTCCGGAAGTTCTTTTATGCTTTTAATGTGCCCCTGTCCCATGCCTCCGCATCCAACTACTCCGATTCGAACTTTATCCATTTTTCTTTTACCTCCTTCGATAAAGAACTTCTCCAGCTTTTCTTACAAGTAGAATCCCTTCATCTTCTCTATTTGCATAATCTTCAACATTAATTTTAAAGGGGTCCATATAATCTAAATTAATCTCCTTACACTTTTGTTTGGGTATTCCAGTTGCCAGAATTACATTTATTCGAGGTACTTCTCTATTGTTAACATAGGTCCCAATTCCCTTAACATGAGTAGAGTGAGCAAGGATTCCACCGGGAATATCCCTGAATTTATCCATTTGTTTTAAGAAATAATCTCTTGTATGATACCCAATTTGGAATAAATATTTTCCATGAGTAAAAGATACTTCTTTTATATGCGGGGCATAGATGATAAGCCTGCCGCCATCTTCAACAACCGGTTCAAGTTTGTACATACACTTTCCTGCTGTCCACAGGTCTTCATACATTGGTGGAGCCACAGCCAGAACAGTATGAAATTTTCTTTTCTTGTATTCTATGTTAAGTTTTTCGGAAAGGTCAGCCGCTCTTGACCAGGATTCTTTTCCTCCTATGTATAAACCATGAACCCGTCCTTCCTTAATCACATAGCAAAGCATTTTTATGGGAATTTTTATGAAAGAAGCTGATTTGTTGACCACTTCTCTCACCGGAGTGTTTTTTACTCCGTTAATTTTTATGTTTGTAATCAATGCTCCAAGCCAGTGAAAACGGTGTATGATTTCTGGGCCTGCAATTCCTGGAAAAAGGTATTTATATCCTCCTGAAAAACCAACAACCTCGTGGGGAAAAACCGGTCCGGAGATAATGATTCTGTCGTATTCAAAAACCCTTTTATTAATTTGCACAGGTATTTCTTCATTCATAAGCCCGCCGGAAATTCTTTTCATATCGCTGTGCGTTATTTTTCCTATTGTTTGCAGGTTTGAAGGGTCATCCCAACAATGGTTGAAGAGCTCTATGTTTTTATACTTTGTCCTGCGTTCTTTTGCGCTTATACCAAGCAATTTATTTATTTTTTCTTCTTTAAGTGGTGGATGCGTTCCCAGAGCAATTATAAAATCAAGTTTTTTTGCAATTAAAGAAAGCTCTTCTGAAATAGTCTTAAAAAATAAACCTGTCGGACCGCTGCGTGTATGGTCAGGGATAATTACCAGAATTCTTTTTCCTGCGTAATCCTCTTTTTTCAAATTCTGGTGTATCAAATTTTTTATTTCTTCTTCTGTAAGCAATTTACACACCCTTCCATCTATAGGTCATTGCGAACGAAGTGAAGCAATCTCGCATTTGGATTGCTTCGGTCACCTCAGGCGACCTCGCAATGACATTTGGGTACAATTAAATGCAACACTTTTGTAACACCCAGTCTATTCAAGCCAGTTTGTATGGAAATATTGTTTTCTGGGCTTGTCTACCCTTTCATAGGTGTGTGCCCCGAAATAATCTCTCTGCGCCTGTATCATATTTGCTGACAACCTCTCTGTGCGGTAACTGTCATAATAATTGAGGGCTGAACTGAATGCCGGAATTGGTATGCCTTTTTTCACCGCTTCAGAAACAACCTCCCTCCATCCTTTCTGATTCGAAATAACTATTTCCTTAAAGTATTGGTCCAGAAGAAGATTCTGCAAACCAGGGTTTTTCGTAAAGGCATCTTTTATTCTTTCGAGGAACTGTGCCCTTATAATGCAGCCGTTTCTCCATATAAGTGCTATTTCACCAAAATTTAAATTCCATTTGTATTCCGCTGAAGCAGATTTCATCAGCTGGAACCCCTGAGCATAAGAACAAATTTTTGAAGCATAGAGTGCATCGTGAATTTTTTTAATAAAAGTTTTTTTGCTACCCTCAAATTTCTTCTCTGGTCCCTTCAAAACTTTTGATGCAGCCGTTCTCTCTTCTTTCAATCCGCTTATACATCGAGCAAAAACGGCTTCTGCAATTGTTGCTGCAGGAACACCAAGGTCAAGCGCACTCTGAGAAGTCCATTTTCCAGTTCCTTTCTGCTCTGCTGTATCAAGAATAAGATTAATAATTGGCTTTCCTGTCTGTGCATCTTTCTTGCTCAATATGTTTGCGGTAATATCTATAAGGTAAGAGTCAAGGTCAGATTTGTTCCATTCTGCAAAAACCTTGTGCATTTCATCAACTTTCATTCCTAAAAGTTCCTTCATCAAGAAATATGCTTCTGAAATGAGCTGCATATCGCCGTACTCTATTCCGTTGTGTACCATTTTAACATAGTGCCCTGCGCCGTTTTCACCAATATATGCACAGCATGGCGTTTTGTCCCTTACTTTTGCAGCAATACTCTGAAAAACTGATTTAATGTGCTCCCATGCTTCTTTTGAACCACCGGGCATAATGGCAGGACCTTTCAGCGCTCCTTCTTCTCCTCCAGAAACTCCTGTGCCGATATACAGGAATCCTTTTCCCTCAACATATTTTGCTCTGCGGATTGTATCCTGGAAAAAAGAATTTCCACCATCAATGATAATGTCCCTTTTTTCCACATGTGGAAGAAGGAGTTCTATAAAGTCATCTACTGGTTGTCCTGCTTTTACCATCAGCATTATTTTGCGCGGAGTTTTAAGCGCCTGAACAAACTCTTCTATACTGTGTGTTCCAACAATTTTTTTCCCTTTTGCCCTGCCATTTATAAAATCATCTACTTTTGATACAGTACGATTAAAAACAGCGACTGTAAAGCCCTTACTCTCCATATTCAGAACAAGATTTTCTCCCATTACAGCCAGCCCTATCAAACCAATATCTGCCTTTTCCACAAATTCCTCCTTTAATTATCTATTTCTTCCACGGTGGTAATTCAGGAAGATATTTATTGAATTCCTCTATAAGTGCTTTTTCATAATCTCCGGCATATATTCCGCTTAAGAATTTATCCAGTACTTCTTTATAAAATTTCTCCCAGGAATCTTCCTCATGGCCTGAATTTACAGGAAAGAAAAGTACCTGATTTTCCCTCGCTGCCTTTAAATCTCCAGGAGCATCGCCTACCATCAAAACTTTGTCCTTCGCATATTTCCCTTTTCCGACATAATTCAAAATCTCGCTTTTACTTCCTACTTCCTGACCTACAATAAGAGCAACATATTTATCTACACCATGCTCTTTCCACTCGCGTTCAAGTGCTTGCTGCGGTGTTGCTGAAACAATGACTATGTCAGCTTTTAGGAATAGTTTTTCAAGACTTTCCCTAACAAATGGAAAAGGAGGAACACCCTGAACAATATTTTCTACAGTATTATTTACTGCCTCTGACCATTCCAATGTCTTTTTCATAAATTGGTCATTGTTTTCCTGCACATATTTTCTGAGGGTTGGATTACCAAGTTTTGATTCTTTTTTTATCCAATCGCGCAGGGGTTGAGCTTGTGGAATTTCGGCATTCCGCATAAGGACTTCTTTTCTTTCTCTGAGTAAGTCAAAAACTTCTATAAGCGCAATAAATCTGTTTGCACCGCGGGATTTTGAATAAAGATTGACAAATTCGGCTGCATCACGGGCATACTTTGAAACTTTCTGCAAACCAAAATATTTGATGATGTTCGGTATAAAACACTCTTTGTGTTTTATCTCCATTGTGTCAAAAGCACAACCATCTGAATCAATTCCTACAAGAAATTCTCTTGTCGGTTTGAAATTTTTAAAAACAAGTGTTGGGTCACTCATCCTTTCCTCCTTTTTTCTAATATGTTTCAGGAATATAATCAGGACATTTCTTTTCTGCAAAAATCTGCTTGAAGCACGTAAATCTCTGCAGACCATTTACAAGTGGAACTGAAACCCACTCCTCACCAATTAAAGGTCTGGCATATTTTAAAAAATCATCTGTTACATCTATTCTTGAATCTGCAATCCATTTCCAAGGAAAAGTTCTTTCTGAAAGTGCTACTTTTTCAAGTGGAACCTTATCATAATACACATTATAAACCGGGGAATCCCATTTCCTGAGGATTGTAGCCATGTAACCACTGCCTTCATTTATTGCTATTTCAACTGCTTTCTTGCCAAGTTTATATGCTTCATCAAGGTCAACCGAAGATGCATAAACTATTGCACTTCTCTGGTCAGTACCCATCACCTGTCCCCTTGCACTTCCCCTCGCATTAAGACCTTTATCGTTAAGATAGTTAACAACAATCTGTTCAACTGTCATCTTGCTTGCACTGAACTGTGTATGGCCAAAACTATCCTTACTCTCGCCGAGATTGCCAACAGGAAATCCTTCGCTTATCACCACAATACATCTCTTGCTTTTTTTTAACTCATCGTTGACTTTGTCTGCAAGTTGTTCGAGATTTAATCTGGACTCCATTATGTAGACCTGAAGAGGCATTGTCCTTTCAGAATCAGCAAGTCTTGCTGCTGCTGGAATATATCCTATTTTTCTGCCCATTGCCTGTATTACAAGAACAGGGTCTGCAGGACATGAACCAGCATTTTCTTCATTTGCGTTCTGGATAAGATGTGCCCAGTATTTCGCAACACTTCCATAACCTGGCGTATGGTCAATAAGTTTAAACTCTGAATCTCCGACATCGTTATCAATTGTTTTTGGAACACCGGTTGCAATCAAATCCAGCCCTGCTTTTTTTGCAATTTCACTGACTTTAAAAGCTGTATGTTGTGAACCATTACCACCTATATAAAAAAAGTAACCAATCTTGTGTGCCTTAAATACTTCAACTACCCTCGCAAAATCCTTTTCCTGCTTGTCCTTTAATTTGTACCTGCAGGTTCCGATTGTGCCTGCTGCAGGAGTGGTGCGCAGAAGAGCAATTTCTTTCTCATCCTGTGCGGATATGTCCAGCAATTCTTCGGTCAGAACCCCTTCTATGCCGTGATAACCTGCGTAGATTGTTTGAAATTTATCAGGATAAGATTTAATTGTATTAATTATTCCTCTTAGAGAATTATTTATTACCGGCGATGGTCCACCAGATTGGGCAACAATTACATTTTTTTTCTTCATAGATTTCTCAGGCTAACTGGTCCCATATATCTAAATTTACTTGATAAAGAATTTTTTCTTTATTAAAAAATCTTTCTATTTCATCAATAGCATGCTTCCCGACTCTGAGACGATTTTGCGCAATTCCACCGGCAATATGAGGGGTTAAAACCACATTTGGTAAAGTCCGTAAAGGGTTATCCAGAGAAGGAGGCTCAGTGTCAGTAACATCAATGCAGGCAGTAATTCTTCCTGTTTTTAGTTCCTCAATCAAATCTTTTTCGTTGACAATTGCCCCTCTTGCAGTATTGATAAATATTGCTCCATCTTTCATTAATTTAAGATTATTTTTATTAATCATCCATTTTGTCTCTTGCGTGGAAGGAGCATGGAGAGAAATTACATCAGAGGAAGACATTAATTCCTCGAGGGATGTTTTCTCTACTCCTAATTTACTTGCATCTTCTTTAGAAAGATAGGGGTCAAAAACTAAAATTTTCTTTAAATCAAATTGTTTTAATAATTTAATTAAGTGTCTTCCTACTTTGCTTGCCCCAATAATTCCTATTGTTGCATTATAAGGGTCGCAGGATTTTTTTCTTTCTTCCTTTTCCTGCCATTTTCCTTCTTTTGTTAACTCTTTAAACCACCAGGCTCTTTTCATTGTCATCAACATCATTCCAAGAGTAAATTCAGCTACACCAATTCCCAGAGAAGTGGTGGCATTGGTAACAACAATTTTTCTTCTTTTTATTTCTTCTCTTACTTTTTCAAGCATAGGTTTTATAGTGCCTGCTGCATGGGCAATAATTTTTAATTGCGGGGCAACACCTAAAATCTGTTTATCAAATTGTGGCGTTCCCCATCCTGTAAGGCATCCATCTGCATCCTTCATTAATTTTAACATTAACTCGTAAGTCACGGATGAAGATTCTCCAAAAACAACTTCACTGAAATTTTTTAATCTTTGAAAATCTTCATCGGCAATGCAGTCCTTTTTCATTTGAGAACTAACAAGAACAGCTATTTTTGGTCTTTGGGACATTCTTCCTCCTTGTTATTTTAAATCCAAGGTATAATGGACAGAACGAGATATTTCTTTAAAACCATTTTTCTCATAAACTTTCTGGGCGGATATATCATTGACAAGAGTAGAGACTTTAGCTATCTTCAGTCCTTCTTTGCGGAACAAATCCACTATCCATTTATTCATTGCTGTTCCGATTCCCCTTCCTCTGTAAGCAGGGTCTACTGCATTATTACCAATATTTCCAATCTTATCATTATAATCTATACCGAATGTTGCATAACCCACTACTTTGTTTTCTTCTACAGCCACAATAACATTGGAAGGATTATTCCTGCATCCGGATTCAACTTCTTCCATTTTTCTTTCATCCCATCTTTTATTGCCTACGACTCCATGCCGGTCTTCCACCAGTTTGTGCATTGTTACTTCACCCCATGCAATCCGGGTAATTTCCACAATTCTATCGATATCTTCTAAACTCATCTTCCTTATTTCCAATTTTCCCTCCTATAAAATTATCACAAATTTTTTCATTATGTTATTTACGAAAATTAATTTCAATCATTTCTGTTGGTGGAATATTTATCTCTAGGCCAGTAAAGAATGCCACCCAACTCCCCTAAAATTGTCCTTCCTAAATAATAATTTTTACCATTTGACCGCATCCTCTACTTCTTTTTCATTTCTCAGGTGGTCACCATCTGCTCCCCAGGGAATAATAAGTTTTGTCTCATAAGCACTTATTGTAGCACTGTCAATGACATCCCGAAAGCTCCTGCCTGTCCTCTCTATCTCCCTGCTGGATTGTTGTGCAAGCATTACATTAAGAGCATATTTCTTTGCTATTTTTGCCTGTAAAATATTTCCTATTCTCCAGGGTGACCTGTAACCCATGCCGAAAATAGGATATCTATGCAAAACAGAGGGAACAGTGTAAGTAAATTTTTCCCGTAATTCTACAGCGCTTTCTTCCATTTTTTTAATCACTTCTGTTCTCCAGCATCTTTAAATTCTGATTTTCTCTATAAAATTATTTATGGGTAATTAAATCCACCGGCTTATGTGTTCTGCCTGACTCATATGCTGCAACAACTATTTCAAGAGATTTCCTTCCATCTTCTCCGGTTATTGGAGGCTCCTTGCCTTCTCTTACAGTACTTACAAATTCTTCAACATATTTTTGACGAAGGTCATATGTTTGTTCAACTTTAATTTCATTCCATTCATTTTGTTTAAGCCCTTCAAAATTTTTTGCTGTATATATCTGCAGTGGGTCTGACAAGATTATCTGGCCTTCACTTCCGTAGATTTTATCTGCCAGAACAGCTGGATTTTGCAGTTTGCCCACACCCCTAAAGCAGGAACTTGCATCAATTGCCCCCATTACTCCATTCTCGTATAAAATTGTAGCAAAAAGCGCATCTTCAACTTCAGCAGGAGTAGTAAATGTTCCGTATTCACTATAAACTCTTTTTGCCTCAAACCCTGTTATAAATCTGATGTAATCAATATTGTGAGAAGCATTCATTATTAATATCCCACCACCACTTTTTTCTTTTGAAATTCTCCAATCAGTTTTTGCTCTTCCAGAATAACCACCCGTCCAATAAGATTCTGGTTTATCTCCAATTGAATTTATGTGTATAGCAATTATTTTTCCAATTGAATTTTTCTCAATCAGTTCTTTTGCTTTTATAATAAAAGGAAAATATCTCAGAACAAAACAAGTAGAAAGTTTGACATTCCCTTTTTTACATTCTTCAATCATTTCATTTGCATCTTTTAAATTTGTAGAAATTGGTTTTTCAACCATTATGTGCTTTCCTGTTTTTGCTGCTTTTATTGCAATTGGAGCATGGAGATAATGTGGGGTAGCAATATATACTACCTCAACCTCTTTGCTGGAAAGAAGTTCTTCAACTTTATCAGTAAAAGGTGCATTGTATTTTTCACCCAGGTCTTTTGCGAGAGCAATATTGGTATCCATAACCATAGCAATTCTGGCATTTTCTGTTTTGCTGATTCCGATAGAATGTGCTACAGCAATTTCTCCGCAACCGATTATTCCTATTCCCATTTTGTCCATTCTAAATTTCCCTTTCGTATCCGCGGAATTTTTTCGCATACTGCTCAAGCCACTTGCCAGGTTCTCCCTTTCCGATAATCTCAACAGAAAAATGACCGCTGAACTTTTCTTCTTTCATAAATTTCATCGGGATACGGTGGTCAATCACGCCTTCACCGAGCAGGCAAATATCCATTTTCGCACCATTTTCCAGATACATTCCATCGTGGATATGAAGATGTTTTATGTAACCTTTCAGATTTGAATACGCATAAGAAAACGAATCTAACAGACGGAAAGGATGCATCACATCCCACAACGCATTGAGTTTCGGGTGTTTTGCTGTTTTCAAAACTTCTGCAACTCTTACACTCTGACTGAAATTATCATGAGTTTCCAGCAGAATTTCCACTTCTGTCCCTTTTGCGCAATCCGCAGCTTTTATCAGTGCGTCTGCCGTAAAAGAAACTACCCCTTTTATTTCTCCGGGTGCTGTCTGGCCGCCAAAAACCCGTATATACGGGCATCCTGTATCAACGCACAGTTCTATGTATTTCTTAATTGTTTCAATATTGCCCTTTTGCTTTGATTCGTCTGGAATTGCAAACTGCAGGGAAGTTGCAACGCAACTCATTTCTATGCCTGCATCTGCAAATGCCTTTTTTGTTGCAAGTCGTTCTTCTTTTGATGCAGCAAGTTCAATCCCGTGTTTCTGATTGGACTCAACCCTGATTTCAACACCGTCATAGCCGTATTTCTTTGCAGCATTTAAAATTTGTTTTACGTCCCAATCCGGACAAAGCCACGTCATAAAACTCAATTTCATTTTACCTCCACAAGATTTTTGTAATGTTCAGATATTTCGAAAATCCCGCCGCTTTTATTATAGAAATCTTCATTCAGATTGAACAAACCGTTTTTTGTCTTTGTCCACTCTGCGCCATAGCAGGGATGGAATTTTAAAAGTTCGTCCCATCTCTTATAATTCTGGTGTCCGTTTGTCTCAAGCACCCCTATATTCATTCCAGGTAATGGAGCAAGTCTTGCCGCAACATTTTTATTCCAGTCAACCAGAATTGGACTAACTGTTAAGTCTGCGCAGAAACAGGGAATATTTTTCTGATGTGCAATTTTTGCAATCTTCAGACTCATGCTCAATGTTTTTGCAATTGGTTTAAGAGCAATGGCTCCATACCCCATCTGTATACGCTTTTCTGCATCTTTATCAGAATGAGCACTTTCATCAGCTGCAATTCTGATTCCGAAATCACTGACATCTTCTTCATACTCCTCAGGAAATGGCTCCTCAACAATTGCAATCTGGTCAAATGCTCCTATTTTCTTAGCATGGTCCAGTAACCTCTTAAGTCTTTCCTTATTGTCATAGCGTCCATTTGCATCAAAATAATATGGAATTTTGCCATCTCTGGTATGCCCAATCCTCACTCCTCCTATTGCTTTATGGATTTCTTCAATACGTTTCATATCCCACTGGAGCATCTTTTCTCTGTCGCCATCCTTATCCGGGTCAGAACCGATTTTGATTTTTAGAAAAAAATAACCTTCTTTAACAGCATCAATTATTTCGTTTATAGGAACTGCATAAGCCATCAATGGAATGCTGGCAATATTTGTATGCCTGCAGGACAGGGCTTCTTGATATTCTTTTTGGATTATATCGTCAAATTTTGTAATGCCGTTCTCACTGGAGTACAAAACCCATGCAGCATTGTCTACTGCTACAAGGGCATTCAAAATAAAAGTCAATCTTAAATTGGGATTGTTTGTAATTTTTTTACCATATTCATAAACATCTGAAAAAATTGATTCTAACAACTCTATTGGCGTTGACCATTTAATATCCATAGTACATTTTAGTGCAAATTGCGTAATTGCAAACATCAGTGTGTTTCCGCCCGATTCAGAATGTGAAGAAAAAACTGAAGCATCTGACCAGAGCACGCTCTGTGTTCCAAGGCCTAAACCAATTTTACCTGAAGAGCTTTGCAGCAAAGTAACGCTCTGCCATATCTCTTTCGTATAGCCACCTTTGAACCCAAAAGGTCTTACAAGCAGCTCTCTTTCAAAATTACAATTTGTTTTTTCTATCTGTATTTTTTTCACTTTTCCTCCCTGTTAACCCACGCATAAGCAGGGTCATCCCTCGGTTTCATAATTCTTTTTTTCCCGGCAAGAACCCAGAGGTAATAAATTTTATAGCCAGGAATAACGCCTACAGGATGATAACCCTTCGGGATAGTAACCACATCATTATTTTTAATTACATAAATTTGATTCATTTTCTTATTATCATAAACCCTCATTACACCAAAACCATCCTGCGGTTCCAGTCTGAAAAAATACAGTTCCTCAAGTTTTGATTCATAAGGAAGATTGTCAACATTATGCTTATGAGGAGGATAACTTGACCAGTTTCCAGGTGAATTTATGGTCTCACCAACCATCAATTTCTCAGCTTTCACATTGTCACTTGCAATGTCGTAAACATATCTTATGTAGCACCCTCTCCCTACTTTTCTTAACCTAACCTGAGAAGGAGTAATAAGCTGTGGAATAGTTTTTGTCTTAGCAGGGGACTTGCAAACTGCAATTTCAACCTCTGAACTTATTGCTGTAATTTTATATCCACATTTTGGCGGCACATATAAAGCATATGCTCTACTTTCAAAAACAGAATTCCTCCTGCCCATTCTCCAAATTTTTCCCTCACATCCTACCTTGCATTTTCCATTTAGAATCACCAGCACTGTTTCAAAATTTTTGTTAATTTCCTCAAATAATTTGCCTCTGGATAAATTCAACAAGCCAAAACGGATAAGGCGAAGTCCTTTCTTTGTATTGCTAACTATTGGGGTATAGCCAATTTTTCCTTTGTACACTCCTGAAATTTTCATCTTCTCTCCTATTGCAGTGAATACCACAAATCAATTATTTCGCTGCAGGGTAGTTCGTTTTTTTCTCTTGAAAATTGAAGAATTAGTCCGCACTTCCTGCCTTTTAATGGAGCAAGTATACGCTGAAAATATTCTTTCAAACTTTCGCCTTTTTTCCCGGGCCAGACACCTAAATAAAACTTCCCTTTTGAAATCATCTTTGTCATAATACTTTCATAATCATACTTCTCAGGATTGCCGAAATTTAAACCTTTAATTTCTTCAACCTCCAGATACATATCCAAAAGGTGATTGGAATTCCCACAGAAATGAATCCATCCGCCTCCAAACGGACTTAAGGCTCTTTTAATATAAGGAAGGGAAAATTCCCTGAAAAGATGTGGCGATAGATTAGTAGATGAATCGTCACATAAACGTACTCCGCCACCATCCATATAAAGACAAAGTGAACCGTGATAACCCGAACACAATGGTTCTCCTGCTGCTTCTTTAAAAATTTTCGTCGTTTCTATATAAACTCTGGTTGAAATATCCATAAGCCGATGGACAAATTCAGGGTCATCATATAAATCAGTATAAATTTGTGGACCTCTGATTAAATGAGCAATGTCAAATGGCCCCTGCGTATCGAAACAGTAAATATTAACGCCGTTTTTTATTTTGCTTTTAAAATATTCTATATACTCAATGGCCGTCGGTATAAGTCCTCTGTTTCGAATATCGCCAGGAATATCTAAGTTCTGGACTTCTTCTTTTGACAGGGTTCCTTTCCCGAAGGGATCCATTCGGACAAACCACGGCATCTGGTCATCCTGAGTAAATATTGGCTTCAAGCCAAATATGCTGGGCACAACCCCGACTCCAAGATTTGCCCTTATGCTAAATTGCGCATCGCCTCCTGCTTTTGCAAATCCAACCAGCCCCTTCAACTGTTCAAGAATCATTTTCTCTTTGTTGAAAAATTGGTCTTTGAGGGTATAATGAACAAAATTATTCAACTCCGGCGCTTCTGTTTCCTGCAGGATAAGCGGCAATGTCAATTGCAGAGTAAAATTCCCCAGAAGTTGCAGAGTAAAATTCCCCACCTTATAGACAAATCCTAAAAATTGTAGTATAATAGACCGTGGGAAGAGAAGTTGTATAAATTTTTCCCTTCCCGAAGGAGGTCTATTATG
>Ga0210051_1003670_pt1 | contig 15170 bp, 9 predicted proteins | sample CryGey092014_all_FD_185464 | JGI IMG/M metagenome (GOLD analysis project Ga0210051, IMG submission 185464) | Groundwater microbial communities from aquifer - Crystal Geyser CG23_combo_of_CG06-09_8/20/14_all (SPAdes) (version 2) | ecosystem: Environmental > Aquatic > Deep subsurface > Groundwater ...
AATCCACAGAAGCTATCATAGTTGCTACAGCTGATGCCATTTCTTGCACCCATCCTTGCACCAGAAATGGCATCAGCTGTAGCAACTATGATAGCTTCTGTGGATTTAAAATCTACGTCTTCGTGGTGCGCCTCAATTGCATGGATTACTTCGTCCGATAATTTAAATTTTTTAGCAATATCACGGCCAATCTCCACATGAGTGCCTTGCACTTCATGATCAACTGCTTTTCCAATATCGTGTAAAAGTCCTGCCTTTCTACAAAGTGCTGTATTTGCTTCTAATTCCTCGGAGAGAACCGCTGCAATATTGGCAACTTCAATAGAGTGCCGAAGTACATTCTGGCCGTAACTTGAACGGTATTTAAGCCTTCCTAAAATCTGTACTAGTTTAGGATCAAGTCCTGCAACACCAACATCAAAACAGGCCTCTTCGCCTGCCTTTCTTATGTCTTGAGCAATTTGAGTTCTAGCTTTCTCCACTGCTTCCTCAACTCTCGCAGGATGAATCCTACCATCTGAAATTAGCTTTTCTAAAGCAAGTTTTGCTACATGACGCCTTACAGGGGAAAATCCAGAAACAGTGATCACCTCAGGAGTATCATCAACTACTATCTCTGTACCAGTAAGTCTTTCAATAGCTTTTATGTTTCTTCCTTCCCTTCCAATAATTCGCCCTTTCATCTCATCAGAAGGAAGCTCTACTATTGTGGAAGTGCTCTCTGCAGTATGAGGAGATGCCTGCCTTTCCATTGCTAAACTCAATATTTCTTTTGACTTAGCCTCGATTGCTTCTTTTTCATGCTCTTCAAGACTTTTCAGATGTCTAAAAAGTCTCTCCTTGCTTGCTTTCTCAGCAAGCTTCAAAAGAAGCTCTCTTGCTCTTTCTCTATCTAGCTGAGAGATCTTTTCTAAAATCTTTAACTGCTTTTCTTTAATACTCTCTATTTCCTCTTTTTCTCTGTCTAGTGTGTTTTCTTTCCTTCTTAAAGTTCTTTCTTTATACTCTATTGATTGATAACGCCGATCTATCTTATCTTCCCGCCCGGAAAGCTTGGCTTCTATATCTACTAAGCGTTTGCGGCGCTGACTTTCCTCCTTCTTTGCTTTCTCGGTAATGGATAGAGCTTTGTCTTTAGCGGTCAAAGCTTCTTCCTTAGCTTTAGTTTTAGCATTTTCTAAAAGAGTCTTTGCCTTCTCCTCTGCTGTCCCTAGAAGACGAGAAGCAAATATTTGACGTACTAAATAGCCTATTATAATACCGGCAAGTACACTTAGGGTACCTACCAGAAAGATATTCAAATTCATACTTAAGTCTCCTCTGAATAACCATTTTTAGGTTAAATTGATAAAAAGTTAACAATTAAAGTCTATGTGAAGTAATTATCGACCTAAGTTAATTATAATTTTTCACAAGGCTAGTGTCAACTTTATTCGGTTTTCAAAAACAAAAATTAGGGCAGATTTCCACCCTAATCCCCAAATAATATTTCTAAATTCACAAGTTATATCCTTAATTTAAAATTCCTTAATATCCTAAATCACCTAGCCCCTATCACCTACAACCTAATCCCTAACTCACTTTATCACCTTATCAACAATCCCATACTTCACCGCCTCATCAGCAGTTAAATAAAAATCCCTATCTGTATCCTTTTCAATCTTAGCAATATCTTTTCCTGTATGCTCAGCAAGAATTCTATTAATCCTTTGTTTAATTTTAATAATTTGCCTCGCAGTAATCTCAATATCCGATGCTTGGCCTCTTGTACCACCCATTACCTGATGAAGGAGAACTTCAGAATTAGGAAGCGCAAACCGTTTCTCCGGAGTACCAGATGCTAAAAGAGTTGCACCCATTGATGCTGCCATACCAATACAAATAGTGCTAACGTCACAAGAAATATATTGAATGGTATCATAAATTGCAAGACCTGCTGTTACTGATCCACCAGGAGAATTAACATAAAGTTTTATATCGCCTTTTTCGTTTTGAGATTCTAGAAATAAAAGCTGAGCAATAATTAAATTGGCTACCTCGTCTACAATAGGACCTCCTAAAAAAACTATTCTTTCCTTCAAAAGACGAGAATAAATATCGTAGGCTCTTTCGCCCATGCTAGATTTCTCAATAACAGTAGGAATAAGAATGGACATAATTTTTTTGGTTTAGAAAATAAAGCTTGGTTTCTAAGTTCATTGTAGAATATCTGAAGAAGAAGTGAAAGGCCAAAGCTTAAAATCCCAAATCCCAAATCACAAATATCAAACAAATTTCAATATCAAAATTCAAATTTTAAAACAGATTCTTTTAGATTTTGGAAATTGGAATTTCGAATTTGTTTGAGATTTGGTGCTTAATGCTTGAAATTTTCTGCCGAAGCGGACAGTGCTTAGAATTTTATTCATTAACATTCATCTCTTTTTAAATCTCAAATTTATCTCTCAAAAACTTCACTACCTTCTTATTCCTTAAAACAGACCTTAGATACTCTCTATAATCTTCACTTTCAAAAACTTCATTCCATTTCTTAATTTCCTTTTCGGAACTACCCTTCTTGCCAGTTTGCTTATATACTAAACGAATCCTTGATTCTATGTCTTGCTTTGATTTAGAAATTTCTTTATCAAGCTCTTTTCTAGAAATTGTTATTTTCTCTTTTCTGGCAATCTCTCTTAAAACAAGTCCTATTTTTGCTCTTTTTTCAGCTTGGTCTTTCCACGAAGAACGCAAGCTCTCTTTAGTTTTACCGATTTTACCTAAATAATCACCAAATTTCACACCTTGCTGTCTTATTCCATCTTTATACTCCGAAACCATTTTATCTAACTCTTGCTCAATAAGTATATCTGGGATTTCATCAAATTTTGATTTCTCAATAAATTCTTCTAACAACTCCTTTTCAGCTCTTTGCTCTTCTTTAAACTCTTCCTCCTTTTTGAGGTTCTCTTTGGTTTTCTGTCTTAAATCCTCTAAATTCTCAAATTTTCCCAAAGACTGAGCAAGTTTATCGTCTAACCTGGGCAGTTCAAACTCCTGTACATCTTTCATTTCCAGCTTAAAATGCACTTTTCTTGATGCTAAATGCTTTTGAGGAAAATCTTTAGGGTAGATAATGTCAAATTCTTTTCTATCACTTTTTTTTAATCCAATAAGCTCTTCTTCAAAGCCTTTAACCATCATACCTTTACCAATAATAATAGGGTGGTTTTCTGTCTTACCGTTCTCTAAAGGCGCTTTATCTATAAAAGATTCAAAATCTACCTCTACTCTATCTCCTTTTTTTGATTCTCGGCTAACAGACCTGATAATCGCATTCATTGACCTTAAGCCTTCTACTTTCTCATCAATTTCTTCTAAAGAGGGATTCTTCACGGTTTTACTCTTAATATTAACAAAACCGTAATCTACTAAATCAACTTTAGGCATAATAGATATAATTGCCTTGTAAACAAAATTGTTTTCTGGGGCCATCTGCTTTATCTCAATTTTCGGCATACCCAAAGCATCGATTTTCTTATCTAAAATAGCCTTAACATATGTTGCTTTTACAATATCTTCCGCAGCTTCAGATAAAATCTTAAATTGACCAAGTTTCTGTTCCATTATCCTTCTTGGTACTTTCCCAGGCCGAAAACCTTTAATCTCTGAAGGCGAGATACTTTGAGAAAGTCTTTGAGAAGCCCGATCAAGATATTTATCATACTCAGATGATAAAACCTCTATATTTAGCTCGATTTGAGAGCCTGATAAACTTTTTTGTTCAATCTTCATTGTTTTCACTTAATGGTTTTAAAGTCTGCATATTTTATAGAAAAGCCGACTTTGGCCGGACTTAAACTCCAACTCACTAGGGACTCGATGCTACTCTACCGTCCACCCTTCTTTAGTTTTAACTAATTTCCCCTCAACTGTAAACCCTGCAGCAAGCCTGTGTCCTCCCCCACCAAATTTCCCTGCAAATTTACTCACATCAATACCTGCATCTTCTGTAGTACGCAGATTTCCTTTAACATGATTACTATCAATTTGGGTTAGAAGAAGTGCAAGGCGAGTTCCCTTCACAGTATTAATAATACTTGCAACACCAGTCAGATCCTGAGTAGAGGTCTTAGTTTCCTTTAATTCTTTAAAAGATACTGCCGACACTGCCATTTTAAGAAGTCCGTTAATCTCCACCTTTGACAAAACTTTGCCCCAAACCTTAAGTGTAGGAAGAGAGTTAATCCGAAAAGTGCTTTTTGCGATTTTAGGAAGATAAGCACCTTTTCTAACAAGCTCTGATGCAATCTTTAGAGTCTTAGCAGAAGTATTGGGAAAACGAAAAGATCCTGTATCAGTAAAAATGCCAGTAAGAAGTGCATTAGCTTTTTTCGCATCAATCTTTACTTTTAGATAATGAAAGATATCAAAAACAATCTCTGCTGTAGCACTTGCATTTTTATCCACAATATTTATTTTACCAAAATTATCATTAGTAGCATGATGATCTATATTCATTATTTTATTTTTAAAGTTTTCGAGTTGATCTTGAAAACCAGTCTGAGAAAGGCAAGAACAATCAATTGTGATGACTAAACCAAACAAAGAGAAATCTCCAACTTTACCTGTAAATTCATTTACACCATCTAAAAAATACAAATTCTTAGGAACAGAATCAATACATAAAAGAGCTGCTTTCTTCTTCTGCTCATCTAAAAAATACTTCAAAGCTAAACTTGCGCCCACGGCATCACCGTCGGGGTTTTTGTGAGCAACAATTAATATCCTACTGGCCTCCCTCACGGAAGACATGAATTTAGAGGCTTCTTTAATCATAAAAAGAATTAAGAGTTTCTAAGAATGCTATTCTGATCCGTCCCGCCCGAGGCGGAAGAAGAATCCCGTTGGCACGATACGCGTAGTACGTACCACGCATAGTACACGCCGTGGATATTGCAACATCTTGGACTAACGGGGGTCTTTCTTCCGTCCTTCTCCACCCTGGGCGGATCCGGTAGATCAGTCTTGGGTTGAAGAAATTCGGGAATTAGTCATTTGCAGCTCAAGATCCTTTCCCTAATCTTTCAAACAAGTCTCCGCTGCTTCTCTAGTAAGCTTAATCAATCTTGCATCGCTAAGACTCGCCATTTTCAAGTCTGGAATTCCAGATTGACGTATACCATACATTTCTCCAGGACCACGTAGTTCTAAATCATGCCTTGCGAGTTCAAATCCAGAGTAGCACTTCTGCATGTAATATAGTCTCTTCTTAACATTCTCTGACCATGAATCTGTAAATAAAAAACAATGAGATTTCAATTCAGAACGGCCTACCCTCCCACGAAATTGATGGAGTTGGGCAAGACCAAATCTTTCTGCTCCTTCAATTAACATAACAGTTGCATTTGGAATATTTACTCCTACCTCTACTACTGATGTAGAGACCAGGACATGAGCCTTATTATCTAAAAAATCTCTCATGATCTTTTCCTTTTCTTCGGCCTTTAACCTACCATGTAAAAAACTAACTTTGAAACTGGGAAAGATGTTAGTAGAGAGATTTTTAAATTCTTCTTCTACAGATTTTACAGAAAGCTTGGATTCAGAAATTACAGGACAGATAACAAATGTTTGATGTCCTTTTCTAAGTTCTTCTTCAATAAATTTATAAGCCTTATCTCGCTTTTTAGGAGGTACTACGAAGGTATCAATCCGTTTTCTCTCCCTAGGCATTTCTTTGATTACAGAAAGATCAAGATTACTATAGAGTGCCAAAGCAAGACTTCTCGGTATAGGAGTTGCGGTCATTGTAACAAGATGAGGAATTTTTCCAGAGCCTGATACTTTCTCGAAAAGTCTTTTCCTTTGCTCTACTCCAAACCTATGCTGCTCATCAATAACAACTAAACCCACATCTTTAAATTTTACTTCGTCTTGAATTAGAGCGTGCGTGCCAATAATTAAATCTATTTTCCCTTGTGCAAGAAGCTTTAAAAATTCTTTTCTTTTCAAATTATCATCTTCTTTGTTTTTTAAAAGCTGAGGCTTTAATTTCATAACCTTACTATCCACTCCAGTAAGTAAACCTACCTGCACTTTAAAATCCGAGGTAAGTTTTGCTATTTCCTTAAAATGCTGTCTTGCTAAAATTTCTGTTGGCACCATTAAAACTGTTTGGTATCCTTGTTTTACAGCTTGCAATATTGCCATTACGGAAACAACTGTTTTCCCTGATCCAGTATCTCCTTCTAAAAGCCTGTTGGCAGGATGTTCTTTCCCTAAATCTCGGAGTATTTCCCAAGCAGCGATCTTCTGATCAGAAGTTAGACTAAAAGGAAGAGATTTAACAAAATCTTTGGCTAACTCCTGATTAAATTTAATAACACAAGTTTTCTTTCCTTCCCAATCTTTTTTGAGTTTTAAGTTTCTCAACTGAATTTCAAAGAGCTCTTCAAAACCAAGCCGAAATCTCGCTTTTTCTAATTTCCCGTTACTTTCAGGAAAATGAATAAATTTTAAAGCTTTATTTCTTGGTAAAAGTCTATATTTTTCTATTACTTCTGGGGGTAAACTTTCTTTAATTTGGTCATAAACCTGGGCTTTAATTATATATTTTATTTTTGCTCTAAGCCACTTTGAACTTATCCCTTCTGTCACTGAATAGACTGGCATTATACAAGAAGAACGATTTTTTCTTACTTGCTCAAAATCAGGATTTTGTAAAGAAACCTGCGAAAATGCGTACTTAACTTTTCCTGAAAAAATAAAAACATTACCTCTTTGTAAAGTATTAGTAAGAAATGGCTGATTAAACCAAATAGCTTGAATAGAACCTGAGTCATCAGAAATAATTGCTGAGGTTATAAGAAAACCCCTTTTAGTCCTTTTATTCGAAATAGAAAGAATCTTGCCTTGGATAGTCTGTCTCTCGTTGTTAACCTGTAAGCTAGTTATAGGCACTATAGAAGAAAAATCATCGTAACGAACAGGAAAATAGAAAAGAAGATTAGATACAGTAAAAATTCCCAGTTTCTCTAGGAGTTCCTGGTATTTTTTACCAATACCTGGAACTTTATTAATTTTATCTTTTAATTTAAGCATCTGTTTAAAAATTCCCAATGACAAAATGTCTAGTTGTATTTCTTGGTCATTGGTCATTCAGCCATTGGGTATTAATTTCCGCCCAAGGCGGATCAGCATGGGGCTGAAGAAATTGGAAATTGTTAATTGGACATTTGCAGAGCTAGATTTTGAGTAGTCCAATAAAATTCCACTTCTCTAAACATTTAAATAGCCTATAAATTCATGACCTGTGCGCCTGATCCGACTTGAACGGATGACCTTGGGCTCCGCAAGCCCACGCTCTATCCAACTGAGCTACAGGCGCAAGTGCTTTGATATTACAACATAACATAAAATAGCAGGAAATGATACCTTTCGTATGTTCCTGCATAAAGTAAAAAATAGGCTATTAGGTTGCTAGATTACTCCGCCAGAGGCGGATTAGGAACTAGGAGAACTTAGTCCTACAACCTACTCCCTACCCCCTAATCCCTAAATTCGTAATTCGTGATTCATAATTCTTATCTATTCGTACAAAACTGTGGCGATGGATCCATATAACATCCATATAATTCCCATTACCTCTAAATCTTCAGAATTCTTGCCATTTGATCCGAAAAAGACTCCTCCTTCTCTTTATCTTCCGGAATAAACTTCCTTAATATATCTCTTACCTTAAAAGGATCTTGATCTTCTAGTTGTATTCTTATAACAGGAAGAAACTTTCTATCTACTACAATATTTAGCGTCTTTAAATAAGGAGGATCATAAAGAATCCAAAACATCCTTATATTTTTATAATCATAAAAAATATCTCCAACCCTAATACCTTTATAAAAAATCTCAATGGTAAGTTTATCAGGTTCTTTGCGAGCATAAATAAACACTACTACTCCCAAGAGAACAAAAGTAATAATAGTAATAAAATCCCCCCAAATAAAGCCCAGGACCAATAAGACAATAAAGAAAAGTACCGCAATAACATACCAAGAAGGATCTTTCTCGTATTTAACAAACTCTCTTGCTTTCCATTTTAGAAGAGATTTTACCATTCCCCTTTCCTGACCAGCAATATTCACTTGTCTCTCAAACTCTACAACTTTGCTTGTTTTTCTCCTCTTCCTAACCGCCTTCTTACTTTTTAAAGAAGACTTACTTTTTCTAGATTTAGTAGTTTTTTTAACTTCTGGAGAAGGTCTTTTCTTCCTAGATTTGACAGCCTTTTTAGTTCTCTTAGGTTTAGCTTTTCTACGAGTTTTTCTTCTCTTTCTGATGGAATCCATTGGTCTTGGCATAAGTTTTCAATAGTAAGTTAATTTTCTATCACTATTATGGATTATTTGAAATAAAAAAACAAGAATAGACTTTTTAGTAAATTAATTTCGGAGAGAGAGGGATTCGAACCCCCGGTCCACATAACGCGGACACTGGTTTTCAAGACCAGCGCTTTAAACCACTCAGCCATCTCTCCTTCGGAGAGGATGGGATTCGAACCCACGATCCGCCTTTTGAGCGGATAACGGTTTAGCAAACCGCTGCCTTCAGCCACTCGGCCACCTCTCCGGAATATATCTTCTAAGCTGGTATAAAAATTATATTACAGAAACCACCTTTAGGCAAACGAAAAACTCCAAGTATTGGAATTATGAATTATGAATCAGGAATAGTAGAGTATATTTGACAATAAACTTCCTAATAGTCCCAATAACCTAATAACCTAATTTTTAATTTTGCATTTATTTTACCCTCTCGCTAAAACCAGTCCCCAAACTTCCCTCGCTCCAGCTTTCTTCAAAACCCTCGCACACTCGGAAAGACTTTGCCCCGTTGTCATTACATCATCAACAAGAACAACAAATTTGTTCGCTGCTAACTTTGGTTTTGTGCAGGTAAAAGCTTGTTTAACATTTCGAAGTCTCTCTTTTCTCTCTAAACTCATTTGAGGCTTAGTTTCTTTTATTCTAGCAACTAAATCTGTCCTCACTTTTATATTAAAAAACTCCCCTACTTTTTTTGCTAAGACTTCTGATTGATTAAATCCTCTAAAAAGAAGTCTTTTTTTGTAAAGAGGAAGTGGCACTAAAATTACACTTTTTTTAGAAAGTAATTCTTCTCTTTCTTTTTTTAAAATCTTAATCAATAAATGGGAAAGGTCATCTCCTAAATCTTTGACAAAAAGATACTTAAAATAATGGATTGATTTTTTAAGAAGATCGTCCTTATGATACGAAGCAACAACAACTCCGTCCAAATAAGTTTTTTTAGAACAATTTTCACAAGTTTTACCAGTAAAACTCTTCTTTTTGCAAACAGGGCAGATTTGATGCTTTCTAAGCTTAATCTTTTTAAAGCAGGCGTTACATAAATACTTCCCCTCTTGTCCACAATCTATACATTCAATCGGAAAAAAGACACCCAAAAAGATGCCTTTTAATTTGAATAAAATATTTTCCATAGGAATTAAACCAAGACCAATTCTCCTTTTTTAACCCTTATTTTAATAGGTTTTTTAAAATTATCTTTAGAGATTATCTCTGCTATCCTATCTTCAACTTCCTCTTGAATTACCTTTCTTACTTTTCTCGCACCTTCAGCTGGATCAAATGCTTTATTGCTAATTTTTCCAACAATATCTTTATTTAAAGAAATACCAAGTCCTTGCTTCTTAACTCGCAGTTTGAGTTTTTCTAACTGAAGTTCTACTATCTTTTTAATATCTTTTTTATCAAGAGACCTAAAGACGATTATTTTATCAACTCTTCCTAAAAATTCTGAGGGAAATTTTGCTTTTAAATCCTTTAAAACTTTTTCTTTAATTTCTTCATATTTTATATCCAACTTTTTTCTACCTCTTTTGTCTCTGAAACCAGAGATCTGCGCTTTTCTTAAAAAATCCATTCCTATATTAGAAGTCATGATAATAACAGTATTCCTAAAATCTACTCTTCTGCCTTTGGCATCAGTAAGATAGCCATCTTCTAATACTTGAAGTAAGATATTGATTACCTCAGGATGTGCTTTTTCTATTTCATCAAACAAAATTACGCTATGAGGGTTTCTTTTTACTTGCTCGGTGAGTTTTCCTCCTTCTTCATATCCTACATAACCTGCAGGAGCACCTAAAAGGCGTGATACTGTAAATTTTTCGGAAAATTCAGACATATCCACTTTAATAAAGCTTTCTTTGTGTTTAAAAAACTTTTTTGCTAAAACTTTGGCAAGCTCGGTTTTTCCTACTCCTGTTGGTCCTAAAAATATAAATGATCCTTGAGGCCTATCATGAGAATTAATTCCTATTCTTGACCTCAAAATTGTCTGCGATAACTCACTTATTGCATTATCTTGACCTATTATCTCTTCTTTTAGCCCTTTTTCTAATCCTTTAATCTCCTCTATGTCACAAACAGAAATTTTATCCACAGGAATATTCGTTGCAAGAGAAACAACTTTGGCAATTTCCTTAAAAGTTACCTCACCTATAAATTTCTTTTTAGGAGTCTCGTCCTGTCTCATATTAAGTAGCACATCAAGTTTTCTCTTTAAAGCAATATGTCTATCTTTCAAAACTGATGCCTTTCTAAAATCTTCTTCTTTGATTGCTTGCAATTTTTTAGAATCTATAAGACGAAGCTTTTCTCTTGTTTTATGGATTTTTCTTATGTCTTTCACCTGACCTCTTTCAAGTCTTACTAACGATGCTGCTTCATCCAATACATCTACAGCCTTATCAGGCAAAAATCTTCCTGTAATATATTGATTAGAAAGTTCTGAGATAAGACTGATTGCTCTTTCTGTTATTTTCACTCCATGAAATCTTTCATAATTACGTTTCAGGCCCGAAAGAATCTTTTTAGTTTCCTTAAGGCTCACTTCTCGAATTACAATTGGCTGAAACCTTCTCTCAAGTGCTGGATCTTTTTCAATATATTTTTGATACTCTTCTAGAGTAGTAGCGCCAATACATCTCAAATCTCCCCTGGCTAAAGCAGGTTTTAAAATGTTAGCAGCATCCATTGAGCCAAGAGCATTTCCAACACCTGCTACATTATGAATTTCATCAATAAAAAGAATAATATTAGAATCTTTTTTAACTTCAGAGATAATCCTTTTAACTCTGTCTTCAAATTCTCCTCGAAAAGCAGTGCCAGAAACCACAGACGCTAAATCCAACGCTAAAATTCTCTTTTCTAATAGAGAATCTGGAACTTCTCCTGATACTATCTTTCTAGCAAGTCCTTCTACTATAGCAGTCTTTCCTACTCCTGCTTCACCAATAAGTACAGGGTTATTTTTGGTTCTTCGCATTAAAATAGTCATTAGTCTATCGATCTCTTGCCTCCGTCCTACAACTGGATCAATAAGGCCTCTGCCCGCTTTTAATACTAAGTCTTCTGCAAACTCAGAAAGAAGGCCTTTTCTAGGTCTTTTTACTCCTGGGAAAAAGCTACTCTCCCCTATGTCGTGTCCAAAAGGTAAATCTTGAAAAGGAAGGAATTTTGGAAAACGAGAAGTAGATTTTACAACTGCCTTAATGTGCTTTTTAACTTTACCTAAATCAACACCGCTTTTCTCTAGACAAAGGTAGCCGCAAGAAGAGTTATCATTAATAATCTCTGCAAGAAGATGCTGAGTACCAACGTAATTTCCTTTCATATTAGATGCCAAAAATAGTGCTTTCTTTAATACTTTCTTAAGTTTTTTGGAAAGTTTTATCTTTTTGCTATTAGATGTAACTTCATCTATTTTCCCTACTTCAAAAAGGATCTTTTGAAAATCAGCATTATACATCAAAAGGATCTGTCCACCTAAAGACCCAAATTCTTTCAAAATTCCTAAAACAAGATGTCCTGTACCGACATACTTATGCTTAAGTTCAGATGCCACTATCCTTGCAGTTACAAGAGACCTTCTTGCTCGAGTACTAAATTTGTCCAAAATGTCTTCTTGCATAAATTTAGAGATTAGATCGTATGGGAATTGGCTTTTTTAGAGTAAATGTGAACGATACGAATCCGCCCAGGGCGGACGAATGGAAATGGAATGCGAATAACTGTGCGAATTATCCGTTGGCTTGTACCGTATATTACGGCACTTGGTGTAATACGTGCGTTGTAGGAATTAGCTCGTATCATTCACATTGCTTCTTTCTTTTAACATATCAGAAAAACAACTTAGAGTAAAGAATAAGATTTGGAGCTTAAAAAAGCGACGTATAAGAATACTTCGCCTTGACAAAAACTACTTTTTTACAAGAAATTCTCTAGAAAGTCATTTTGTAAAGCTTCCCATTACCCACAAAGTATAAACTGCCCTCAATAGCAGCAACAAAGCTGATACTCGCAAAACTCTTCTCCGATAGTAAAATTCTTCCTCGAGTCTCTAGGTCTACTTTATATATATAATCATCAGAAGAGACTACAAAAACCGCACTCTCATCTTTAGACCAACAAGCTTTCTTGCCATTTCCTAAATCCTTCTGAACATTAGAAAAAGGATCTATATACCAAATATTTGTATCGGAAGTTTCTTTATTACTAGTTGCACAGAGCATTTTTGATCCAGAAGGTGCCCAAATTACTTCTTCGCAAAAACCAGGCAAAGTCTTTTCCGTCTTTTTCTTATTGACTATATCAACAACATATATTTTATTATCTAAATTTTCATTACCAGTTTCTTCTTTAGAGAAAACAGCAATATATTTTCCGTCAGGCGACCAACGGGTATCAGCTCTATTAAATTCTAATTCATCAACATTCTCCCACTGAGAGCCATCAGAATTTGCAGTACTTAAATACCCATTATTCTCTGACCCAGGGAAAACATAAGCAATCTTCAGACCATCAGGCGAAAAGGATACGTCGTGGATACTAGTATGAAAATCAACTCTCTTTTTTATCTTCAAATCAAAGAAGGTAAGTTTTTCTGCGTTAGAATTCTTGTCAAAACAACTTAAAACTGCCTTATTGAAAAGAGGACTAAAAGTTACCTTTCTAATATCATCAAAATAAAACGGTAAGCTTAAAACTTCCTTTTCTGTCATATCGCTAAGATTTAAACTAGAGATGGCAATCTTCCCTTGATCAACAAAAAACAATTCATTTTTATCATGATAAAGAGACGCAAAAGAAATAACCTTATCAGAGACCTCCTCAATAGTAACATCCATTACAAACTCTATTTCTATCTCCTTTTTCTCTCCTCTCCCAATATTAAAATTTTCTAAAACAAAATCTTTAAAATCTTCCTTTTGGGCAACTATTGTATAAGTTCCTGGCTCTACTTTCGCATAAAAATCTTTTGCGCCAATCTCTCCAAAATCTTGATCCCCTATTTTAAGCTTAAAAGGATAAGTATTCACTGAAACTATTACTTCCGCCTTATTAAGTACAAAATAATAATAAGCAAAGCCAGCACCTCCGAGTATTGCGATTATTAACAAAAATACTAATAAAGCTTTCAAGAATCTCATTGTTTTCTAACTAAGGTTTAGTTTTAAGTCTATAAAGAGATTTATCGTACTTATTTATAAAATAAATATTCTCATCATTATCTATCTGAATAGACTCGATGTCAAACTTTCCTTCGGTAAAATCTTCTATCAAAGTTTTTTCACCTGTATCAATATTTATAGCATAAAGTGCGTCTTCAGTAAAACTCCCGTCTTCAGAGTAATTTTTAGGTACAGCACAGATTAAATTTTGAGGATCTTTCCAGGCACATTTATCTGTAGTGGTGTTCACATCTAGAGATTTCTTGTCGGAGCCATTTTTATTCATTAGCCAAAGAGACGGACCACTCTCTCCATTATTAGTAACATTATATAATATCCTATCCCCGCCTAAAGACCATACGGGATATATACTGTAACCATCACTAGTGATCTGTTTTATATTCTTTCCATCAACACCAACAACGTAAATATCGCCTCCACCTCCCCCAGGCATAGAGGAAAGGGCAATTAAATCACTACTAGGAGACACAAACATAAAGGGCAAACCAATTTTAGTCAGAGAAGCTAATACTTTCCAATTACTACCATCTAGCTCTGATACAGATAAATTACTTTCAAAATCATCATCGTAATACATACTCCCTTTTCCATAAACATAAATAATTTTATTTCCGTTCTCAAAAAAATCCACATCCTTCATCCCTTCATCATAGTCTGCAATTTTCTTGCCATACTCACTAAAGATAACCTTCTTAAGACTCCCACCTATTACTTCTAAATCAACAATAAGCTTACTATCATTAGAAGACCACTTTACCTTAAAAACAGTATCGCCAGACTCAAGTTGTCCTACTTTCTCTTCTTGATCTCCATCAAGCCTATAAATATCTTTATTGGAGGTCATATAAAACACAATATTTTCCTCCCTATTCAAAAAATAAGAAAGTAGATCTCTCTTTAAGACTTGCCTGCTGGGGACAAATTTTAATTGTATGCTTATTTCCTTTTCTTCCCCCTCACCTAAATGTATAGACTTTTTATAGGTTTCATAATCCTCTTTCCACACCTCAATATCGTATTTTCCTGGTTTTAACTCAAAAACATCCTTATCTTTTTCTTCTCCGTTAATACTTACCTTAGCATCGCTGGGAACTACCTTTAAATTTAAACTTGCCTTGCCAGACAGAGCAAAAAAATTAAAATACAAAAATATCCCTCCCGCAATCACCAAAATCAGAACTAAAATAATTATCAATATTCTTCTCTTCATTCTTTTATTTGCTTATACCAAAACAAGTTGTTGGAAGACGTGTTTTAGGATCAACTACACCATAGGCTTGATGCATAAAGACATGAACTTCAAAATGAAGATGACAACCACTTGAACAGTCTCCGCTTCCCCCCTCACCAAAGCCAGGCTTTCCACCTATAACCGCTATTTGTTGTCCCGCTTTAACGCTTTCTCCACTACTAAAAAAATCCTCAGGTCGCCTCACATGTCTGTATACTGTCAAAAATCGCTCGTTTTTAACCTCAACATAAGGCTCTCTGTTACATTTTTTACCAGTCTTACCTATCTTTATCTTACCATCATGAGCTGCCAATACTGGAAGTCCACAATCAGCATCACCATCTATGTTCAAGTCTATTCCTTTATGTTTACCTTCTATAGGGT
>Ga0210051_1003673_pt1 | contig 15163 bp, 19 predicted proteins | sample CryGey092014_all_FD_185464 | JGI IMG/M metagenome (GOLD analysis project Ga0210051, IMG submission 185464) | Groundwater microbial communities from aquifer - Crystal Geyser CG23_combo_of_CG06-09_8/20/14_all (SPAdes) (version 2) | ecosystem: Environmental > Aquatic > Deep subsurface > Groundwater...
CAGCTTTAGTTCAAAGAATTTCTGAACTTAAAAAACAAATTGAACAAAGTAAAGCTATTTAATAATTTACAATTAAATATGAGAAGGGTGACAGAATAAATCGCTATGCGGGATTAATGTATACTCTTACTATATGATGAATATAGTGCCAACGATCAAGTGATTGAGGCAGTCAGAGTAGTTGCTTTCCCAAACCTACATGAATAACTTGACTAGTTACTCTACTGCAGAGGGAAACATCTTGAGATGCTATGGCGACTGGAGGGGTAAGACCTGAAAGAAGTTAATCATCTCCTCTTCTCTTATTTGATTATAAATTAATTTAACTAAAAAAGTATGACCGAAATAAACATTGGAACAGCTCAAAAAAATGGAGAGTTATCAGATGTTAATAAGAAAAATGGATGGAAAAAATCTGAAAGTCCTCTACCTGCTCATACAGGACAAAGACAAATGAATTTCTTTAAAGCTATTGAATTAGTAAATGATGGTGAAAAAATTACACGTATTGAATGGGGTGATGAAAAAGTTTATGGTATTAAAAAAGATGGTTTTTTAATGTTACATAAGGATGATGATAAATTTCATCAATGGATTATTAATGATGGAGATCTAGAAGCAGTTGATTGGATTATAATATAATAATATGTCTCAAATAATAACAATAAGACAAATTGATAATGGGTTTTTGATTGAATCAAAGTATCCAGAAATGGATATGGATGCAGAGATTCATGCTATTACAGTAGATAATATTTCTGATGATGAAATAAAAAATTTTAAAGTTAATGATGAAGATAAAATCTGTATTGCTAGATTACTTAATAGAATTAATGATCTTATCGGTGTTTCATATGATAAATTTGGTAAAAAAAATCTTAATATAACTTTTGATAAAAAAGGGCATAAAGTAGAATAATATGAATAAAAAATCCATTGCTAAAGATTGGATAAATACATTAAAAAATAATCCAAAAAAAATTATTGCTTGGGCTAAAAGAGAAATTGCTGAATATGAGAAATTAATAAAAATTTTAAATGAAAAATGATTTTACTTATGAAACATTTGCTTTATTTGATTTTGGAGGTTATTGTCCATCTTGGGAAACAGGAATAAATAACTCAGATTGTTTACATCATATATTAGGCAGAGTATCAAATAGTCCGTATAATGCAGCACCATTAAATAATTTTTTAGATCACATGCCAGAAGGAAGGAAAGAGTTACTTCCATTGAGTTCACAAATAGTACAGAAACAATATCTAAAGAAAACAAAAAAATATCTTGATGTATTAGGATATAAACCTAATAAAGAAGATTTAGAATTTTTAGAAAAATATAAAAAGTATTATGAAAATTCCAGTTTGGTTTAAATATCTTAAAGGACGAAAATTTAAAATTTATATGGATGGAACAGTAAAAACTATAGACAAAGAAAGAGAAATAGGATATCTTACCGCTCACGATTTTAATGAAATTGTTCGTTTAGAATTACATGGTATTGATTTAGATTTATTTATTAAAGATAATCTTAATATACCTGCTACAATGACTGAATTCATTGAAAAAATGTTTTTAGAAATGGAGCAGAAAAAAAAGTATTATAAAGAAAAATGTATGAAAACATTCAAACTAAAAATTTTACAAGATTTCATGACTGAAAATGAGATCTTAAAATTAACACAAAAATATAAACAAGCAATTGGTATGAGAAAAAGTGGTGGAAGTTTTACACAAACTGAAGAAATGTATAATGATTATATTAACAATCATTTAACATTTAGACAAATTGCTGATAAATATAAATATAAAGGTGAAAAAATTATACAAAAGAAAATTTCAAATTATGCTTTAGAATTACAACTAAAAGGAATTTCACCAACAACTATTACGAAAAGAGCAACAATAAAAAGATTTGAAACAGTTTTGAGGTCAGATATTGAAAAATATATCAATCGAATTGATGATGAAAAATCTCGTGTTGTTTTAGAAAGACATAAATTAAAAAATGAAACAATGAACTCAATTACCAATGATTTAGGTATTTCATATTCTTATGGTTATATATTGTATAAAAATGCGATGAATCAAATAATTCAATGGATAGAAAAAGAATAATATGTATATTCTTAAATTACAACATTCATTTTCAGCGGCTCATAAATTGACACATGCCTACTCAAAGGAATGCAATGATAATATTCATGGACATAATTTTAAGGTTCTTATTAGAATTCAAACCCATGAATTAGTTAATGGAATGGTAGTTGATTTTAAGAAAATAAAAGAAATAATTAATCAGCTTGACCATAAAAATCTTAATGATATCTTAAAATTTGAACCAACAGCTGAAAATATAGCTAAGTTTTTATATGACGAAATTCTAAAATTATTTCCAGAAGATATTAAAAATCCAAATTACCATTCAATTAATGTTACAATTTGGGAATCTGATAACGCATCTATAACTTATTTAATATAATTATATGAAAGAGCTCAAGATTTGTGAATGTTTTAATAGTCTGCAAGGAGAAGGAAAATATGTAGGAAAGAATTCTATCTTTCTCCGTTTATCAGGATGCAATCTCGCGTGCTTATTCTGCGATTCTCAATACCATCTTAAAGGACATATAATGTCGACTGATGATATTAAAAAAGAAATTGAAAAATATAATAGTAACTATTTAGTTATTACTGGAGGAGAACCTTTAATTCAGCAAGAAGGATTAATAGAGCTATTATCAATATTACCAAAAAAATATTTTGTTACAATTGAAACAAATGCAACTATAATGCCAAATGAAAATTTATTTGACCTTGTTAATCATTGGTCTTGTTCACCTAAACTTGCATCATCAGGAAATGATATAGATAAACGAATTAATTATGATGTTCTTAAATTTTATAATCAATGTTATGATTCAATTTTTAAATTTGTTGTAAGTAATAGAAAAGATCTAAAAGAAACTTTGTTTTTAGAAGATCAATTACAATTAAATAAAGATAAAATTTATCTAATGCCAGAAGGTAAAACTATAATGGAGTTAAATATGAGAACTCAATCAATTATAAATATGTGTAAAGAAAATAATTTTCATTTTTCGCCTCGTCTCCATATTTTAGTATGGGGTACAAAAAAAGGTGTCTAATTATTAAAATAATTTTATGATAAAAAATCCAAACATGGCACGGCTTGGAAAAGATAATCCAAAATGGAAAGGCGGAAAAAGTTCTGATTTTAGGCGACGTATTATGAAAGCGGTAAGTGGGGAATTAATTCATCATAAGGATGGCAATAAGACTCATAATACTAAATCAAATTTTGTTAAACTAAAACCAGGTATTGCTAAAACTAGTACTGGAATAAAGAAAGTAACGGCGATTGGAAAACATAATATTAAACATCCTGAAAAAGGAAAAAAATAACATGTCTATTAGAGAAAAATTGAAAAAAATAGATAGCGAAAATAAATGGTTTCAAGGGTGTATTCTTATATTTGTAACAATATTTTTTATTTTTCCCATACTTCAAATTTTTATTAATAATTATGGATTTGGATATATAGGATTATTTCTCTTGTTAATAGCTTATATTTGTTTATTATTTAAAAAATTAAAAAGGTGGTTTTACCCAATTAATTTTTTCGCTTCATTTATATTAACCATATACGCTATTATATTAAATGATATACCTTTTATGGTTACGAATGGATTTATTACATTAATTTTACTAATTAAACTATTTAAAAAAGAAATTATATGAAGAAAGTAATTATCATAGTATCGGGTGGGATGGATAGTATAACTTTACTTCACGAAATTGCCGATAGATATTTACCTGAAAATATTTTAGCTATTTCATTTAATTATGGTTCAAAACATAATACAATGGAAATTCCAATGGCTATACATAATTGTGCTAAATTAAAAATAGACCATAAAATTATAGATATGGTTCAAGTATTTTCTAATTTTAATTCGGCATTACTTGATAAAAAAGATTCAGAAAAAATTCCAAAAGGACATTATGAAGATAGTAATATGAAAAAAACCGTAGTGTCTTTTCGGAACGGTATTTTTTTATCTGTTGCGACTGGAGTGGCAGAGACAGTTGGAGCAAGACAAATTTATTATGGAGCTCATGCAGGAGATTTTTCAATTTATCCAGATTGTCGTCCTAAATTTATTGAACATATGAGTAAAGCTGCATTATTTGGAACATATAATCAAGTAAAAATTGCAGCTCCTTATTGGAAATTTACTAAAGCAGAAATATTAAAAAGAGGAGTTAAATTAGATGTAGATTATAGTATGACTCATACATGTTACAATCCTCAAAATGGAATTGCTTGTGGATCTTGCGGTTCATGTATTGAAAGATGTACTGCCTTTATAGTTAATGAAATTAAAGACCCTATAAAATATCAAAGATCGTGGAAAAATCAAATAGAATATACACGAAAAATACTTAATACTAAAAAGAAATAATATGAAAGAGTTACTACTTAAATTTTGGATTTGGTTTGGTACAAAAATAATTGGTTTTGAAATTATAGATATTTATTCACCTAATGAAAAAGATGTAGTAGCTATTATTTTTAGCCATTCTGAATCTTATATAGATAAAATTCAGAAAATAGAAATATAATATGGCATTTAATAAAAAAGCGTTTTATAAAGAAGCAGATAAATGGATTAAGAATAATGGTTGGACTGATTATAGTTATACGATTGATTTTGAACTTTATAGATATAAATTAGAGGAATTTCCTTATAAGCCACAATATCTTATATCAAAAGATAGAATACCTTATTTTCTTCAATTCTTTCAAAAAGGTGATTGGAGTCATGCTAAAAAATTAGGATTCGCTGGAACTGGTATAGATTACTATAAATATAAGTTTCTATTGGCTATCCAACGAATAACCGGTATACAAGTCGGTTTAGTCATGTGGAACGAACAAATAGATAAATTTGTTTTCCGTCAACTTGACCAGTTACCAAAACCAGTAATTTTTTGGAAAGGAATGGGTTGTCGGGCACATGAATTAAGATATTATGAATTAGAATATGATTGTTATAAATGTTTTATAAAAAGACCTGATATTACCCATGAATGTTTACATCAACATAAGAGATTTTTTAAAAGAAAAAGACGTGAAATGGCTATGTGGACAACAACCTGTTTTGCAGATGAATTTATAATTCAACAAAAAATGTTATAATTATGTATAATCAAAAAAAACTTAAAGAAATAGCAGAAGAGCTTTTAAAAGAAATTGGTGAAGATCCGAATAGAATAGGTTTAAAAGATACACCAAAGAGAATGGCAAAAATGTGGACGGAAATTTTTAAAGGTTATGATATAACACAGTTACCAATTATAACTGTTTTTCCTAATAACAATGATGGTATTTCTTATAATCAAATAATTTTAGATGAAGGAATGTTTGTTTCATATTGCGAGCATCATATGGCTATTTTTAAAGGAAAATATTATTTTGGTTATATTCCAGATAAATATCTAATTGGACTTTCAAAAATAGCTCGTATTATAGATTATTTCAGTTCACGATTACAAGTACAAGAAAGATTAGGTGAAAATATTGTTTCGTTTATGTATCAAAAATTGAAACCAAAAGGAATAATTCTTGTTTTAAAAGCAAATCATTCATGCAAAGAAACAAGAGGCATTAAAAAAGAAGGAAAAATGACAACTTCGATTGTAAAAGGAATATTTGAAAATGATACTGGAGCACGTGAAGAATTTTTTAATATGATAAAATTATGAAAGAAAGATTTTATGATGCATGATAAATTTTCCCTTTTTTTAGCAACAGGCTCAAAACAATATCTTGAATTCCTTTTAACAATGAATGTTAAAAATATTCTTATTTCATTTTTATATAAAGAACCTTGGCAATTAAAACCTCTTTTAAAATTAAATAATATTAATTTAATGTGTGATAGTGGCGCCTTTACAGCCTGGAATCAAGCAGAAAAACAGAAACGAGCAGGTAATCCTAATTGGAAAAAGTATCTTATTAATATAGATGAATATGCGGAATTTGTTAAAAAACATTCAGATATTATTTATAGAGCTGTCAATTTAGATATTATTCCTGGTGAAGCAGGACAAATTCCAAGCATAGAAGAAAAAGAACAAGCAGCAGAACAAGGTTGGAATAATTATCTATATTTAAAAGAAAAATATGGACTTGATACAATTCATGTTTTTCATCAAGGTGAAGATTTTAAACATCTTAAAAGAATGTTAGATTATTGTGATTATATTGGAATATCACCTTCTAATGATTATACAGATGATAAAAAATTAGCTTGGCTTGATCATGCTTTTCGCTATATAATGAATTCATCTAATCCGACTATAAAAACTCATGGATTTGGCGTAACATCACCTAAACTTGTTAAACGTTATCCTTGGGCTTCAGTTGATAGTTCATCATATTCATTAACAGCAGCAATGGGTTCAATATTAACTCCTTGGGGACGAGTTTATATATCAGAGCAATTTCAAGGTGATCCTGACCATATTTTAAGACGACCGCAAGAAGTACAAAATCATATAGAAAAATATTTGTTAGATAATATAGGATATGGAATCAAGTCAATGACAAATAATAAGGAAGATAGAATAATAGAATGTCCAAAATGTCACTATCAACAAACCTTTAGTAATAAAATACAAGCATATAAAGCAAGAAATTTTGCTAATATTATTTACTTTTTAAAGATACAAGAATACATAAGAAAAAATGGACCTACTAATGATTTTCTAAAACAAACTACTATGTTTTAAATATATGATAACAACACCTTTATATTTTTGGAATGAGGATTCTCCTTCTTCTTTAATTACTTCTTCTATTTCAACAACTTCTTCTGTTCCAATGACAGAAGTTAGTAGTGTTCATGAGTCTACAACAGTGTCTACAACAGCATCTACAACAGCATGTGTACCAAAAAAAATAAATAAAAAAATTGATGTAAGAGAATTAAATAAAATTTTATGCCAGAAATAAAATATGGAATAATAGCAACTGAAAAATTTGCTGAACCAAAAAATTGGGAAATTTGGGATGCACCTAACAATGAAGAAGTATTATATCAATATTTTCCTGAAGGAACTTGTCTTTGTCCTCGTTCGTCTTATCCTGATTTTTTTAAATTACATTTAATTACAATTCCTAATAAAAAAGTTGTTGAATTAAAATGTTTAAAACTTTGGATAAATTCATTTAGAAATGTAGGTATTTCACATGAAAATCTTACATATAAAATAGCTAATACTTTATTTGAAGTATTAAAATTAAAATACATTTTTGTTTTAATGGAATATTCTCCAAGAGGAAATCTAACCACTTTTCCAATGACAGAATTATTAGATGATCATTTTAATTCAGGTCTTAGAGAAGAAGTTAGCATAATTAAAAGAAAAATACTTAATAAAATAATATGAAAACAAAATTAATTCTTAGTGAATTTCAGGAACAGTGTCTCTTAGTGCAATATTTAGAATTAAAAAAACTTAAGTTTAGTAAAATCGCACAAGAAACATATACTACTAATTGGGGTACTATATCGAAAAATCGGAAATCAGGGCTTCGTAAAGGTGTTCCTGATTTAATAATTATTATTCCGATTGATAAAAAAATAAATAAACTTTTATTTATTGAAATGAAAAGAAAAAAAGGAAGTGCAATAAGTTCAGAGCAAATAGATTGGTTATATGAATTAAATAAATGTCCTACAGTAAGAGCTGAATTTTGTCATGGATTTGAAGAAGCTAAAAATCTTATAGATTCTTTATTAAAAGATAGAACTAAAATTTGCGTTGCATAAAAAAATAATAAACTGTTCCTTTGGTAAAAGACCTTAAAAACTGAAATAACTTTCAGAATAATAAAAGTCTAACCAAGGAATGGTTTATTATTTTTTTGTGTTTTTTTCAAATTGTATTTGAGCATCAATTATAACATCATATTCATTAATAAGTGTTTCTAATTTTTGTTCGTATAATTTAGTTTTTTCATCATACCGAATTTTAGCTTGATTTTTAGAAGAAGATGTTGCTTCACGATTTTGAATAGCTGCATCATAACGACTATTTTCTGCTCTTAATTTAGATTTATAAGTATTAATATTATTCTTAACTTCAGATAATAAAAACGAGAATTCATCTTCTGGACGAATATGTGAGATTTTAGTTCCTATTATACGTAATAGAGCTTCTGATATTGCTGTAACACGACCTTGAAAATCAGGAATTTGCAAGAAAGCTGAATATAATTTTTGATACATATATCCGCCTTTACCTTCTGGAACAACCGAAGGAGTCCAAGATGGTAACCAAGACATTGCAAGATAATCCTCAGTAGCAAACATTTTTTCCAATGGTGTTGCATCAGATGGGTATATTTCTTTTTTAGTAAATGTTGAATAATTATATATAGATTCAAATGTTGGTTTTATAATAAGTTGTCCAGGCATAAAAGCAGATAAAATATTTTGTCCTTGAAATACAGCATTTTTACCTCTTTGAGTAGTTGTTAATAATTCAGGATGAAAAATTAAATCGGAAGCTGAATCTATTCCTAATGGCATTGATGTCATTTGTCCCCAAGGTAAATAACGAGAAAAATCTAATAATTGAATATCGGTTATATTACCTCTAGTATCTTTAGTTACATCTGTAACAATAAACCAAGAACCAACTGATTCTGGTTTAAGGCGCTTAATATCATCTTTTGTAATTCCATAATAAGCAAGTGATGCTGCAGCTATAGAGCCAAAGATAAAATGCCATTTAGCTATGGTAAAAGGTTTTCTAATTTGTGCTTTTATTCCAGCATTAATAACTTTAGCTGCGAATGTAGGGAAGGCAGCGCCAGCAAATGAACGTCTTAGAGCTTTTAATGCTCCTGAAACCTCTGAATAATTATATATAGCATTTTGTGCGAATTGAATTGCTTCTTCTCTTCCCATTCCTAATTCATTTGTTGCCCAATCAAAACAAACAGATTTTGCCCAATCTTCCGAAAATGAATATAAGTCACCAGCTTTAATCCAACCCTTTTTAACAAATCCATAAAGAGTCGACATTAAATCAAGGGTAGATAATTTTGAATCATTATAAAGTAAAGTTTTTAATTCTTCTTGAACTTCATCTATTCTCATGAATTTTTCAATTTCTTCAATTGCGTAAGTTTGTTTTGTAGCTCCTTCAGAAGCTAATATTTTATAAGCACCTTTATTAGTTAATGAATTATAAAGATTACGAACCCAATAATCGGTACGTTCAATAGGAACACCACTCCAATCGGCTAAAAATAAATTTGATACAGCATTAGCAAATCCTACAGCAGGATCTACAATTGTTTTCATTCCTTTAACTATACCATTAAATAAACGGAATGATCTATCAACTGTCGTTGGTAATTCAATTAAATTTTTTACATTGCTATAATACCATTCATGAATATATTTACCTCCTAAATTTCCATAAGCAGGAGTTTTAGGAATCATATTAACATACCCTTTTTCAATATCTTGAATATTTGAAACAATATTTTTATCTTTTGATAAAGCATCTAGATAATCCCATATTACAACATCTTTCATTTCTTGCATTAAACGTGTTATAACAACATAAGGTAATTTTTCTATACGTTTTAATTCTTCAATTTTATCTTGTTTAATAGGTGCAAATGTATCATATTTTTTATTTTTTGGTTTTAATTCATTTTTTACAAAGTTATCTCTTTCTTGTCTTGTTTCAAATTTTTTAACAATTTTTTGACGACCATCACGATAAATAACACCATAAGCATCTTTTCTCAATTTCATATAAGCTTGATTTGAAAGTCGTTTTTTTAATATATCATAAGCAATTTTATTTGATTCCTCAAATGCTTCATATATTCTTGGAAAATATTTACCAAGATATTCTTTAAATGTTTCTTCTTTCATTAATCCTCTTTTAACAAGATCATATCCAACTCCTACAAATTTTGATTCAAGTTCTTTTGCTATAATACCTAATTTATCATTACTATAATCCATTGATTCTATCTTTTTAAGAACTATACTTTGTTCATCGGGTGTAAGTTTAGATAAATCTTTTGCCATATCTAATACTTCAGATTTAGCAAGTGCTATTCCTTTTTGTAATTGTCTATCATAAGGTCTTAAATTCTCAAGTTTTGTTCCAAATAAATATTCAAATGGATAATGAACAGATATTCCTGGTGCTTTTGCTGAAGGAGTAGTTACTTTAATTTCAGATAACTTATTCATAAACCATTTAAATCCTGCATAAGCCTTATCACCAATTATTTTTTGCCAGGTACTATCTATCCCATTTGCGATTTCAGATGGTAAGAAAAAAATTCTTGATTGTAACATTAACTCTTTAGGATATTTTTCTGCTTTCCCAACACCAAAATTATCATCTATAAATTGTGAAACAATTGCCGATTTATCAATTTTTGATTTACCTTCTAAAAATTCATTAAATAATTTAACATCCAAATCACGAAAGTAACCTTCGTCTTTTCCTGCTTTTTTAGCATCGATAAGTTGTTTATTCAAATCTTGAATTTCAATTTCAATCTTAGAAAGCCTTTCTGCTTTTTGATTATTTACAATTCGTCCTGTTTGGTCTTCAAATTGCTGTAAACCTTTAAGCAGTTTTTCTTCTCTTAATAATTGAGCAGATGAAACTCCTTCAATTTCTCTTTGTTTTTTTGCTTCAGCTATTCTTAATTTAGCTGCTGCTACTTTTTGCTTATCAATCTTTTTGAGTTCAATAGCTCTTTCCTTTACTCTTTCAGCATATGTTTTTACTTTTCTTTCTTCAGCATGAATTTTTTTACGAGCTTCAAGTGCTTTATATTCTTCTTTTGATATTTGTCTTTTTACCCAAGGAGTTGGTTCAATGGGTTTAGCTTTTACTTTTGTTACTCTTTCTTTTTGAAGTTCTTCTAAAGTTTTTTGAAATTGTTGTTCTTTAGAAATTTCTTTCTTATTATTTCCTATAACCCAATTATTCATTGTAAAATTCGATGAATCTTCATTAAATAAATAATCCTTATACTGATAAGGTAATTTATCAAATTCAAATAAAATTTTATTTGGAGATATTATTTCATGAATAAGAGGTAATCTACTAGACTGTAATTCAGATTTAGATTTACTATACATTGGAAGATCACCAGATAATGTTTGTCTTGTTGCCCATACCTCAAAAGATTTTTCTGATTTATATTTTTTATTATTAAAAAATTCAATAATATCTTTACTAGGAAATTTTGGAAGTTCATCATTCATTGATTGTAACCATTTTAAAATTTTAATATTTCCTTCAAATTTTAAAACTTTAATATCATACTTACCTGGACGTATAAGCATTTCATGAGGGACTTCAAATGTTTGTCCAACTTGACTTAAATTAACAATAATATCTTCAGGATTAAATTTAGCTTCTAAAATTTCAGGAATTTTATTTGATTCATTTGATAACCTTAAATATTTCGCTACATATTCTTTTGATGGCATCCAAAAAGTTATATCTTCTGTATAATTAATTTTCTTTTGATTAGGTAATCTTCTAACTGCTCTATATAGAATAACTGGCTTAGAAGGTTTATAAGGACTTAATTCCTTCATAATCTGTTCCGTTAAATCTGATGACTTATATATAGAAGAACCTAAAAATTTCTGGGTTTGTTTTGATATATTGCCTATTCTTCTTTCTTTCAAAGCAATAGCTCTTTGTTCAATTATAGAAGGTTTACTTACCGCCTGTTTCATCGTCGCGCTGACTTGTTTAGATATTTCAGGAGTAGTTCTTTCAGGACCTAGTATAACTTTTTTATCTTGTTCCACCTTTTTTAAACTAGTTTGTAAAGATTTAATAGCATTATCAACTAGTGAAAGTTGGGCAGGTTTAACCTTTCCAGCTTTTAATAATTCTTGTTTTACTTTTAAATTATTCTGAAGTTTTTTTAATAAAGATTGAGCAGCTTGTGGATTTGAATCAATAAGCATTTGAAATCCTGCTTTTGCTCCAGGAATAACAGGAGTTTTTAAACCACCTTCTATTAGTTGAGGCACTTGTTGTCCTCTTATAATTTGCTCCGGTGCTGTAACTGGTTTTCTTGTTATAGGTTTTACAGCTTCTTCTTTAGCTATTATAGGTGTAATAGGTTTTTTAAATTTAAAAATTAGTGTATTTCTTGCTGATACAATATCAGAAAACGCTTTTTGAGAATTTAAAATTTCATTTTCTGTCGGATTACGTCCTAATCGCGAAAATAAAGTATCAGGATGTACATTTTTAACGGAATTTCTAAACGCTGTATTAATTTCATCGACAGTAGCACCTTGTTTTAAATTTAAAATTCTAAAAGCATTTTGTTCCTGTATCATATTTTCACCTAAAATAATATCTTTTCCTGTTTTAAAACCTTTACCAATTATAAACCATAAAGGATCAGCAAAAAGACGCATAACAGAAACGTCAATCAGAGAAGCAAAATTAGTTGTTCTTTCAAATAAATTCTTATTTTTATCCATTACATTTTTAACAAGTGGTTGTGCTAATTTATTCCAAGCATCTTCATCATATACACCTAAACCAATACCAGTATCCGTAAATACATTTCCAATTCTTGTAGCACGACTTTGCCATTTTTCAGAAGCATCATTCAACATATCTTTTGTTGTAACTAAATTTGGATCTTTTCCAATTTTAGCGGCAATAGTTTCAATAGGTGATGCAACTATATTTAAAGTATGAGCTGAACTTTTCCCAAGAAGATTAAATAATTTTTTTACAGGATATGAAAAAGTTTGCCATCCCGCTTTAGGAAGTTCACGAACAATATCAATTGGTCTAACTTTTGGTTGAGGTGAAGTATATTCTCCTACTCTTTGCATCAAAGAAGGTTCTTGAGGTTGAGCAGGTGTATATCTTCCAAATCCTTGAGGCGTTTTATAAACATTTGAAATCTGAGAAATTACATTATTAACTACAGGACTTTTTATTCCTGCTTTTTGAAGTTTATTTAACAATGATTGAGCTACATCAGATGATGTATTTTGAAAAATTCTTTTAAATTTATCTTCAAATGTTAACATATTTTTATCTTATTGTTTCACGCCATCTATTTCTAATAGAATCCCATTCATATCCATTTTGAGTCATTATAGTTTTAATTTCTTCAATTGTAAATTTAGGACTATATTGACGAACAAGCATACCATAAACTAAATTTGGAGATGTTAATTTTTTCATTTCTTCTTGTACCTTTTTATCTGCTTCATCATATAATTTTGTATGTTGTGTTGTTTCAAGTTCTTGACTTGATATTTTCTTTTTTTCTGCTTCAGCAATAGATATAAAAAGTTTTAATTCAGCAGGAAATAAATTAAGAGATTTTAATTCATCGATTGGTGTTTCTGTTAAATCTGAAAGATATTGTAATTCTTTTGATGCTATTTGTGTAACTGCAGTCCCCTCTTTCCAACCTTCTCGTTTAATCATTCCATCAACTAATTTATCTATCATTTGTGAAGTAACAGTACTTAACGGCATAGTAGCATAATCTTTATTAAATACTTCAGCTCCATAAGCATTATTAGACCATAACCGCATAGCTTTTTCTACTGTTAATTTTTGATATCTTGATGATAATAATAAATCTTTCATTGCTTGTCTACCAGTTTCTTCATCAGGAAAGATAGAATAATAACCACCATCAGATGCTTGAGGACCTTGTGTTGCTCCATACTTTTTAGTAAAATCACCAAATTTAATATTACCTGGATTATTAGAACGCCAAGATAATGAACCACCTTGTTTAAAGCCAATTCTACTATAATCTACTGAATTTTCAGTTCCATAAATATCTTTTGCTGTTGGTTCAATTCCTAATTCACGTAAATCTTTAGCACTTAATATTCTATTCCTTTCTGTTTCTATTTCATTTTGTCTTTGAGCAATTTTAATTCTTTCTTTTTCATTAGCATCTGCCTTTTGATTTTCAAGTTCCTTTATTTTTTCACTATAAATATCAGAAATATACTTTAAAGTATCTTCTGTTCTAACACCACGATATTTTTCTTCTTCAGATAAACCAGCTAAATGAGCTTCTGATGTTGCCCATTGTTTTGCTCGTATTGATGCTTGTTCTGCTGGTTTCATTTGCTGAAAAGCTTTTTGTGTTTCACCTTCAAAAGGTGCTGTATTCATAGATTTATTTCTCCAATATTCTTTAGCACTTTTAATATCAGCATTATAACCTTGTTTCATTTGAATAATTGAACGAGCTGCTTCAACTAAATTAGCACCAGATTTCCATTGATCAAGTCCTGATTTAGTTAAAATATCAGCACCATCACGTGTTACTGAAGGCATTTGTGAAATATCAAGAGGTGTACCAGATACTTGTTGAGTACGTACAAGTGATTGATAAGTTGGTATATCTGGAATTAATTTTCCATCTTGTGTATAAATTTTTCCAGATACTTTATCACGATAAGTTTGTAACATATATATAAATTAAAAAGTTAGTCTCCATCTAGCAATTCTATCTTGTTTAGCTCTTTCAATATCAGCTAATCGTTGTTGTTCAATAGTAGGAACATAAGTACCAGTAGGACTATATCCACCAGTTGGTGTATATAAACCAGTTGTTGCACCTAATCTTCCTGATAAATCAGATGGTATAGATAATGAGCCTAATGCTCCAACAGCTTCACTACCTAATGCCCGTTCTGCTGCTGTAGCTAATGGTCTAGCTTCTTGTTGTAAAGCTCGTATATTTTCTTCATAACCTAATCGTCTTGCTTCCGGTATTGTTCCTTCAATACCGCTTATATTTCTAATAGCAGCTTCACTGCCTAAACTTTTTAATGGAGTACCTGAAAAAGTTAAACCTCTTGCTCTTATATTTTGTTTTGTTTCGGCTAAAACTTTTTTATAACTACTTTCCTGTTTTTGCTGAAAAGTTTCTGCTTTTCCTCTTATATCTGCCATTTGATTTTTAAGATCAGCGAGTTCTTCAGCTGTAAAACGCTTATAATAAGGATTAATATCTGTTGCTGCGTTTGTTGCTGCTGTCGATATAATCTGTGCTA
>Ga0210051_1003674_pt1 | contig 15162 bp, 12 predicted proteins | sample CryGey092014_all_FD_185464 | JGI IMG/M metagenome (GOLD analysis project Ga0210051, IMG submission 185464) | Groundwater microbial communities from aquifer - Crystal Geyser CG23_combo_of_CG06-09_8/20/14_all (SPAdes) (version 2) | ecosystem: Environmental > Aquatic > Deep subsurface > Groundwater...
GAAAAATTATTATTGTTGACCCGGGGCATGCCGCAAAAAATTTTAGCGGGAAAATTGTAAATTACGGATGTAAAAGCGCCTCCGGTGTAAAAGAGACGGATATCGTTGTTGATATTTCCGAAATTTTGGGCGGGCTCTTTTTGCAAGAAGGCTCGACGGTATATTTTACCCGTGACAGACAAAATTATTGGCGTTCTGCAGAAAGCCAGGATGCCGATAACCAATCCCGCGCCGAGTTCGCCAACTCAAAAAACGCCGACCTGTTTTTGCGTGTCCATTGCAATTGGTCTCCGAGCAAAAAAAAGCGGGGCGTTTCAGTTCTGTGGTATAAAGATGACTCAAAAAAATTTGCCGAAACGGTCTATGAAGAAATAAAAAAATCCGGAGTTATCGTTGACGGCGTTCATAGACAACACCTCGTCGGTTTTGAGTTCGCAAAAGTTCCGTCAATTTTGATAGAATACGGCTATCTTTCCAACAAAGAAGATGAAAAACTTTTGAAAGATAAAAAATATTTACAAAAGATTTCAGAGGTCATCGTAGACGGTCTGAAAAAACATTTTGCGGAGGAAAAATGATTCCAAAATATCAAAAAATAATATATTCACATATCCGAAAAAGTTTGACGGAATTGTAGTCGCAGACCTTGGTCTGAGGGAGGAAGAAAATGCAAAAAAATGAAAATAATTTTATGTATTCCAAAAAATTAATAATTTTAATTTGGACGGTTTTAATTTTTTCAAACTTTAATTGCGGAGTACCCAGGCAAGAAAAAGAGATTAAATTCTCATATGGTAAAAACAAGAACTGGAGTACGACAATAGAATCAGGGTCTTCATTATTCAGACAGCGGAAATTCAAAGATGGAATAGCAGAATTCAATAGGGCGTTGAAATCTGCTGAAACACCGGATGAATATGCGTGTACTTTTCTATGGATTGCAAATTGTTATTTGAAATTAGGAGATTTATCTACCGCAATAGAGTTCACAAAGAAAGCAGAGAAAAACAAACCGGACGACATATGGCTTTTATTCGGGACAAGCGGTTTATTTTTTCAATGCAGCGAATATGAGTCGGCAAAAAATAGTTTTGAAAAAATTGTGCTGATTGACAAAAAAGGGGATTATGGCAAAGGTGCGAAAAAATGGATAAAATATATCAAGGGCATCAAACCGCTGCCCCAACTTCCCGATAAAACCATAATTAAAGACAGAATAAATACCGGGAAAATATTATTGGTCCCGGTCGGTGAAGTTCAAGATTTTGTTCTTGATTATATATCTGAATATATAGAATCAATCTTCGGATATGCAGTTAATAAAAGTAAGAGTATTAAAATGCCTCCGGATGCTTACGATTCCGTTAAAAAGCAATACTCACCTATGAGGATTATGTGGGAACTTGAAACTTTGTCTTCTACGGATATAGTTCATATAATAGGTATCACCGAAGCGGATTTGAAATGGGAGGGTGGGAAAGGAAACTTTTCATGGAGTTGGGGTTGTTATGGCGGTGGCCCGCAGATTATTTCATTAAATAGAATAGGATTATATGGCGATGTCGAAATGAGTCGGTTTTTATACCGTTCCCTTGTAATTACCGTCAAAAGAATAGGGAATAGTTTTGGTATCCCGAATAGCAAGGACAAAAAATCGTTTATGAAACAAGGTTGGTATATTGATGACTTGGATGAAAGAAAACTTGAATTAAGCCCTGTCGAAAATTTTTATTTGAATCTTTATCAGGAATATGAAAGGTTATTGGTGCAGGGAGATTATATAAACTCAATTCAAATTTTACAGGAAAAAATCCGGCAAAATCCGAACGATGCCGTTTCGCATACATTATTAGGGGTTTGTTTATTTTATAGAGAATTTCAAACTAAAAAATTTGAGCAGGCATCATATGAATTTGAAAAAGCAATGAGTATTTGCAAAAACAACCCTGTTGCATTGGGGTGGCTTGGGGCTATTGATGAAATGAGTGGAAAAGGAAGTTTATCCAGTGCGAAATGTAAATCTGCTGTAAAAGAAAATTTTTCATTACCATTTGTACATGCTTATTTTTCAAAAATACTTTTCCAACGCGGTAAACCTAAAGAAGCAATTTTCGAGTATGAACAGGCCATACGGCTCGGCGCATGGATACCTGATTTTGAAAAAATCCCGCCAAAAATTAAAGAAAAAATTCTCAAAGAAGTAGACGCTCACATCGACGAAATTATAAAATCGTTTGACAATCGGCCGTATTTTTATTCACGATTAGCAGTCGCTAAATATCTTTTTAAGCAGAAAAGATATGAAGAATCGATAAAACTTTTGAATGAAGCGCTGAATAATGCACCGCCCAAAGGGTTTTTCGGGGATTGGAGAATTAGCTGGATATATAAAGAACTCGGGAATATTCACGAGGAGATTAAAAATTATGAGGTTGCAATAGCAATGTATAAAAATGCAATTGCGACGGCGAAAAGAAAAGAAGAAAAAGCATATGCTTATAACGAAATTGCGTGGATATACGCAGATGGACTCAATAAAAATTTTGCTGAAGCGTTGATATATGCAAAAAAAGCAGTGGACTTAAAAAGCAAAGATGCTAGTTATTTAGACACACTGGCATGGTTATATTTCAAACTTGGAGATTATGAGAAATCTTTAAGATATATTGATAAATCGTTAAAAACCGGTTCTACTTTTGAGTTAGATTTACGTCAACAGCACAAGAAAGAAATCCTTGATAAACTTAGAAAACGCTAATTATGTTCACTTATCCGGAAAAATTCGATGTGATTGAGATAAGATAAAAATCTTTAAACTTTGATAAAGTCACTTGACAAATTAACTATTATTGTATAAGATATTACTTATGAGGTAATTTACATTACACAAAAGGTTGAAAAAAATGAAAACGCTCGGGAAAATCAGCGCCAACCTTATAACCGAACTTTATAACGAAAACAAACCGGTTTTTACGATTGACGATATTATCCGTATAAATAAAACATCCCGCGCAAATGCGGCGAAGTTGGGTTTTGATTTAATTAGAAGAAAGGTAATCCATCGGCTTAAAAAGGGCAAGTACATTATTATTCCGCAGGAACTTGGTTCGGCAGATACATTTACGGGCAATTTGTATCTGATGGCAAAGGAAATTGTAAATACACAGAATTACTATATTGCTTTTTATAGTGCTATGAAATACTGGGGAATGACGACCCATCCGGTTATTAAAATGTTTATTGTCACATCAAAAAGACAGTTCCCACCGAAAGCAATCGCAGACAAAGTTTCGTTTGTATTTGTGAACAAAAAAAATATCTGGGGTATAAAAAGCGAATGGATAACAAAAACGGTAACGGTCAACATTTCCGATATTGAAAAAACGATAGTTGACGCACTTTCCCATCCCGAATATTGCGGCGGAATTACGGAGGTCGCCAAGGGTATCTGGTTGGTTAAAGATAAAATAAACTTCAAACGGCTCATTAAATATACTATGAAATATAACAAAAAAACGGTTGCTAAAAGATTGGGTTATATTTTTGAAATACTCGGCATCGATGCCGGTGACACATTTACAAAACTGAAAACTTATATTTCAAACAGATACGATTTATTAGATCCGACATCTACAAAAAAAAGTATTGATAAAAATAATTGGCGTTTGATTGATAATATCGGAAGCAAACAGATATTAAAAATAATATCTGCATAAAATTATGATTGACTACAATTATGTAAGAAAATTGAGCGAAAAAATCGGTGTTCCGGAAGAAACCATTGAAAAGGACTTTTGCATAGAATTATTGCTCAGCCGATTTTGTAATAATGCCATCTTGACAAAAAATTTGGTATTTCGTGGAGGGACAGCATTAAAAAAAATGTACTTTCCGGAGTTCCGTTATTCGGAGGATTTGGATTTTATACTAAAATCCGACGGTAGTTTAAGTATTTATGAAAAAACCATTGAACATATTTTAAGTGAAGCAGTAAAGCATTTGCCGGTAGTTCTTAAAATAAAAAGTATTTTTTATCCTCAACGAGGGCATCTGCAAATATTTGTCCTGTATGATATTATTCCGGAAATTCGTTCAAGTAAAGAACTGAAAATAGATATAATTGAGGACAGTATTGTATTGCCCTCAAAAAATAGAAAAATCAATTTTTCATTTGAATATTTTAAAAAGTCAAATTGTTTTCTGAATACATATAATTTGGAATCAATAATTTCCGAGAAAATCGGTAGAATTTTAGATGTGGTAGATGAACCGCGCGATTTGTGGGATTTACTGTATCTGCTGAAATCAAAAATAAAAATCAAGGATGCCAAAAAATCATTCAGGAAAAAATACGGGACAGAAATAAATGTACCAAGTTTGCGTAATGCCATAAAAAATAAAAATTACAAAAAAATGTGGGATATAAGATTGAAAAACCAATTGCCGAATCTCACCGAGTATGAAACAGTTGTGAAAGAACTTGGAATTTTAATAAAATCCTACTTTAGCAATATGTAAAAAATAATATGTTCACTTATCCTGAAAAATTTGATGTGATTGTGGTCGGTGCGGGGCATGCAGGTTGCGAGGCATCTCTCGCTTCTGCACGAATGGGGATGAAAACTTTACTTCTTACCATTAATGCCGATACCGTTGCGCAGATGTCCTGCAATACTTCTATCGGCGGTATTGCCAAAGGACAAATCGTTAGAGAGATTGACGCCCTCGGCGGTGAAATGGGAAAAATCGCCGATAAAACCGGTTTGCAATTTCGCATACTTAATAAATCAAAAGGTCCCGCGGTGCAGTCGCCGAGAGCACAGTGCGACAAAAAACTTTACCAGTTCACAATGAAGCACACGATTGAAAAACAGAAAAATCTACGGTTCATTCAGGCGGAAGCGATAGAAATTTTAACTGCCGGGAAAAAAGCAGTCGGAGTTATCGCAAAACCGTCAATAAAATTTTCAGGCAAAACCGTTATTGTAACAACCGGCACATTTTTGAAAGGGCTTATTCATATCGGCGAAATGATTTTTCATTCCGGAAGAAGCGGCGAATTTGCGGCGATGCATCTTTCCGATTCACTTAGAAAATTGGGTTTTGAATTGGGCCGACTTAAAACAGGCACGCCGCCGAGAGTAAATGGCAGAAGTATTGATTATTCAAAATGTACCGCGCAACCCGGTGATGAACCGCCCGTACCATTTTCGTATTTTACTGAAAAAATTACACAATCACAATTACCGTGTTGGCTTACATATACAAATCCAAAAACGCATAAAATTATTTCAGACAATTTTCATCGTGCACCGCTTTTTTCAGGCCAGATTAAAGGAATAGGTCCCAGATATTGCCCGTCCATTGAGGATAAAATAAAAAAATTCCCAGAGAAGGAGCGCCACCAGATTTTTCTTGAGCCGGAAGGATATGATACGGAAGAGGTCTATTGTAACGGGCTCGCGACCTCGCTTCCATATGATGTCCAGTTAGAAATGTTGAAAACGATTCCCGGATTGGAAAATTGCGAGATGATTAGACCCGGCTATGCGATTGAATATGATTTTTGTCCTCCGATTCAAATGAAGCCGACTCTTGAAACAAAAATTATTGAAAATTTATTTTTTGCAGGACAGATTAATGGAACTTCCGGTTATGAAGAAGCGGCGGGTCAGGGAATAATTGCGGGAATAAATGCGGTCGCAAAAATAAAAGGTATTGAGCCGCTGATTTTGAGACGGGACGAAGCATATATCGGTGTCTTGATTGATGATTTGGTAACAAAAGGCATTCTTGACCCTTACAGAATGTTCACATCCCGTGCCGAATATCGTTTGCTTTTGCGTGCAGATAATGCCGATTTGCGGCTGATGGATTACGGTTATAAATGCGGTTTGATTGACGGCGAAATTTACAAAAATTTTCAGAAGTATAGAGCATTTGTTCTACAATCCGACGATAAAATTTATAGAGCAAATGCTCTACAAGAAGTAAGAGATGGCGAAATTTATCCTTGGACAAAAGAGAAAATTGAATATGAAATTGAAATTGAAAAAAAATATGCCGGCTACATAAAAAGACAGATTGCGGATGTTGAAAAATTCAAAAAAATTGAAAATAAAAAAATTCCTGAAAAAACCGACTATGACAAAGTTCCCGGACTACTTACGGAAAGCAGGCAAAAATTAAATCAGGTGCGTCCGGTTTCCGTCGGTCAGGCATCAAGAATTTCAGGGGTTACTCAGGCAGATTTAAGTATAATTATGATATGGCTGGAAAAGAAAAAACATGAACAATTTAGATGACAATATTGCGTCATTGGATGTTCTTGACGCCGAACTTGTTTTAGAAATTGCTTCAAAAGATATTTTAGGATTTAAAAAGCCGGTAAAATTTTTCAATGCCCATTTTGAGTATAAAAATATTTTCGGAAAAAAAAGAAAGGTGTATTACAATTTGATAGAAAAAATTTACTATGCTAAAAATAAAATAAAAATAAAACTTTACGGCAAAATGTTCGCTATAACATTGCGTAATGTTGTTAATATTGAGAATAATTTTGTAAAATTGAAAAAACTTACCGGTTTTTGAATATGTTTTTTTTGATTTTTAATTCTACATTTATAATTTATCTTTACACGATGTATCCGACCATATCGCCTTATCGCGATAGCGGCGATATGATTGTCTCCGCATTTACTTATGGCATCGCCCACCCGCCGGGTTATCCGCTTTATGTTTTATTGGGGAAAATTTTTACTATTTTAATTCCGTTCGGAAACATCGCATATAGAGTAAATTTGATGTCCGCATTTTTCGGCGCCGCTGCCTGCGGAGTTTTATATCTGTTGCTCAAAAAAATCGGCGGACAAATTTTTAGCGATAAAAAACCAGTTTTGATTTTCAGTTCGTTGTTTGCAGTGTTTTTGTTTTCTTTAAGTTCATCAATGCATTCTTTGAGTGTTGTATCTGAAATGTATTCCATAAATGCCTTTTTCACAGTTTTGATAATTTATTTGTTACTTCGTTCCCGACCTGAAGGTCGGGCTACAATATTGAGTGATGTTTCGGGTTTGGACAGGCGGGTTGAAACCCGCCTAAACCCTCACATCATTTTTACTCGGTACTCTCTACTCGCTGTTTTTTTATTCGGTTTGGGTCTCGGCAATCATCACACACTTGTGCTGTTAATCCCAGGAATTGTGTATCTGATAATCCGAAGTCCGAAGCCTGCCCTCGCAGAACTTAAGCGGGGGTCCGAAGTCCGAAGTCAAACTACAAGACATTGGACATTTTTCTTTTTAATAGGTCTTTCCGTCTATCTTTTTTTACCTATTCGGTCCGCACAAAATCCTACTGCAAATTGGGGCGGCCCTGCGGCTTCAGTCAGAAATTTTGTCAGAGTTCTAACTCGTGCCGATTACGGGGGGGTTCGTCTTCATCCCGAAAAAAGTCCGACGGAACAGAATTTTTCAACAGTGATAGAAAATTTCGTTGATTTTTTAAGCATATCTATTAGATATAAAAATGGCTGGGCTATTGTAATAATTTTACTTCTCACGCTTGGTATTTATTTTTCGTTCAGAAAAAAACTTTTTTGGACTTTATTTTTGTTCTGGTTTTTTTCAGGTCCGGTATTTTTTATAATTTCAAATTTACCGTTAACCGATAGAACCTCGCTTCCGATTTTGGAGCCGTATCTGATAATGCCTTTAATAATTTTTACCATCTGGTTTGGTATCGGACTTTTTTATGTATTTTCTTATTTACCTAAATTAGAAAATATAAAAACTGTATGTTTTTTGACAGCGATTGGAGTACTGTTTTTGATAACCGTTGTAAATCTACCGCAGTTGTCAAAAAGATATGAATTCATCGGATATGATTATTCAAAGGACCTGCTGAAGACACTGCCGAAAAATTCGGTATTGTTTAATCCTGACGATACAACAACTTTTACCCTTAAATATCAGCAGGATTGTATCCGGAGAAGAAGGGATGTTAAACTCGCCGTTTTTTACAAAACATTGTGGGGTTACGGGCAACTTAAAAAGAAATATCCTGAAATTTTGCCGAACTATGAAATAAAATCCGGGATGGAACTTGAGTCCACGCTTTTATCGTATAATTTCAGCCGATTTCCTTTTTATTCCGATAATATAAGCAAAATCCCGCCGAATTATAAAATTACTCCAAAAGGACTTCTTTACGGCAACTCCGATATTTCATTGTCGGAAAAAATGTTTGATTTTTATGTTTTGCCGCCCCGTACTTTTGGGAAAAACAGATTTTTCACCAACCAGATAATAAATTACTACTCTGCGGGCTATAACAATTTAGGTCTTGTATTTAACGAAAAAAAATTATACAATAAAAGTGTTCCGCTCTTTGAAAAGGCAATTTCTGTTGACCCGTCGCTTTCTCAGGCGTATAATAATTTGGGTGTAGTGTATTGGGAAAAAATGGATTATGAAAAAGCGTCTGAATATTTTTCCCAATCGCTTAAAAATGCTCCGAATGACGAAGGCGTAAAAAGAAATCTTTTGATGGCACAGGAAAAATTAAAAAAATGAAACCCGATACACTTAAAGTTTTTTTAGATGGATTAAAACTTCTCAACATAAAACTTGATGAAAAGCAGATAGAAAAATTTTCAGTTTATCTTGATGAACTGAAAAAATGGAATCAAAAATTTAATCTGATAGGTCCAGCAACGGATGAAGAAATCATTAAAAGACATTTTTTGGACTCTTTGAGTGTCGTGCCTTTACTTCCAACTTCCAACCTCCAACTTCCAGCCATTTTGGATATTGGCAGCGGTGCAGGTTTCCCGGGCATTCCTATAAAAATAGCATTGCCGGATATTTCATTAACGCTCTTGGACTCGTCAAAAAAGAAAATGGAATTTTTAAGGCATCTGTGCAAAAAATTAGACATAAAAGCGGAAGCAATCTGTGGCAGGGCGGAAATTGTAGCCAAAATGTCCACACATCAGGGTAAGTATGATTTTGCCGTCGCAAGAGCCGTAGCCAAATTGTCAACAGCAGAAAAACTTTGCCTCCCTTTTCTCAAAAATGGCGGAATTTTAATTTTACAGACAGGAAATAGAACGGATATCAATCTGAAAAACGGAGAAATTATGGAAAAATTTAGATTGCCGGAGAAAATTCTGCCCGGCAGAGTGGTCTTATCAATCAGAAAAACCCAGCCCTTCTTAAAAAAATCTCCATTAGGAGCGGCGGGATTTACGCTTATTGAACTTATGGTAGTTGTCGCCCTCATCGGCATTCTTGCAGCAATAGCAATTCCCAAATTTGCGGAAATGATTAGGAGAACAAAACAAGGAAAAACAAAGGGTGAATTGGGCAATTTAAGAAGCGCAATAACACTTTATTACAGTGATTCGGAAGGGATGCAGTATCCTCAAAATGCCGCCGCTATTTCTAATGAAACCGGCCCTATGCAAACGAAATACCTGTCAACAATGCCGGCAGTAAAACTCGGGTTAAACAATTATCAAGAAACAACAGATATAGATGATTTTAATGATGGGGATGCTTTAACCGATTTAGGAAATTGGGGTTACATAGCAAGCCGTGGTCGTGTATTTGTGAACTGTGCACAGTCGGATGCAAAAGGCGAACTGATAAGCAGTTGGTGAAAAAAATGCGTCCGTAGCTCAATTGGATAGAGCGACTGGCTTCGAACCAGTAGGTTGGGAGTTCAACTCTCCCCGGATGCTTTTTAATTTTCAGAAAAATAAAAAAGGACGGCAAAGTTTCAAACCGTCCTTTTTATTTTGTTCAAAATTTATGCTGCACCGGTTATTATGTATGTTTTTCCGGTTGCTATGTCGGTGTAAGTACCCGTGCCGTCGGCACTTATCTTAATAGTTGCGACCGTTGTCCCGTCAGTTGACTTAACAACGCCGCTTACACTTCCGTCTGAATGGAATGTCAAAGTTCCCGTCTCACCGGTTGAAGATGTAAATGTCTGTGTGCCCGAAACGGGTCCGTTTGCTCCAACATACATATCAACAATAACAGACAGGACTTGCCCCATGTGAAGTGTAATCGTTCCGCTTCCGGTCATATGGGCGGGATTGGCATCCGTCGCTTTTTGAGTCATCGTCGTATTCAGTGTCAGATTGATTGTTCCGCGGGGAATGTTTCCGGTGACGGTATTTGTCATTGAATCCGGGAAATTTGACTGAATAAATGTTAAAAGTCCCGAAGAAAGATTTTGCAAATCAGCAAGCGATGAAATCGGGTGCCAAGCAATCGGAGTATTATCACTTAATTTACAAAACATTGCAGGAATATATCTCGGAAATGTTGTTGTTAATCCTATAGATGAAGCAAGAATTTTGTCCGTTTCCGATAACGATTGGGACGCATACAGATACAAATTGCTCAAAGAAGTCCCGAAGGGTCCTTCAAGATTGAAATAAACGACATCGGTTCCTTTCTTGAATTGGATTTTTATCGTCATTCCCATCGGGTCGATAATTGTGTATTTTCCCTCTGCGTCCGCCTCGCCAAGTTCCTGCATTTTAGTTCCGACTTTTGCCGGTGCTCCATATGAAGTAGTTCCGGCTCCTGCTCCCGTACCTGCCGCCTTAAACAACGCAACTACTGCGGAAGCCATCGGACTGCTTTCATATGAGTCCACACTCGTTCCGGTTAAGAGCGATGTTTTCTTTTCGTTCTTCCCGCATCCTGAAGAAAAAATTACTCCGATTAAAATTGAAATTAAAAATAAACTAAACTTTTTCATCTAACCCACCTCCTTAAATTTCAAGATTCTGTAATTCAGCCACAGAACCACACAGAATTTCACTGAAATTACTGTTATTTCTTTGTATAAAAATTCTGTGTTTTTCTGTGCCATTCTGTGGCTACCATTTTTTACTTTACAGAACCTTACAATTTTTGTCGGAATTACCGACTCTTTACATATTATAACAAATCGCTAAAAATTTGTCAGTACTTTTTTGTTGACTGTCTTTTTTGTTGACTTATTATTTTTTTTTTGTAAAATAAAAACATGCTCAACGAACAAAGAAGAAAATATCCGAGAATTATTTATTCGGCGACGGTAAACATTAAGCCGTCCGGCGCAGACAAAGTTTCATACAGCGGAATTATAAAAAATGTAAGTGTCAGCGGGATTGCATTAGAAACGGAAAACGAGTTAACTTCCGGTGCGGAATATATTTTTGAATTTTATCTGCCGGATAAAAATATCATAAAATCAAAAGGCAAACCGGTGTGGGAATTAAGGTCAAAAAACTCAAATTTTTACGGTATAGAATTTTCATCAACTGGATTTTTCAGCAGGCAGAAACTGAAGCGGTTTATAGAGGATAAATTGCGTGAAATGCAGGGTTGAATCACTCGTTGTATTTTTGCTGATTTTATCTTCCGTTGCTTATTGTGAAAAATTAGACACCGGTAAGTATCCTTTCGTTGATTGGACCGTCCTTCATATAATAGAGGAAGTAAGGGTAGAATACGTGTTTGACGGCGATACTATAAAAACCGCCGACGGGCAGACAATTCGCCTGATGGGGGTAAACACGCCGGAGATAGCACATCCGTCTCACGGTAAACCTTACGGTGAACCGGGCGGGGAAGAGGCGAAGGCGTTCGCAATAAATCAGATTGAAGGCAAAGATGTAATTTTAGTGATTGACAAAGAAAATACAAAATGCGTCTACGGCAGGATATTAGGGTTGATATTTTACGATGATGAAAGCGGCAAGCAGAGATGTTTCAACTGGGAACTGATAAAAACCGGATACGGGCAGGTTTATATTTTTGCTGACAACCGTTTATGTATGGAGGACGATTGGGACACAATGTCAACCGCCTCGTCCAAAAAAACTCCGAATAATTTTTATACCCTTGCCGAACAGTATAACGCGGAAGGATTAGAAGAAGAGGCGGTTAAAATATATCAGGAGGGTCTCAAAAAATTCCCGTCGGAAATCGGATTTTATGAAGAACTTGCCAATCTGTATAATGTTTTAAATCTGCCCGGCTTGGAAGTTGATGCTTACCTCGCCTGCCTTGAAAAAAATCCTGATTTGGTTGACATAAGGCGGAAACTCGCGATGGGATATGAAAAAATGGTGAAAGCAGTCGGTTGGACGGCAAAAGGAGGGTATAAGAAAAACGCAATGTCCGAGTGGAAAAAACTTTCCGGCACAAAATATGAAAAAGAAGTCCAGACGCATCTTGCTATGCTTGAAAAATAAAATTAACACAAATGTATCAATTTTGTGACGGTAAAACTTGATTGAAATAAAAAATGTCTGACGATAAATTACTACATTTGTATCAGTTTTCACTCGGTAGAATTTGTTGAAATAACGCAAAAGGAGGCAAAATGGAAGAAGTCAAAGAAGTGAAGTTTAAAAGAAGAAAAATTTTAATTGACAAAAAAATGCAGTTGAAGTATGCATTTATGATAGGCGGGGTTTTAATAGTGATGTTACTTATTGTGGAGTATCACACTTACCTTACTATCCAGTCAATTTTGCCCAACATTCTTTCGTCGGCAATAGGAAAACAGATTCGGCAGATTCATTTGTGGCTTATCGTCAACAGTTTTATTTACACCGCGCTTGTCGCCGTTGTTTCCGTCTATATTTCCCACAAGATCGCCGGCCCGGTTTTCAAGTTGAAAAAACAGATAAGGGAAATCATTGATTCGGGCGATACGAACAAAAAGATTTTTTTAAGGAAAGGCGACGAACTTAACGACCTTGTTGCCCTGATAAACGAACTTTTAGAAAAGGTCAGCATAAAAAATAAATGAAAGCACTTGTTACCGGCGCAACGGGTTTTTTGGGAAGCCATCTTGCGGAGGCATTATTGGAGAAAGGTTTTTCGGTTAAATGCCTCGTCAGAAATCCTAAAAAATTAAAATGGCTTGAAAAAATTCCCGTTGAAATTATCTGCGGCGATTGCTCCGATAAAAAATCTTTAGAATCAGCGGTTGAAAATACCGATTATGTTTTTCATTCGGCGGGACTTGTAAGAGCAGTAAAATCCGACGAACTTTATACAACAAATGTTGTAGGAACCAGAAATCTTATAGAGGCAGTTTTTGAGAAAAATCCGAAAATAAAAAGGTTTGTTTATATTTCATCGCAGTCGGCGTCGGGACCAACGGAAGTCGGTTGTAGTAAGATGAATTTGCGGAATAACCCCATTTCAATGGGGTTGTCAATGGAGCAAATTCACACAATAAATGTAGCCCACCCTTCAGGGGGGGGGAGCCCCGCATCGCAGTGCGGGATAAACTCCGCGAATAGGAAGTCGGAAGTTGAAACTGCGAATCCCGTTTCCCATTACGGATTTTCTAAACTTTTAGGCGAATTAGAGATTCTGAAATTCAGGGAAAAATTGCCGGTAACGATTTTGCGTCCGCCGTCAATTTATGGCCCCCGCGATAAAGATATTTTTGTTTTTTTTGATTACGCCAAAAAGGGTTTTCTCCCGCTCCCGTCCGATGAAAAGTTCATAAACATAAGTTATGTTTCGGATATTGTGAACGGAATAATTTCGGCAGCGTTATCGGAAAAAGCAAATGGTCAGGCATATTTTATAGGCGACGCTCAAGTTTTTTCATGGCGGGACTTATGCGAAGTGCTGAAAAAAATTGTAAATCCGAAAGCTCTCATAATAAAAACTCCATACTTTGTTTTTTGGGCATCGGCATTTTTTTCCGAAATTATTGCACGGATAAAGAATAAACCGCCCCTCGTTTCTTTTGATAAATTAAAAGAAATGAAACAAAAGAGTTGGCTGTTTTCGTCGGCAAAAGCAAAATCCGATTTTAACTATTCGCCTAAAATTTCACTTGAAGAAGGAGTGAAAATTACATATAATTGGTATCTCAAAAACGGCTGGTTATAGAAATAAGAAATAATAGGGTTCTGTAAAGTAAAAAATGGTAGCCACAGAATGGCACAGAAAAACACAGAATTTTTATACAAAGAGTGAATTAAAGAGATTAATTCTTTAACTTTCAGTGAAGTTCTGTGAAATTCTGTGGCTGAATTACAGAACCAATAATAGAAACGGAGGAAATTAAATTATGCGAATTAAAACAAAGTTTTTACGACCAATCTTAATCTTGACATTATTGAAAAAGGTTTATGTAGCGGCAAAGCGAAGCTTTGCTTCCGTCGAAGTAAATAGCAGAGCTGTCGCTCTGCGGCTACAAAATCTTGGATTTTTTAATGGTCTTATCCTAATCTTTCTCTTCTTTTTTACTTGTCCCGTATTTTGTAAAAACATTGCAGTAATACCTTTCCAAAATATAACAGGTGATAAAGAAAAAAACTGGATAGGCGCGGGATTTTCAGAGACACTAACCACAAAACTTGTTAAGGTTAAAGAGATAACCGTTCTTGAAAGAGAGCATTTATCAAAAATACTGGAAGAAATAAAGTTTCAATATACCGGCGCTGTTGACGAAAAAACCGCAGTTGAAAAAGGCAAACTATATGGCGCTGATGTGATTGTTTTCGGTTCTTTTCAGGTTGTAGGTGATAAATTAAAAGTTACCGCGAGATTTGTAGATGTCCAGACCCGAAAAATAATTGACACAGCGGAAGCAGACGGAAACATTTCCGATATTTTTAAACTTCAGGATGAAATTGCATTTAGTTTATTGGACAGTTTGAAAATCGTCTTAGGCGAAAAAGAAAAAGAAGAAGTAAAAATAAATCCCACCGAAGACCTAACCGCATACCAGTGGTTCAGTAGGGGAAAGGAAGCATATACTTTAAAACTTTATGATAAAGCAATTGAATATTGGACAAAAGCAATACAGATAAATCCAAAATATGCAGTAGCATACATCAACCGCGGGAATGCTTATGGTAAGAAGGGACTATATGATGAAGAAATAGATGACTGCACAAAAGCAATAAAAATAAACCCAAAATATGCAGTAGCATACTACAACCGCGGGCTTGCTTATTATGATAAAGGATTATATGACGATGCAATAGAAGATTATACAAAGGCAATACAGATAAATCCAAAACTTGCAGAAGCCTACTACAACCGCGGGCTTGCTTATGGTAAGAAGAGACTATATGATGAAGAAATAGATGACTACACAAAAGCAATACAGATAAATCCA
>Ga0210051_1003675_pt1 | contig 15162 bp, 13 predicted proteins | sample CryGey092014_all_FD_185464 | JGI IMG/M metagenome (GOLD analysis project Ga0210051, IMG submission 185464) | Groundwater microbial communities from aquifer - Crystal Geyser CG23_combo_of_CG06-09_8/20/14_all (SPAdes) (version 2) | ecosystem: Environmental > Aquatic > Deep subsurface > Groundwater...
TTTTAGCACGGTTAAAATCTAGGTTACTGTACTTGTTTTTGATTCGGTTGAATAAAGAGTTATGTGCGGAAAATAGGTAATTGATATTCGCTATTTTGAAGGTTGATGCTGTTGTGTTTAACTTATAAAATGCTTCATCGTCATCTATTTTCTCTATTTTCTCCATTAATGCTTTCTTTTCCGTTTCTATTTTCTTTAACTCGCCACCCATCCGTTTCTTTATAGAGGATATGTTTACATCCTGTTTTGTTTTAAGTATTTTTTCTAATGTTGAGATCTCACCCCTTATTGAGTTCATCTCATTATCTTTTGATTTAATTTGTTTGCTCAACTTATTTTTCTTATTTTCCGCAGCAGCATTCGGTATTTGTATTAAGTCATATCTGGCGTGTTTATCTAATCCCATACCATTTTTCTCTTGCTCAAATGCATCTTCTTGATTCCAGTGCTTTGAATAGATTTTTGCGATACCAGTCATCTCTGTCTTACAATTCTTTTCGTCTTTCTTGATACTTGTTACTTGTATGTTAATCTTACCTGTCTTGAGGTCCCTTATTATTCCACACCTAAACCCTATTCCTTTTACTGTAAGTGTCACATCTGCGACATCTTTGACAAGTTTCCTTTCCTCCGAATCAAAGTGTAATGGTTTGAATAATTCAAGTTTATTTTTGATTATTTCCGCAACTTCCTTTATTATCTTTGGATTCCTGACAGCCAAACTAATGAAGTCAACACCAAGTTCATCTTTTAACTCTATGAATAACTCTGTCTTAAATCCACCTCTATCAAATACAACAATTTTCACGGTTTGTTTTCCAAAGATTCTTTGTAATCTCTTTACTAACTCAGGTATCACTTGTTTGATGTTACTACCATCGGATTTTAACACAAATATTATTGGATTGCCTTTAATATCATTAGCTGAGAACATCTCTATTGCTTTCATTATCCTCCCACGGGTTGCATGCCGTATCTTGGATACACTTGCTTTTCCAAAATAAACAATAACATGACCATCAATAAAGACGATATTCAAATCAATCACGCCGTGTTTATGTAACTTACGTGCTATATTATCTACAAACTCCTCCACTGCTTGCGGATCAAGACGCTTTTGAAATTCGTAGATATCGTCTTTTGATGGAGGTCTTATTGATTCTGTGAATAATGCATATTCATCTTTTTGAATCAGATTTAGGTAGTATTGGGCAGGGATGTCTTTAAGAATCATATATGTCAATGCATTGCCAATTTCAACTTTAGTGCATCGTTTTTTATAGGGAGTTGGATCAAATATTGAATAATCTGCCATCTCATCAAACCGGAGCATGTTTAATGTTTTATTGTACCCTAAGATGTCTAATTGAGCCTGCAACAAACGAGCACCTGCTAATGAATTTCGCACCTCTTCAGCGTCTCGGTTGAATTGATCAATCAGTGCTTTTTTTAACTTTATCAATATCGAATTTCTTTAATACGTCCCTTACTGACTCATCACTAACCGCTATACCTTCCAATCTCAGTTCCTTTCCTATATCTTCACATCTCTTTTGGGGGTTCTCAACTCGTTTTCCTAAAATTTTCTTCACAACATTATGTTTGATTTTATAGGGTCACTGTTTTCTCTCTTTTATCAACCCCCTTGCACCTTGCTCTTCAAATCGTTTACATATTTTTCCAATAGTGTCAGGGTTCTTATTTAGTTCTCTCGCGACTTCTTTCTTCTTCCATCCACTTTTGACGCGTCTAACTGCTTCAAGATTTTCCAAAATGTAATCGCCAGGATTTAACTTTCGTACATCAATTATTTCGACTATTTTTACATTGGCATTTTTTCCGTATGAAACTTCACATCCCATATCTGTGTCAGGAGTTATCTCCTGTCTTGCTTTAATCTGGCGTTTTCTTGTTTCTTCATCTAACGCGAAATAGAAATAATCGTAACCAATTTTTATTCGGTTTAATTGTTTATTTCTCACAAGGTGTTTGAGTTGATGGTATAGATCAAGGTTTAGCATCTTTTTTAAGTCCTTGCTATTGTAACCTGCTTTGCTTTGTGTGATCAATTCCTGTAATGTGGGTTCTATACTACCGAAGTTCGAAAAAACGATATCCTTATATCTCCATAAACCTTCATCACTAATCTCATCTTTGACGAGATCATAAATGGTAAAATATTGTCCTTTGTTGAACAAGCATGAAAATAATTGTTGGTCCCTTATCTTGTATTTAATTACTCCTCTTTGAGCGTTAAACTGTTGCTCTAACTCTTGCCAAGATACAACTTTCTTCTTTTTGATATACGCCAGAATATCCTTTGATTCTATATCTATGTGTCTTTGTTCAAATACCATTTTGTTTCACCCCATAATTGGGTTGCATATTATATATTTTGATTACATGTTAATATATATCTTTAAAGATATAAAAATATATAGACATAAAAATCATACAGCCCAAATTATTAATTCGCAGTGCGTAGGTAAAAAATAGGTTATTCGTCAAAAATCTTGTAGAAATTCATGCCTGAATACGTGGAATTTTGAAATTAATCCGAAAAACGCTCCGAGCGGGCAGAAATACTTGCACCATATTTTCCTACCGTAAAAAGGAGTTAAAGCGAAGGTCATTATAAATAATGGTATAGTGAGCGCGGTTATGATGCCGAAAAACCCCTCGTACAAAAATCCTACGGGACATACTTCACAGAATATCGTGTATGTTTCGGTGTAAAAAATTTTTAATAAAATTATCCCTAAGATTACGGCGGCAAGCGATAAGTATTTTAATTCGGAGTATAATTTTTTTAATTCTCTTTTTGCGAAAAGCGATGCGTTTTCAATGTATTTGAGTATTGTCCCGAAAGGGCACAGCCACCCGCAGAACGCTCTCCCGAAAAGCAGTGCAAGAAGCGTGAAAAACACAAGAATCGCAGCTAAGGGAACTGCGAAAAACCCGAACACGCTTGTATTCGTTAACTGCCCGCCGATTACGAGAGTTCCGGTGAAAAGGCTCTGGAGTGAAAGAAAAGGGCATACGCTTGCAACCGACTGGCCGTATTTGAACATAATCACAATCACTGAAAACAGCACAAGTAAATTAACCGTCTTTCGTGCAGCCGTCAGGTTGATTATGTTACTCCGGTTGCGCATCGCGCCTGCCATCATGTGGACGACGACAACAGGTAGTGAAATAAACGTAAGATTGTAAAGTATTTCTGAGGCGTATTTGTCAAGCGGCTGCACACCGAATATTATTGAAATTTCGCACGCTACGGCGAAAAACAATATTGCAATAATCACTCCCGTTCCTGTTTTGTTTATCCTGTCCCAGTTCATTTCTAAAAAATTAATTTTTTATTTTCTTGAGATAAAAATTATGCCTGCTGATATGATTAACCCGATTACAATCATCAGCGCAATACCTGAAAGATGTCTCTCCTGAACCGGCACAGTCGCCTGATCCGAAACTCCGCCAGGATTTGCAGCAGGCTTAGGGACATGTTCCTGAACGGACGGTGACGGCGTTTTAGTATCCGGGTTTCCGGACGAAGTTGGGGTTTCACTGACTGTTTCATTCACAATGCCCGGTTTTGGATTATTAACGGTGTTGCCATTATTGGTTTTGCTGCCATCATTCTCATCATTATCAGTCTTATTATCATCATCTTCAGCTTCACTATCTTCACCATCACCATCATCGCCATCATCGCCCTCTTTGCCATCATCGCCCTCTTTGCCATCATCGCCCTCTTTGCCATCATCGGAATATGCGCCGACGATAAGCAAAAAACAACACACGGTGACTAACGTAAGGTTTTTTATATTCATTTTGTTTGGTTTTTGGTTTTTGTTAATTTTTTTAATCAACAATTCATCTTTTCGCAATCTCTCTTACGACGTCGCTTGCGCTTAAAATCCCGACAGGTATGTTTACGCCGTGCACGATTCCATGCGACATTATCGGCTTTCTCCTGAAACTTGCGGGCGGCGAAACTTCGCACGGGCGGTCGAATAAAACAAGCAGCCGGTGGATATGCTTCTCATTCATCACGCCCGTTCCTTCTTCAAGCGTCCGGCAGTGCTCGATTGTTTCAATTCCCGATGTCATAATGTCTCCCGCTATCAGGCTTTCGATTTTCCTGCCCTCGAATTCCTTTGTGAAAGCCTTCAGGAAGTCCGTATCCGAGACAATTCCTATCATCTCTCCGGCGTCCGTTATCACGACAACCCCGCGGATGTTTTTTTCCGAAAGTAATTTCGCCGCCTCCGTGACTCCGATGTCAACGGGTATCATGATAACGCCCAGCGTCATAACATCGCTTATCCGCGTGTTCTTTAATTCCGGTCTTTGGGTTTTGGATGCCTCTTCCTTCTGCTCGTATTTTTCAAACCTTGAGTGAAAAGCCTCGGGAACTTTGACTGATGATTTTGCTATCTCTCTTCTTATGTCGGACGTGCTTAAAACGCCAACCGGCTTACCTCCTGAAACTACGGGGAGCCTGTGAATTTTATTTTCATTCAGTAAGCCTATGGCTTTCGTTAAGTCGTCGCCTGCGTTAACGGTAATCACTTTTTTCGTCATCACGTTCTCTGCTTTCTCAGGGCATTCCTCAGGTTTCTCGCACGTTCCCTTGCATCTTTCAAAGATTTTCAGTAGGTCGGTGTTTGATACGATGCCCTGAATATTGCCGCCCGAATCATTCACGATAACGCAGGAAACGCTGTTCTCCGCCATAATTTTACATATATTTTTCGCGAGCGTATTCCCTGCGACGGTGATTAATCCGGGTTTCATCACATCCGCTACTTTTTTATTTTCGATGGTTTTCATTTTTCAAGAGTTTATTTTATTTATTTTTTTGTGTTTAAATTTTTGTTTAAATTTAAATTTTCATTCAAATTTTCATACTGCAATCATCCAGTTATAGATGGTTAATATAAACACGATTCCGAATAATGCCATCCCGATCATGAACGGAGCCGCGCTTAAAATGCCCTGCCTTGCATCGTCCTCGAAGTTTATTTTCGATATCTTCCATGCCGAGTACAGCGAGCCACCTAATCCGAATACGGCGATGAAAAGCATGAGCAGCCAACCTTCCGTGCTGCTGGACAGGAAGACTTCACCGGGCGCCTGCAGCGCTCCTGTTTTTATTGCTTCCGCAGTTGCTTTTCCAAATGGGTCGGTGATTACCTGAGGCAGGTAGCCGAGGTTTCCGTTGAGCTTGTAAAACTGCTTTGTTATGTGCAGGCTCAGGATCAGCGGAACGAATGCGAGCGCGTAAATTTTAATGTAATTCCATGCGCTTTCTTTTTGGGCTAAAAGTTTTGCCGTAATGCCTATTATTCCGATGATGAGTGCGGGCAGGACAATTATAATCCATAGACTGTCCCATATATTGTAGCCGCCTGTTGCTGTGTCAAATATGGTTTTGATTCCGGTTAACTCATAAGCTGCACCGGGAACGTAGAATATTGCGTCATCCACGACCTTCCATTCCTCTCCGGCTTCTCCGATTATGATGCCTAACATCAGTATAACCGCAATTGTTCCCGCAGTGCTTCTTTTAGGCGAATCCCATATTCCCTTGAAAAAGGATCTCAGGCGGAACGTGATGTTGTCGTTCGGGCAGTATTTTACGCACTGCATGCAAAGAAGGCATCCTTCCTGCTGCTGGGCGTCCATTGTTCCCATGTAAAGGCGGTTCTGGCAGTGCTTTACGCATTCCTTGTCTTTGCATGCTTTGCACTTTTCAGGGTCTGCTGACCTTAATTCGGTCGGCGAACACCGCGTGTAGTTGCCTAAAAACCCAATTAGCGGGCAAAAGCTTTTACAGTAGGCGCTCTTTTCAAACAACAGCGATATTACTATCGAGTAAGCCACGACAATTATGAGGTAAATCGCCGACATGTAAGCGAAGTGGTTTACCGCGTAGCCTGTAACGGTTGTGTGCAGCACGAAAACGCCTAATATCATGGTTAACACGATACTAACGCCGTGTTTTGTGATCCACTTAGGCACCTTCCACTGCAGCCCGAACCCGCCAAGGTTGTCTGCTATAAACTTCTGGTGGCATACCATACACCACGCTCTTCCCGCAAACAGCACGAGAAAGATTATCATGGGCCACCAGACTACCCAGATTAAAAACGAGGTCAAGTTCGTGTACCTCAAATCTTCACCCATCATTCCCCACCCGATGTATATCAGGATTAAAACCATCACCAGGTTTCCAAGCCGGAACAGCCTTAATAATGTGGGGACGTATTTCTTGTTTCCGCCTAAAATTGTTAGTAAGTTCATTTTTAGTTTTTTTAGTTTTTTTAATTCATTGTTTTGTTAACAATTGTTACTTATTAGATTTTAATTTATATATTCAAGTTAATTTCTATTTCAGTGAGAATTAAAAAAGAGTATTATCATGAAAACCTCCATGCAGGATTTCCTTTTGTATCGTCTATCATGATTCCGATTTTTTCAAGTTCCTCGCGAATCCGGTCAGACGTTTCAAACTCCTTTTTCTTTCTGAATTCCTCGCGCAGTTCCAGTATTATATTCAACAGCGATTCAATCTCAACAGCCTCCTTTGTCCTTACTTCGAGCTTCAAGCCGAGAACCCCGCAAAGCTCCCGTATAGTTTTTGCAGCTTCTTCAAGCTCTTTTTTCGGCGCGTCAGGCGATTTATTAACTTCTCTCAAAAAACCGAAAAGCGCAGTCAACGCTGACGGCACGTCAAAATCGTCGTCCATGGCATTTTCAAACTCGCGCCTCACTTTTTTAGTCTTTTCCGCCAAACCAGTTTTGTCGCCGCCTTCTGAGCGTTCAATCAAATCAAGGGTCGTGTAAATTTTTTTCAAATTATTCCCGGCATCCGAAATCACTTTTTCAGTGAAGTCAATGGGCTTTCTGTAATGCGTTGAAATCAAAAACATCCGTACGGTTTCAGCTCCGTGTTTTTCAATTAATTCACGCGCAGTGAAAAAGTTTCCCTTAGATTTTGACATCTTCTCGCCGCTGATTGTCAGAAAATGAGAGTGCATCCAATAATTCACAAATTTTTTACCCGTCGCTGCTTCGCTTTGCGCTATCTCGTTTGTGTGATGTATGGGTATGTGGTCAATGCCCCCGCCGTGAATGTCAATCGTTTCACCAAGGTATTTCACTGCCATCACGGAGCATTCTATGTGCCAGCCGGGATAGCCTTCACCCCACGGGCTCGTCCAGTTCATAACCCGTCCTTTTTCGGAGCGCTTCCACAAAGCAAAATCCATCGGATGCTTTTTATCCGGGTTAACCTTTACTCTTGCTCCCGGCTTCCACTTGCTTATGTCAAGGTGCGCCAATTTACCGTAATCTTTGAATTTAGACGTGTCAAAGTAAACGGTTCCGTTAACCTCATAAGCAAAACCTTTCTCAATCAATGTTTTCGTGAACTCAATCATTTCCAGGATGTGAGCCGCTGCCAGCGGTGAAATATTCGGCCTCTGTATGTTCAAATCATCAACATCCCGCCAGTATTTCCTTATCTGGACATTAACTAATTCCCACGGGTTAATTCCTTGCTCCCTGCCTCTCTTTTCTATCTTATCCTCGCCTTCGTCTTCATCAGAGGTCATATGCCCGACGTCCGTGAAATTCTGCACGTGGAAAACCTTAAAACCCTTCCACCCGAGATACCGGACAACCACGTCCCAGTTCGAGTAAGCGCGCGCATTTCCTATGTGGACGTCGTCATAAACTGTCTGCCCGCAGGTGTAAATCTTAACCTTCCCTTCCTCTATCGGTTTAAAAACTTCTTTTTCCCGCGTTAACGTGTTGTAGATTTTCAGTGCCATATTATATTTTAATTTTTTTAATATTTTAATTTTAATTTTAATTTTTCAAAGCCGGGGCTGGGATTCGCACCCAGGTATCACGTTTTGCAGACGTGCACATAGCTACTCTGTCACCCCGGCAGCTGATTATATGTTCCATTCAGGTTCTTTTTTATGAATCTCGGAAGGATCTTTGAATCTTGTATAGCACCCTTCCTTATACATTAATCTTCCCTTCTGGCAGGTCACGGTGGACATCTCAGGTATGTCGTCCATTATAAGCGAGTGTGCTCCTACTTTGGAATTCTTTTTTATTGTCACAGGCCCAAGGATTGTTGCACCGACTCCTATGACGACGTTATCCTCTACCGTAGGATGCCGTTTATCGTTTTTTTCGTCGCACCACCAGCCGCGCCCGCCGAGGGTCACGCCGTGGTAAATCATAACGTTATCGCCGATTTCAGCAGTCTCGCCTATAACAACGCCCGTCGCATGGTCTATGAAAAAATTCTTCCCTATTTTCGCAGCGGGGTGTATCTCAGCACCGGTGAGGAACCTTCCCATGTACGATAATGCTCTTGGGATTAACGGAATCCCGAGTCCGTGCAAAGCATGCGATATTCTGTAAATGATTATCGCCTGCACTCCCGGATAAAAAATCACCTCTAAGTAAGATAATTTTCCCTTCAATGCGGGATCCTTCTCATATGCTGTTTTAAATACGTCAAACATTTTTCCTGTCTTCAAATAATTGCGTTGATAAGTATCTCTCACCCGTATCCGGCAGTAAAACCACGACACGTTTGCCTTTTCCAAGTCTTTTTGCAACTTCCAGAGCAGCCCATGTGTTAGCTCCGGAAGAAATTCCGGCAAGTATTCCCTCTTCTCTTGCAAGCCGCTCGGAAGTCCTGAAAGAGTCCTCGTTCGTCACTTTAATTATCTCGTCAATAAGTTCACGCCTGAATATTTCAGGCACGAAGCCTGCTCCGATTCCCTGAATCTTATGCGGACCTTTCACTCCGCCGGAAAGAACGGGAGAGTCGGCAGGTTCCACTGCTATGAATCTGGCGTCAGGGAGTATTCCTTTAAGAGCGGTTGCAACTCCCGTTATTGTGCCGCCTGTCCCGACGCCTGCAACGAAAGCATCAAAGGTCTTTACATCCTTTAATATCTCCTGTGCCGTGGTCTCGACATGGGCTTTTATGTTAGCTTTATTCCTGAACTGCTGTGGTATAAAAACATAAGGGTCTTGTTTTGCAATCTCTTCAGCTTTCTCGATAGCACCGCCCATTCCTTTCGCACCATCAGTCAGAACAAGCTCTGCTCCAAACGCCTTAAGAATCTTCCTTCGTTCCAAACTCATCGTTTCCGGCATCGTAAGCTTAATCCTGTAGCCTTTCACTGCGGCAACCATTGCTAAACCTATACCGGTATTGCCTGAGGTAGGCTCAACAATAATGCTGTCCTTCCTGAGTATGCCCTCCTTCTCTGCTTCTTCTATCATGTATAATGCAATCCTGTCTTTTACTGAAGAACCGGGATTAAATGATTCAATTTTCACAATAATTTCTGCGTCATCCGGTCCCGTAAGTTTGTTTAATCTCACGTGCGCGGTGTTGCCTATCGTTTCCAAAATATTTTTGTATATCATTTTGTTACCTCCTTTATTTTAATTTTTTAATGAAAATTACAATTTTAATTTTAATTTTTTAAAGCCGAGGCCGGGATTCGCACCCAGGTATCACGTTTTGCAGACGTGCACATAGCTACTCTGTCACCCCGGAAGCTGATTATTCATTAATTTTCCCAAAGAGCAAGCCGCAGGGGACATCCGGTATGCCCCAGGTTATAAGCGAACGTGCCCATGTTTTGGAATTCTTTTTCATTTTATTTCAAACAGCTCGGTTATTACATCGCTTGTGACGATTCCAAGAACTTTCTTTTTGCCGTCAACAACCAGAAGCGATGATATGTCGTATTTTTTCATTTTTCGAACTGCCGTTTCAATCGGATCAGAGCCTTTTGCCGTGATGACTTTTTTTGTCATTATTTCATCAACAAATTTATGCTCCGAACCGAATGCTTTTGCTATGTCCCATGCGGTAACTACTCCTGCGAGAGTGCCGTTATCTGAAACGACCGGAAGATGCTTGCACCCTAATTTTACTATAATTTTTGATGCATCGGAAATCGTTGACCTGCTTTTAACCGGCTGCCTTTTTACCATTATATCGCTTACGTTCGTCTTTGACAGGAAATTTTTTATCGCATAGCTCAGCTGGGGCGTCTCAAGAAGAAACGCGTCATGCCCGTATGAGGAGTCTATTTCAACGTACCTGACGTCAAGCTTATTCGCGGTTAACGCCATAACCATCTCCCTTGATTGCTCCGGGGGATACAACCAGTCGGAGCTGATTGCAACTATAAGGAACTTCGACCTGACATTTTTAAATGCGTCTATAAGTGAAATTTTCCCGTTTTTCGTGAGGTCAAAGTAATCTATCGCTTTTGTGATGTAAATATATGAGTTAGCGTCAAATCTTTTAACAAAAGAATCTCCCTTGTAATGCAGATAACTCTCAACCTGAAATTCAGGGGAATCCGAAATTTTATAACTGTACTTTCCTCCGTTAAGAGCTCTCCCGAATTTATTCAGCATCGACTCATCGCTCAGATATGTTATGTGCCCGATCATTCTTGCAAGGCTGAGCCCGTCTTTGGGAAGCTCTTTCCCGTAATAATTGCCGTTATTCCAGTTTAGATCAGACATTATGGCTCTTCTGCCGACTTCATTGAACGCAATCTGCTGTGGGGAAGACTTTGCAGTCGAAGCAATTACCACTGTCCTTGCGACCTTCTCGGGGTATAAAACGGACCATAAAAGAGACTGCATTGCTCCCATAGAGCCTCCTGCAACGGCAAACAAACGATTTATTTTCAGGTAATTAGTAAGCTCTTTTTGTGCGTTAACAATATCCGAAAGCGTGATTACGGGAAAATTCGTACCGTATGGCTCTCCTGTTTTAGGGTTTATCGAAGAAGGCCCCGTTGAACCCTTGCATCCGCCTATCACGTTAGAGCATATCACAAAATACCTGTTTGTATCAAATGCTTTCCCGGGACCTATAACATTATCCCACCAGCCGGTGTTTTCATCGCTCCCGCTGTGTTTTCCCGCGGCATGAGAGTCCCCGCTTAAAGCATGGCAGATGAGGATGGCATTATCTTTCTTTTTGTTCAGCTTGCCGTATGTCTCATACGCTATCCTGACGGGTGCCAGCTTTTCGCCGCTGTCCAAAACTAATTCATCAAATTCATAATACTTTGTCTTCACGACTCCTGCAAAACCTTCCTGTTTAACCATTGTTTTATCATATCTTTTTTAAAGATTGCTCTATGTCTTCTATAATGTCGTCTATGTTTTCCAGACCTACTGAGAGCCTGACAAGGTCCGGCGTTATCCCTCCTTCCAGAAGCTCTTTTTCACTCAGCTGGCTGTGGGACGTGCTTGCCGGGTGCAGAGCAAGGCTTTTTGCGTCCCCTACGTTCGCCAGATGCGAGAAAAGTTCCAGATTGTTTATAAATTTCTCGCCTGCGATCCTGCCGCCTTTGACCCCGAATACTACAACGCCGCCGTATCCGTTTTTCAGATACTTTCTGGCGTTATCGTGCGTCAGGTGGGTGTCTAAACCCGGGTACCTGACCCACGCCACTTTATCGTTGGATTCGAGATATTCCGAAACCTTCAGGGAGTTTTCACTGTGTTTTTTAATCCTCAATGCGAGCGTCTCAAGACCCTGCAGGAAAATCCATGAATTATCCGGGCTTATGCATCCGCCTAAATTCCTGAGGGGTACAAGCCTCATTCGCAGGATATACGCAAGCGGCGTAAGTCTTCCAAGGTCAAATGCGTATCTAAGCCCGTGATAGCTTTCATCGGGTTCCGTTAGCAGGGGGTGCTTTTTTGAACTGCTCCAGTCGAATTTGCCGGAGTCTATAACCGCGCCGCCTATTGCTGTTCCATGCCCTCCGATCCATTTTGTCAGTGAATGGACTACTATGTCTATTCCGTGGTCTGTCGGCTTCAGGAGAAACGGGGGCGTGAACGTGCTGTCTAAAATGTAGGGCAGCCCGTTATCGTGTGCGACTTTCGCTATTGCTTCAAAGTCCGGAACGTTCAACGCAGGGTTTCCGAGTGACTCCGTATAGATTGCCCGCGTTTTTGGTGTGATTGCTTTCCTGAAATTATCCGGGTCTTTCGGGTCAACGAATTTTACTTTAATCCCTAAATCAGGAAGTATGTTCTTGAATTGGGTGTATGTTCCTCCGTAGAGATCGTTTGCGGAAATTATTTCGTCCCCGACTCTTGCAAGATTTATTATGCTGTAGAATATTGCGGTAGTCCCGGATGAAAGCGCAAGCCCTCCAACGCCTCCTTCAAGAGCCGCAAGTCTCTTTTCAAGCACGTCCGTCGTCGGGTTCATCAGCCGCGTGTATATGTTGCCAAGCTCCTTTAATCCAAAAAGATTCGCAGCATGCGTCGTATCTTTGAACACATAGCTTGTGGTCCGGTGTACAGGAACCGCTCTTTCAAGGGTTTCTTCTGCAGGCTTCTGCCCGGCATGCAATGCCTTTGTTTCCAGTCTATATTCTTTTTCGGTCATTTTTTTGTTTTTTGTTAACGATTGTTAATTATTATATTAATATATTTTGAGTAATATTAAATAAAGTAATTATGCAGATTTGCATAATATGTAAATTAAAATAAAAATAACAATTTTAATTGAAAAATTAAATTAAAAATTATTTAACAACAACAGCGACAGCGGCAACACATACATTTCATACTATCCAAGCTAATTGGTTTTCGTTTGACCTGCACGTCTGATTCGAGAATTATGTTCTTTTTTAAGTTCATTTTTAGTTGATATTTATTAATTTATTAAATTTACTCCTTAATAAAGGATTAACGATTGTTAATTAATATTGAATTCAGATAAAAATAAAATAAACCGCGAAAATAGCGTATCCCCGAGGGTAAGTCATGACGTCACATACGTTGCGCCGGAGTATCGCGTGAAGTACCGGACGCCTGATTTTACTTAATCCCCAAAATTTTTAATGAATTCAGAATTTCCGGTGCTCTAAACGCTCATTTGATAATTGAAGAAGCAGAAAAAGCATCAAGCTCTCCATTAAGAATAATTTAAATGTTATCCTATATACCGTTAGACTTTTTATAAATGTTTACTATTATACCGTAAGACATTTATAGTCTTATTGATTATAACGTTGGACTATGAAAATGAAGAAGAATTCAATGGAAATAATATAAAATTTATTCCATTATGGAAGTGGCTGATTTATTGATAAGGAAATTATGGAGACGATTGCTTTTCCCTCAAGGCGTAATAACCTGTGAAAGTAACGTACCTCCTGATGTAATCCCGAACATCACGTAAACGAAACCCAGAAAGAGCAGGAACACCGCACCCGTGTATCGTGCGTAGTACTGGACGCCGGATATGTGTTTTTGCGCTAAGTCAACCGAGCCACCTATGCCGGTTATGAGTATCGTCGGCTGGATGAAGGTTGCTATACCGAATACTGCGAAAATCAGGACTGCATAAGGTATGCCCCCAAACGAGAGCGCGTTTGCCCAGATTATCATCACCGGGAGCAGGAATTCAATGCCGCAGGCAACTCCCAGGACTAATCCCCATGCGGTGTATTCAAGAGGGTGGTTGACTTTAAATGTTAATCCTGCTGGGGATAATTTAAGGAAAATTTCATTAATGATTTTCATTGCTTTCGCGGTCATAAATCTCCTGATTTCAATCAAGCCGAAGAGGTCGGCTGCAAGAAACAGCATCATAATCCCGGATAGAACGTACGCATATGAGATTACCGCAGGATTCAACATAAAAGAGGTTGATGCGATTCTCGTGATAACCCCGATTATTATGAATATAAAAAATCGCCCTGCGTTAAATAAAATTGACGCCCTGAACACGCCAATGCTGCCTTTTTCGGTGTTTGAGGCGTATGACGCTAACGGCAGCGCGCAGAACGGGCAGATTATTAATCCGAAAATTAACCCGAGAAAGAACGCCCATGAAATTGAGAAACCTGCGTTTTGCACCGCCTCTCTGAGCAGTAACGCAACGTCCGGGTTGTAAATCCATGGAATAAAGTACTTGAACTGGAATACAATCAAAACCGCGGATAAAATTAAGATAATTATTCCCCTACGAATTCTCTTCCCTGACTTGTCTATGTCACCGTTTTCCATGTACCGTATTTTGAATAAATTATTTCACGAAAATATTGTAAGGGCAGCTTCTCTTACAGTTAATACACTGCGAGTAGCCTTTAGGACAGTACCAGCCAGTCAGCGCTTTTAGGGCTTTCCCCTTTTTCGCATATGCCGTTTCCTTCGCAGGGAGCAACCTGCATCGTAGCGCATGAGCCCTCCGAGCATGAATACTTCAGGCAGGATCCCGCCGTTCCGGAGCATCCGCCCATATCACCGCTTAACGCTTTATGCACGCACACAAATCCCGTTTCCTGCCCGCATAAGTCCCCGGTGCAGGGATTTTTATCGTCGCATGACGAAGGGCAGGTTAATTCCGCGGCAGGCGGCTTTACGGGCTCAGGTGCAGTTGTGTTTGAAGGCGTGCCTGAGGGAGTACTTTCGTTTGACTGGGAGGGTTTTGAAATGTTTTCCGCGGGTTTTTCGGCATTGGATTTGATGCAGATTCCGCAGTCAGCATCACACGTCGTGCAATTTTCAAGCGAACCGCATATATTGTCACCGCAAAATGATTTTAATTTTACGCTTTCATTGTTTTCGGCAGCGCTTGCAGCGGGCTGGAAAAAGTTAGCTGTTTTCAAGCCCGGGTGCGCTTTACTTTCATCGTAGCTGACTACTGTGATTGCAGCCGCCGTAATGCAAACAAGTATCCCAATTATTATGCCTGTCATTAACTCTTTTTTATAGGGCTTCATTTTTGTTTTATTTGTTACCTTGTTATAATTCTTTTATCATATTCTTTTAATATTTTTTTAGGGCATTTCTGCGTGCACTCGAAACATTTAATGCAGTCGTCGTCGTTAATGCTTTTATTCTGCTTTGCGTACTCTGCAACGGGAACGCCCATCGGGCAGGGCTTCTGGCACATTTTACAGTTCACGCACTCGCCGTCTATTCGTATCCTGACATGAATTTCTACAAACGCAGTTTTTTTGAAATTTTATCTGTGGGGTTTCCAGTCTTTAACATGGAACTCCATAATGTGCCCTTTAGGACTTCTTGGACTCTCCTTGTTTAGCTCATCACATA
>Ga0210051_1003683_pt1 | contig 15154 bp, 17 predicted proteins | sample CryGey092014_all_FD_185464 | JGI IMG/M metagenome (GOLD analysis project Ga0210051, IMG submission 185464) | Groundwater microbial communities from aquifer - Crystal Geyser CG23_combo_of_CG06-09_8/20/14_all (SPAdes) (version 2) | ecosystem: Environmental > Aquatic > Deep subsurface > Groundwater...
CTTCCATGGAAGCTCCTTTGTGGTCCCCCCGTTCCGGGCGGGGGGATGTGCTTGCAACCGAACATAATTGCCAATACTTGCTATTTTACATTCCGCACCTCCTTTCTCCATGCTTTGGCGTGGTTAAGGAAAGTGGATATTGAGAGAATCGCCCCTGTTCTAAAAGCCCGTCCACATTTATTTGCAATGTATTCCAATAAATTTTAAAAATCAAGCTAAATTTTGCAAGCTACGTAAATATATCCAGCCAGACCAGCCAGACCGGAATCATAAACTGGATTCATGAAGGTTCCCATGATCTCGACAATTCTGTCAGAGAACTCAGGCTTGTCGGTGTTGAACAAAGCCTTCATCATGTAGCCCAGGATTACTCGCCGGATTGTTTCGGCCTCCTTACCTTGCACCGTAGCCAAGATTGCCTTGCATTGCTGCCATCGCTGTTCACTTGGCATCGCTCTCAGAAGAATACGGGCCAACTCACGGATGTCCTGATCCAATAGGACAGCATGCTCTTTGATGAAGGTGAGAATCTCTGCCTTGTCCTCCATATCAATTACTTGATTCAAGAGCATGAGTGCAGCTCTTGGACTGCCATCGGAGAGTTGAACGATAGCTCTGAGAACATCTCCTCCATGTGGAGAGGTCTTCATATCCTTTCCAGTCTCCGCGAGGTACACCCTGTTCAGCAATGCAGCCATATCGAGAGAGGAGAGAGGGGACACTGTAAACTCTGCACACCTGTTCCTGGTTGTCTTGTCTAACTTCTCCGGTTGAGTAGTAGCGAGGACATAGTAGACATGCTTCGGTGTGTCTTCCAATTGTTTCAGCAGGGCTTCAGCGGCAGCTCCGGTGATTTGGTGGCATTCATCCAGGAGGTAAAGTTTCGCCTTGCCATTGGGAGCGAGCGCCGCCTTCCTCCCCATCTCCCTGATGGTATCAATTCCGCGTGTGTTTGCGGCATTGTACTCAATAAGATCTGACTCCATGCAGCCAACTGCTTTTGCAATTATTCTGGCGATGGTCGTCTTCCCACAACCGGACGGCCCTGACAAAAGATAGGAATGAGGACGATCCTCGGATCTCAATGTAGCTACCAGGGAGGTGAGCATATTCGTGTTACCAATAATCTCAGCTACCTTCCTCGGTCTGTACTTAATATGTAATCTCGCCATCACTTCCTCCAATGGTTGAGTGATCGATACCCTTCTTGGTATCCCAGCTTCCTCCCTCCTCGGTGATTGCCCATTCAGCCATCAATTTTACAGAGAGGAAGGGGAACTCCTGCCTGATCTCGTTTTCCATGACATTGCTGATTGCTGGAATGACTACCGACTCCTCTCCAACCTTAATATAACAAAACATCTCGTCATGGATCTGTCCTGGAATACTGGATTCCCATCCTTCAGCTTTTCTTCGAGCGTTCGCCCTGTTCAGGGACCAGAGGAGACAGTGGAAAGCTGATCCCTGCACGGCACAGTTTATTACCTTGTTCCTGGATATACAGCCGCGCCTTCTGTGGCCGAACAGCATCGGTACGTATCCATTCCGCTCATAGAATTTGAGTAACTGCTCGTGCCCAGCTTTCAATACCCTGTACTTATCCCATAGTTTTTTCTCGCATTGCTCGACTCGTTCCGGGGAGATATGGTAGCCTCTGCTATATAGATCCTCATAAATAGGTTTATGGAAAGAACCATAGAACTCCGGGAACACGAAGGCGTTTTTGCAGTCACTTCTTGCTTCCTTCCATGGTTTAAACTCATCCAACCCGAGCTCGGTCACCCATTCTCCATGTGGATCATTGTCATTATTCATCTCGTCTATAAGTACCGGATCCTTGAAATAAGTAGCGATGATTCTAACCTCATGACTACCATAATCCGCGCAGGCAATTCTGTACCCTGGCGGAGCTACTATTCCCTTGCGGATCAGTTGTCTGGTATTGCCGTCCCTGTTTGGAATGTTCTGAAAGTTAGGGGCGCTGGATGAGGAACGATAAGTTACTACTAAATGCAAATTGAAGCTTGGATGAATTCTGTCTTTCTCCTCCAACAAGAACCCGGATATGTACGTGCCACTCAACTTATCTAAATTCCTGAGACGCAGGATAGATTCACAGAACTCTCCACCGATATCCTTGAGTGTGGCGGCGTCTAGTTTGATATGCCCCTTGTCGGAAAGCATTCTTTGATGTCCCATCACCGAAAACAGAAGATGGGAGAGGTCGCGTGAGTTTGCTCCTGCATCACTCAGCTTTGGAGGACGCCCAACCTTCTCTCTGAATATTTGTACCTCCGGACTTTGCATCAGCTTGGAGTGAATGGTACGCATCTCATCTTTCAAGGACGAGCGCAACTGAAGGTAGTAATCCCGTTTGATATAGATACCCTCGGCTTCCATATCAGCAAACGTCCTTGCACTCTCTAGCCAGAATGAGTTTGCCTTCTTGGAGTCCGAGTGGTCTTCAGAGTCCAGAATCCGCTCCTGTCTCTTTTGCAGCATGAGGGTAAACAGACTATCCAATCCTCCGTACAAGAGCAGTTCGTCGATGGGGCAAGAGAGCATGTTATTTATTGGGTGCCCCTCCTTATACGGACCCACGCTCTCCCCGTATTCATATCCCCAATTGAGGAATACTTGCTTGTCCAGACTTGTGTACTTATCACGCTCATCCAGAATGTGAGCGGTTTGCATGGAATCCCACATCCAATTATTGACTGGAACGCCAAGCTTCTCCCTGGACCAAGACTCCTCCATCTGAAGATTATGAGCGATCTTCCCGATCCTGGATTCGAGGACCTTCCTCAACATACTCAGGATGCTAGCCCGATCTGGATCAGCTATCCCAACAGCTCTGGTCAATTGGCTTGCCAGTGGGAATGAGATAGCCAGTGGCTTGTTGTTGTTCCACATCCCGATAGATACGGAGACTAGCTGGCTCCCGTCGTGGAAGGGTTTCAACGATGTGGTTTCATAGTCTATTGCTATGATATCTCCCATCCGTCCGGAGTGGATAGCTGAGAGTGCGGCTACTATTCTGTCTGGACTATGCAATGGCAAGACCGCCTCGGTCCAATTTACAGGTCTCACCTCCTTCTGTTCCCCGATCATTGTCAGGGCATTCTCAAGATCTCTTTTGAACACATGCTCGAAGTGAGGACTGTAGCAGATGAATGCTGGATGCAGGAGTGGATACACCCACGTCTGCCGCTGAATGTCAGGGAATGCCAGGCCCCGCCAGGCATCCATCTTAAAGGAACTTCTGATCTTGGCACTTCTGTCCATCAGGTAAGATTCCACAGCCTTAGAGCCAAAGAGGAGAACCGCTCTAGGTTTCTTCTCTGCCATGAGATTGAAAAGCATCGGGCGGCAGTACGACAATTCTTGAGATGTCGGGTTTCTGTTCTCACCAGCCAGGGTAGACGGTCTGCAATTTACCGCATTGGTAGCCCAGAAATCCCGATCAAAATCAAATCCGAGTTCCGATAGAGCATCGCGTAGCTTCCCCCCTGACACCCCCTCCGCCACGAATTGCCGCCCTTGCTCATCCTCACGCATCCCAGGAGCCTCCCCACAAATGAGGACGCCCGAGCCACCATCCCCAGATACTTCCATCTTTGGAGAGAGGCACTTCTCACAAAGTTTGCACATTCCACATGCTCGATCCGCTAGAATCAATCCGCTGTCTCGCTGCCTTGCCTTGGAGCGATTCTGGACGAGCTTCGTCACTTGCACACTCCTATTGGATAGGAGCCCTCTAAGGGTCGCCATTGTTTCACTCCAGGAATAGCGAGATTGAGTGCTTGAATCCGTTCTCTAAGACGAAAATAGCTGATCGTTCGGTCAGGATCATATTGTAGGAATGCTTGATAATCTCTTTGAGGAATTTGGGAGATATCTTTATCACGACCGGAGGGCCGCCGTACTCACCAAATGCCTCCCCCTCGGCCCAACCAACCTCGGCAATCTCCCCGCGACAGATGAACTTCCCGTTTGCTATGGAGAGCTTGATACTTTGATCGTAGACAGAGTCCCCTTCGGATAGAACCTCAGCAACCTCAATTTGTTCGAGGAGCTTCCCTGGAAGTCTGATTTCCGTACCTGGAGCATAGACAATCTTTTTGACTTCCTTCAGGGGAGCCACCGCGGAAATGAGGCGTGAACCGAGGAATGCGTTGTCTTTATTGTAAGTATGCAACCAATTCCCCTTCACCGCGAAATGAGTTGGAGCCAGCAGCTTCATAGCAGTCGCTGCTTCTGCGGAGATAGTCGCGTTCAGATCCATTGGGCTGTCCAGGGCAAAGAGTGAAACCCTGAAGTCATCCGACGAAGCGAGATTATCTCCAACGACGGATACCCCACTCATCCACTCCCCGAACATCTCCTTGGATGTCGAGATAAGGCAGAGATCCAGACCCTCAAGGAAGTTACCCGGAAGCTTCTCCCATTCCGTAATGGAAGCAATCTCGGATGATTTGATCATATCAAGAATACTCTGTTCCAGAGCCGTGGTCTTGATGGAAGCTCGCGCTATTGACTTTCCAACGCTCTGTAGAGTGAGTGTTCCATCGCTGGTGAGATCGACGGCTACCTCCTCCGAGGAAAACTTGTTGAGGATGGCCGCCAGGCGAGAGGCTGGAACCGAGCAATTCACTCCTGTCTTGAATGGAGACCGGATCATAATCTCGTCATTGTAAGAAATCAAGCAATCGTCACTAAGGACGACTTGAGTGAATAGGGGAAGGATATCTTTCTTTGCCACGCCTGGCATTACTGTCAGAAGTGCTTCCACGAACTCGTTGCGGTTTAACGTCGGCATTGAACACTCCTTTTTCTACGTAGTCTCTGAAATCCTCGTCACTCAACTGGGAGATCATGTAGTACGACAGCAATCTGTGCTCTATACTCTCAGCGGTAAGTGATTCTCCCTGACTCAGCTCTGTCCAAGTAGCATGGTAGACTTTCATACAAACCCCACATAGCGCTTGTAGTTACCAACGAACTCGCTGGCTGCTCCTCTCCCTAGTAGCGTGTTGTAATACTTCTTCCAGTAATCAGCCATCTCGTTGAGATCGTTAAAAGCTGGGAGTTTCTCCGGGATTGACAGATACTTCAAGCGGCACATTATGATACTCAACCTGAGATCCCACTCCATTTCCTCAGTCTTCCTTCCAGCAATCTCTGGGTATTTCTGGGAGTACTTCTCTTGCAGATACCTGAATGTAGCTGGTTCAATCTGAAATATTCCGGTAGCAGGGCCTCCCCCTCTCTGCACAAGATATGTCCCGAATCTCGACTCTTGGGCGGCTGTTCCAAGAATAAGATTTACAGCTCCTCTCGAATCGAGATCCAGAGAATGAAGAACCTTCTTCACCAGAGCTTTAAATTGTACAGAATCCAGCGCCATGGTTGCACTCCTACTCTCAAATGTAAGCGCCATCTGGTTTACACACTTGGATACGACCGAATGAGAATTCCGGATGGATATCAGTGATGGATAGGCCGCAGTCGGCAGGGCAACCATCGGTAAGGAGGAGAACACCATTACAGCTAAGAACCGCGAACGTGACCATCTTCCCCCTCTGACTGATCCCGCTAAAGTAGTACGAGCCCTCATCTTCCCGAACCTTCACGTCTTTCAGCATTACCCACCTTCCTTCCCCAAATGTATCCAGCTTTGAAGTAATCGAACGCGACTATGTAACCACACTCTTTGGCTGCCTTGTAAGCTATGAGCATAACCTCCTCCTCTTCTTCGGAGAAATTCATCGGCTCGTTACCGGGGAGCCATGACTCGGCAATGTCCTTCATTCGTGGGTGCATGTGGACCTCCTTTCATGTCTTGATGAAGAAACCTTTCATGTGCCCCTCTCGTTGGAACCTCTGTTCTAGTTGAGTAAGTGTGTGAGAACTTTTAAATGATCTTGGGGATTTCTTGTCTAGCTTCTTTAATCTTCTCCAGAGATCAGGGTGTTTTGTATATAGTATTTTCAACTCTGAGACACGCTGTAGAGGACAGACGAAGCATGACACGCGGCTGAAGTCATCGTACAAACCTCCCCAATCAAAATCCTTATCACGACAGTATCTCAGATTATCAGCTCCGGTCATCCCCCATTCTACCAATGGATAGCTACGATAGTGCCCGTCGGCGTTTTTCTCTGTTCGGATAGTTTCCGAAGCTGATATCCCGGAGTATTGAATGATGGCGTAATACTGTTTGAGGTAAGCTCTCAGTGGAGCAGACTTCAATGCCGTGGTGCACCATCTTCTTCTCATGTCTGGATGGCCATAGCCTATAGTCCCATCACTCTTCTTCACTTCTTCGAGGAGATACTCGTAACTATGTTTCCCATGGAGAACAGTGACCTTGCGTCCTGTGTACTTCTCCACCTTCTCTATGTGCTCATACATTTGGGGGAACTCAACTCCGGTGTCACAGAATACCATGTCATCAACCTGCATCCGCCTTTCAAGCATCATCAGGAGAAGCGCGGTTGAATCCTTACCGCCACTAAAGTTTACCACATGTCGCATTCTCATTTTGCAAACAACCTCGAAGCTCTGTTGCCCTTCAGGAATCGTATCTCCGGCCCGGCATTTATAGACGCGACAAGCTCGTTGAAGAAGATGAGATTTGCTCTGTCCCTGTGAATGTAGCTGTTTGTTATCCCATCCCTGATCGATTGCTGAACGAGCTTTCCCTTCTCGATCCAAGCCTCATTAGCCTTGAGCTTGTATGGAGACTTCACCTTCTTTCTCCGAGTAAGCCCGACACTGATTCCCCTGGACTCAAAATAGTTGGTAAAGAACTTCTTCTCCGCCTTAGAAAGAGTCCAAATATTTCTATTCCTGACATTCATGGTTGGAGAGGAATAGCTGACCGATAGTTGCCAGATTGGTTTGTGATAATCAGCCGTTCCGTCAGCTTTGAGATAGGGGACCAAGACGATCCCGTTTCTGGAGACCTTCACCCAACGTGTGGAGTCCACGCTGTACCAGGGATAGCGGAGCATCATTTTCACCGCTGTGATCGCAAAGCCGTGGACCTTGCACACAGGGCGCCCGTCAGCGTCGCACAGGACATCGAAGCATCTGTCAAGCCAGCGTATCCTACCACTGGCTGATCTGCTTTGTGCCGTTCCTCCCAGAGCTATGAGCGGGTAGTTCATCACGTAGAGCTTCAGATAGCTGAAGTCCTCACCTCTATGGAATGTAGGGACCGGGGACAGCCCAGCAGCTTCCATGATCTGCTGATTACGCAGGGTAGCGGCGGCATCCCCGATCACATCAAGTGCAGCGTAGTGCTCTATGTACTTCTCGTTACGCTTAATGAATTTTATGTAATCCAGAAGGTTCACCTCAGCTCCGGTCTTGAAAGCAGAGAATGCTCCGGAATCCAGGAATAGCTTTACTCTCATAGCTCACTCCTGGTAGACGAAGATAAAATTCTCGTACTCAGGATTACCTGTTTTGGTGAGAAGCTGATAGCCATAATCAGCGAACAAGTTTATGGGATCTTGGTAAGAGGTGCATTCGGTAACTATCATTCTTGGGCGGTAAGAGGAGCTCACGAACATGGTGGTGAGGATCTTCTCGTCGTAGCCTTCGGTATCAACCGATAGCAGGTCGAAATTGCAAGGAATCTCGTGTGAGGAAAGAATCTTGTGGAGAGGGAGAACTCTAGTTATCACGAATGTATCGGTAAGATCCTGCGGGTACCAATCTTGTAGGAGAGAATCGTGTCCAAGTTCCGAATGCAAATACAGGGGGAGAAGCTCCTCCTTGTCTCCAACCGCAACATTGAGAATATCCACCTGGAGTCCGTCGAACTCTTTCTTTACGATCTCGGCTCTGTCTGAGTTTGCCTCGATCAGCAAGCCTCTCCAGCCGTGATCTTTCAGCAGGATGTAAGTGTTAGACATATCCCTGCCGAAAGCACCGACATCCACGAGAAGTTTATGGAGAGGCTCGACCTTGCTGAAGTAATCAAAGATTACTTTTTGCTCTCCATGCTGACTGAAATCAGTTCTCGGATTGAAGACTAGTCCCATGAGATCCTCCTATCCCATTCTTATGAGTGACATCAGTTCGTTTCTTGCAGAAGTTCCAAAGGCATCGTTCCGCATGAACACTCCGGAGAGTGCGGATGTTGTCATGATTGAGTTCTGTTTGCCGACTCCTCTCATCCTGATGCAGAGGTGCTCAGCGGAAATGATGCAAGCAGCTCCCTTTGGTTGCAGACTTTCTTGGATGAAGTCAACGATCTGTCTTCCGAGTCTCTCCTGAATCTGGAATCTGTGAGCGAAGGTATCCGCAATCCTGGCTAACTTGGAAATACCAATGACATGCTTGTCGGGAATGTAGGCGACGTGTACCTTTCCAAAGAAGGGGAGAATGTGGTGTTCGCAGTTATGCACAACCATTCCATTAGCGACGAAGTTGTTGTACGGCGGAACATCCATACACCAGACATCCCAAAACCAATCAGTCTTCTCCACCATAAGTATTTTATAGTTGCGAGCCTCCCTCTGCTCCTTGGATAGAGATCCCCAGTACCTTTTCAATGAGTCAGATCGTTTGGCTCTTATCTCTGGAGTCTGACTTGCCAGCACTCCCCTAAGCCGTGCGTCCTCCATAGACCTCCGCTGCTCGTCAGTGAACAGAGCGAACCCTGTCTTCTCTTCCATCTTTCTATGTAGTCTGGCATGTTCACCGATTGGTAAGCATTGCAGATTCTCAGATGAATTATCATTTTGCTGGCTGTTCCTATGATGGGCCGCATTACTCCTAGTGATCCCTCCACAGAGTTCTGGCATTACAAAGCCGTCGGAGTGTCTTATCGCTCCTTTGTTTAGTGCTACTACTGAATCCCCAGGAACCAGATCCTTGGCTTGCACCCATCCCTTTTCATACACTAGAAACTTGTGCTCTCCAGTGCAGAGGACGGAATCCTTGTCAGCGTAGACCCCCCACAACTGCTTGTCCCTTCCAGTCATTCTAGGGTTCTTAGCCTGAGCGAGCGCCATCTTGTTCTGGTCCTGGTCCCAACAGTAGACCCACTCGTCATTATTCAGGCGGCTGATAGGGATTCTGCCTCTTGGTGTTTCGATGAAGGTGGACCCAGCCAGGCACAAACTATACATTTCAATATCTTTTAATAGAACGATCTGATCGTAGCCGTCAGCAGGGAAAAGTTTTACCAGAGAACCAAGATCCGTCTTGTAGCCGGAGAGCAGCTCTTGGTATGCCTTGACCACACGGTCGGGAGTCTCCTCCATTCCAGAGGGAAGCTTTCCCTTCTCATCAATATCCAGCACTCCCTTTATCGCTCTCGCCACCACTTTCTTGTACTCACGGTTCATAACTTGCTGGCCTCCACAAGAGTTGCCACTTCAATCGCTTTACTCCAACCCTCCATAATTGCTTCTTTAGAGCTTATCTCATTTGAGAGAACGTCGAACATTAACTCTGCTGCTGTTCTATTTATCACATCTGCTACCCTGATTGTGGTTCCGTTACATGTAGCAAGGATGGATGGCTTACCCCCATTTTCGAGTGGATAAGCGAGCCTTACGGCAAATATAGGTGATTCACTCATTACTTTCCTTTCTTTGAAAATAACCTCCCCATCGGCTTTCTACAAATGATTGCTACCTCATCCGCTATCCCCTCGATCATGATGGGCAGGATAGCTAGGAACCAGGCTGTGGGCAAGTAATCTCGGAGCTTCCTTGCCTGGTAGTTTTTCTTTCCTTCCGGAGATTCGAAATACTCCTCGGCAGCCTTGGCTGAGCAGACCAATCCTATGGACTTCTCGATAACGAAGCCAGCCTTGGTCAGCTCCGTGATCACCTCATCCTTGTCCCATTCGTACAGATGGGCAGCGTAGTGAGTATCGTACTTGTCCTCTTTATCTGTGGTGTTTGGAGTGCTGAAGAACATCCTTCCGCCGTGTTTCAGTAATTTGAAGCAGACCTCAAGACTCTTGATTCCGGACTCTTTCTGCATGTGCTCGATACTGCTCGTGTAGAAGATCACATCGAACATCTCTTCATCGAGAAGGGAGGCGGCGTCTTCGGCTTTCCCTTTTATATGCTTGACCTCGAATGGATAGTATTCTTCCACGTTGTCGATCCTCTTGGCTCCACTCCAACGAAGCTGCTCTCCGAGATTCTTCTCTGAAATATCAAAGCCATAATAGGCGGAGATTCTGTTCTGATAGCGGAGGAGAGGAAGGACCAGCCCGCGCCCGCAGCACATATCAAGCACCACGTCGCCTTTCTTGAGCAGGTTGATCATGGAACAGTGCTGAATGTAGTTCATGACATCTAGCTTGGAGAAGAATCCGTCAGCGAACTGCTTGTAAAAGTTACGCATCTGATAGGTTGTGCAGTACACGCTGTATGGATCTTCATCCGTGACCTTGTAGACTACCTTATAGGCTTTCTGCTCCTCTGTCATAACTACTCCTGAACTAGAAAGTGCATCCCGTGAGCGAATACATACTTTCTCTGCAAGCTTACTCTGACTAATCTGTTGGGGAACTTCTCGATCTTTGCAAACTTCAGAGGTATCCTGATAAGCCGTCCCTTAGCTCGTACCACCACGACTCTAGGGAAGTACGGCTCTATGTCGGTCATCTCCCCAATGAAGACTATGTACTCTTCTTCAGGATCTACACCTTGCATTAGATCCCCCGTAATTAAGTGAGGGGGAATATGCTCGAATCATTCCCCCTCACCTGTTGCCTAGATAGAAAACTTGATCAGGCCGCAATCCGCCAGCGCCCGGATGATTCTATTGACGCTCGTGTATTCAGCCATCAGGGTGCTATCCTTGTAGAAAGCGCCCTCTTTGTCCAAGATATCCTTGATTTCTTGCTTGGAGATGCCCGGATTCCGTATGATGATCTCGGTGATATGCTTAGTAATTCCAGGCGTGGCCTTCGCCTTCTTCAAGGGCTTCAGCTCTTCCGGCTCTTCGTCGGCAGCGGTAGGCGCGGGCTCTGCCGCTTCCTCCCCGGCTGTCTCTTCAGCGACAGGGGCGGGGGACTCCAGAACGTCCTCTTCAATGGGAGGATTAACAGGTTTCGCAGGTTTCGTGGCTCTCCTGGAAGCTCTCCCGGCTTTGGTCAAGGCATCCAAGGTCTTCGATAGGGAGGCGGTTCCAACCGCTGCATAGATATCCTCGATTGCATCGAACACACACTCTTCAAGATCGTCCTCTCGATCAAGAGGGAGATCGATGAGTGTTTTCACCAGGGACACGACTTGCTCCTTAAGGCCCAGACTCCCATCAACTTTAATGAGCCCCAAGTTCGCCAGTGATCCTATCGCGTCAGCCAACTTCGTTCCATCAATCTTTTCCAGCTTCTTCTCCATCGTCCTGCTCCTTTTGTTTGGATTAAAAAATCATCCTGGGGAAACGATACATCAAGCGAAAACAAAAATCAAGAAAAAATTTAAAACGAACAGAAGATTCTCAGGAACTATTCCTCATACGAGGAAGCGAGCCTGGATAGGTGCTCGTTTACAACTTCTCCCCGTCTCTCCGCATCCAAGAGAGTGCTTGATAGCATTCCCCGCTTTCCTAGAAAGTCAGGTAGGAATTTATTATAAGTTATTGGACTTGTCAAATTCCCTAGTGAAACACTCCGGAATATACTTCTAACAGACTCCACCGCTACCCTGGCCCAAAACTCCGGCGTGTTTGTGTTCCCGGAGATAGAGAAGAACATGATTCTATCTTCCCACTTGTCCCTGAACTTGCTCAATTCCAGGGCGGCTCTCTTGAGCATTAACTTACTCATGTCGTTCTTGTCGATACCGGAAACGCTCTCCATCTCGTCGGCAATACAACGTTCCAGCTCGACTTCACGAGACGGGAGGAACTCAAGAAATTTGGATGTCCCGGATATCTCATCGTAGATGAACTCAGCTATGGCTATATTCTTGAGGAACCTCTTTGAGGAATCCGAACAGTCGTAGCTTGTGACGTACTCACTAAATTCCCTGAATGAGTGTTTGATCTCGGACGGCGAGAACACCCGAGCATTCTTAGCGAATTTGGTTCCGCGCCAAGAGCAGCCGTTCAGAAGAGCTTCTACTCTAGTAATGGAGCGCTGCAAGACTTTAGTTTCTTGAGTCAGGCGGAGCTTTCTCACGCCTTCCTGCTCGTTCCAGTATTCCACCAGCTCGCGCACGACCCTTGGCATTCTTCTTGCCTTCAGGGCTTCCGGCACGGCAAAGAACCTTCCATTCTTTCCTCCAGACATTGGCTCTCCTCCATCGGTCATGCTTCCTTCTCACCTTCAGCTTGATCCGGGATATCCACCGAAATCCGCCATAGGGCTCCTCTCCCACTGTAGCGGCAAAGATTCTCCACCATCTCGATAAAGCCAGCCTCCCGAAGTCGTTTGCTGGAATCCTTGGCGGTTCCATGGGGAATATTCACGAGCTTCGCTAGATAGACCGCTGAAAGCTCGTAGACCTCCTGATTACTCTTGCGCGCTATCTTGGCATGGATAAGAAAACAAGCCTTATCGGTCCTTCCGGCCTTTCCCTTCCAATTGTAGGTGTTGGCCCACTCAATAGCCGCTTCCGCAATCTTCCTCCCTCGCTTGGGGTCGTCCATCGGGATTGATTCTCCTATTTTAGCCATAGCCTCCTCCTTTCAGTTGCAGATAGAGATTGCTTCCATGAAACGGGCGTCTTCCTCTGGAGTCGGGGGAATCTCCGCTCGTGGAGCAAATGTCTCACCTACTAATGGGTACACGCTTCTAGTACAGCGAGCATAAGCTTTGTGGTAAGGAGGAAATCTCCCGGCGTCGTAGTCGACGTCACTCCTGAAATCGAAGCACGTGACCAGCGGATACCTGTCACGTTCTCGTGACCAGTACCGACCATTGGGGAACTTGGGTAGGAATGGGTGATCCTTAACTCTGAGGAAATTTGCAAAAAGTGTGATGAGGTGAGGCAGCCTCCACCCGCCAATATCATTGGTTTCGAGATTGTCCGCATACTTCGTAGCCTCTTCGAAGGTCATCAGCTTGTCGGGCGGATTCTTTTCCCAAAGTTCCCAATAGTACAAGTCCAATATGACTCCGTTGCCAACGTCCAGGAGCTTCTTCTCACTGGTAGAGACAACAGTGAAGCTTCCATTTGGTTGTTTCTCGATAGTGAAAGGAGCGGCTATCCCGAATACGTACACAATACCACTAGTATTGTCGATGGGAAAATTTACAATGACCTTGTTGAACTTGTCAGGATAGGACTTTCTGAAGATTTCAAATTCCTCGGCCGATATGGGACCCAGGTCGTCTCTTTTCCTCCCACGGAAAACCTTCGGGAGTGCTTTACGCAGTAAATCCATCTGCTCCATTGAAAAGATATTGTTCTCACTAGTCACCTTAATCTCCTTTTTTAGATCCCGACCTTAAGTCTCCAGTATTTTTAGCTATCAACCTAGATTCTCAACCGCGATCCTCCAACTACCGTATGGTATCTTCAGTTGCTCGATGAATCCAGCTTCTTGCAGACGTTTGTTGGAAGCTCTAGCGAGTCCAACATTTATATTAGCGGACTCAGCAAGAGACCTCTCAGATAGGAAATAATCACCCCGCCTACAGTCATAGGTTCCTATGGCGTGAGCAATAAAACACGCTTTATCAATTTCTCCATCCGTTCCCTCTCCTTCCCAATGGTGCGCGTCTGCCCACTTCACGGCTATCACGGCAATATTCCAGCTTTGGAGAAAGATGGGGAAGCGTAGCCAAGCCTCTACTTTTAGGTAGAGGCTGAGTAACAACCTTCCGGTCTCATTAGGATTAGTGGCAAGCCCATCGTGATACAGACCTCCGCATGGGTTCTCCTTATATATGGTTAAAACCTCATCGGGACTCAACCCGGAGAGGATTAGCCTGATGAGAATTGCGGTCTCGGCTCTATCCTTTGATAGGTAGCACGAGAGATTCTCACCAGCGAGCATTTTCTGTAGAGATGAATTGCTTAGTCCACTTTTGCCGTGTACAGATCCGGATTCCTTCTGCACGGCCGTTCTAGCCCCTCCGACCGTAAGCCTCCAGGAATAAGCCTCTCCCGGGAAGTTCGGACCCTTTTTACGCCCTTTATCTACCACCTCAATGTATCCCGCGTACCGCAGATCTCCGTTAGAAATCATAGCGGTATCATAACCCACCTTTGCAAGTTTGCAGAGCTTGTATAGTGGAAGTTTGTAGATTATTCGCTTGCACTCAAGAGCTGTCTTAGCATGGGCAAGAAAGCAAGCTTTGTTCGTGGACCCCATCCTTCCTATCCAAATGCGGGCATTCGCCCACTCGATGGCTGCCTCGGCAACTTCTACAGCTCGCTGAGAATCTACCCCTAGATAGTCTAGATAGTCCAGCCAGCTAGGCAACTTGGACCCAGCTCTAAAAAGTGGATTGTTTGCCATCAGCTTTTGATCCACAACCTTTAGCCTCCAGGGAGAAGACTGTTCACTAAAGTACGTATCACTTATCACCAACTCGATGAGACCAGCTTCCTGAAGTCGTTTGGTGGATGCTAATGCTGACCTTGGCTCTACTCCAGCAAGTTTGGATAGATCCATTGTCGAGAGCAGATAAGTAGCCGAGTCGCACTTAAGAGCTGTTCTGGCGTGAGCAAGAAAACATGCTTTATTAATCCTCCCAGCTTTTCCGTACCAGCGAATACTTTCAGCCCACTCTATGGCTGCTTCCGCGATGCTTCTTCCCTGATTAGGAGAGTACAGCTCTTGAGCCGATTCCGTCTTACTAGTCATCTCACTTCTCCTCTCTCATGAGTGAATTGTTTGCTAACATCAAACATTCCAATCTCCTCTCTCATGGGTAAATTGTTTGCTAACATCAAACATTGAGATAACCTTGCCCTAATCTTAGTTTCCAAGATTTTACAACAAAAGATCTGAATTTGCAATATATTTATTTCTCTCGAAACAAGATTTCCAGCGAACGTTAGTCATCCGAGTAAGATTACTTTCTACTAATCAATCCAAATAGTTTTTAAATCTATTGACTTCTCCATGAAATAGTCCGAAAACTCATGAGTAACAAGTCAATCCAAATAGTTTTTAAATCTATTGACTTCTCCATGAAATAGTCCGAAAACTCATG
>Ga0210051_1003684_pt1 | contig 15148 bp, 18 predicted proteins | sample CryGey092014_all_FD_185464 | JGI IMG/M metagenome (GOLD analysis project Ga0210051, IMG submission 185464) | Groundwater microbial communities from aquifer - Crystal Geyser CG23_combo_of_CG06-09_8/20/14_all (SPAdes) (version 2) | ecosystem: Environmental > Aquatic > Deep subsurface > Groundwater...
TCTTCGGATATGATTAAATCATGATTCAAAAGATAAACAGTCCGGTGTCGGTGATTATGGATTTTAATCACCATCAGCGGAAACTTCGGCCGATCCAAATTCAATGGAATAACCGCGATTGGCGGGTGGAAACGGTGGGACTACATCATCAATACTATTGCGGCAGAAAATTGGTTCATATCTTTTCAGTAACGGCAAACGGCATGTTTTTTAAGTTGGAACTGGATACCCAAAACTTATTTTGGAAACTTTTGGAAGTAGCCGATGGATCCGTCTAGACAAATGCACGTGGATATTAACTCCTGCTTTGCCAGCATTGAACAACTGAGTAATCCCCTGCTTCAGGGTAAACCGGTGGCGGTAGCGGCTTATAAAAGCGAGTGGGGAGTGATTTTGGCGGCCAGCAGAGAGGCTAAAAAGTTGGGTATCGGAACGGGAACCCGGGTAGGAGAAGCCAAAAAAATCTGTCCGGAAATAGTAATACTGGAGCCGGATACCCCAAAATATCGATTTATTCACCGACAATTAAAAAAAATTCTTGTGAGATATTCACCGCGGGTGGTGGCTAAATCAATTGATGAGTTTGCCATTAATTTTAAGAGGGTAGAAGGAAATTTAATCTCAACAGCTAAAGAAATTAAAAAAGAAATTGCTGTTGAAATTGGTCCATGGCTGACGGTATCTATCGGCATTGGGCCAAACCGTTTTTTGGCAAAAACGGCGTCCAACATGCAAAAACCGGATGGGTTGGTGGAAATAAATTCAAATAATTTCGAAAACATATATAAGAAACTTGATTTGATCAAACTTAACGGTATTAATTGGCGAACAGCCCTGCGGTTACAATTAAGCGGAATTGAAAATACCTGGGATTTTTATTCAGCAACGCGGCAAAAACTAAAATCAATTTTTTGTTCAGTACTGGGAGAATATTGGTATTGGCGCTTGCGGGGAGTAGAGATAGATGGCAAAAAGGAGGAGGCAAAAAAAAGTTATAGCAATATTTATTCGCTAAAAAAACGGGCTAAAAACCGAGCGGAGTTGTTGTCGGTGATATATCAACTGGCTTTAAAATCGGGTAATAAATTGCGAAGAAAGAAAAGAATGGCGACCGGAGTAGCCTTGTGGTTATTATTAAGTAATGGTAATTGGAATAAGGTGGGTCGGGCCAAAACCGGGATGGTTAATGGTTGGGAAATATACCGGGAAGCGATTAAGTTATTACCAACTGAAATTAAAGGGGAGGTGAAAAGAGTGACAGTTTATATTTTTGATTTAAAACCGGCAGTCTGGATTCAGGATGATTTGTTTGGTAAAAGAGGCAAATTTATTAAACTGACGAAAACGGTCGATCTGATTAACGATAAATTCGGAGCCGGAACAATTATCCCGGGGACATTGATGGAAAAAATAAAAATCCCGGATTTCATCGGCTTTGGACAGACAAGATAGGTAGTGGTATCATCAATTCTTGTGGTAACTGAAGTAATTTTTGATATTGAGACTAAGAAAATTTTTGATGATATAGAAGGGTATAATCCGGCAGACCTAGGAATTTCAATAGTGTCGGTATACAGCCGAACAGTGAATGAAAAAGGAGAGGAAACCGAGGGGGAGATGAAGAGTTTTTGGGAAGATGATTTGGCAAAAATATGGCCGATGTTTATCAACGCTGACCGGATTATCGGTTTTAATTCGCTTCATTTTGATGTACCGGCGCTGATGCCTTTGGCGCCGTATGACTTTAAAAAACTAAAACATTTTGACCTGATGGATCATGTCAAAGGAGCGCTCGGGTTTCGGTTAAGCCTTAATGCCATTGCCTCCGAAACTTTAGGACATGGTAAAAGCGATAATGGCCTAAATGCCGTTTATTATTGGCAAGAACACTCCGAGGAATCACTGGCAAAACTCCTAAAATATTGTGAAATGGATGTGATGGTAACCAAAGAAGTTTATGATTATGGCCAAAAAACGGACAATTGAAATACAAAGACAAGTGGAACACATCACGGATTATTGAAGTTGATTTTTCTTATCCCAAAGTCGTCATTGAACCCCAAATGGGGTTATTTTAGAGAATTTTACCGGAAAAAGCGTCGCGGGTGTTTGAGAATTTGGTTTTGAGAACATAGACATCGGCCCTGAAGGTGTCATGGCCGACAAGTTCGGCTTCACCGCGCAAGATAGCTTCGTAGGGACGGCAAGCCCGACAACCTTTGTCCCCTTCCGGACAATCAAATTTATTTAAGGAGCGCTGAAGTTTAATTCGTTTGGCAATTTTTAATATTTTTTCCTGAGATTTGACCAAATCTGGAAGTTTTTGGGGAGTCAGCTCATCTGACCGGTCAAGATACCAATAAGAAGCGGCAGTGACGGGTCGGTTTTGACAATAATGAACCAGAAGGTGGTAAATTGGTAATTGAAGAGAATCGGGACCTTCGTCATTTTTACTGGTTTTGAAATCAATAATTTCAACAGTGTCAGTGTCCGGGTGGAACCGAAGCCAGTCTATTTTGCCGCAAAGAATTACGTTGTCGGTTTCAGACAGCCAAAAATGAGGTAAATCCATATTGATTTTGATGGCCAGTTCTCCTAGTGGGCCGGGGTTTTTAGAAACCTTTCGAATCATCTCTTCTCCCCGGCTTTTGTATTTATATTCAGTGTCTTTATCTTCAAAGCCTCCCGATACGCCGGATACTTTTTTCCAGGCGGCTTCAAATTTATCCATCAGAGGTTTTTGGAAACGTAGGTCGGTTTTTAATTCTGAAAGAGACTCAACTACTTCGTGAACCGCCTGACCGAGGGCTAATGGTGGCGACATTAATTTAATTTTGTGGCCGGAGGTCGGATCTTTGTAAACATTTTTTAGAAAATAGGAACGGGGACATTCTAAAAAGGCAGAGATTGAGGAATGAGAAACCCAGAGGGCGGTGTATTGATCCATGGATTGATTATATACGAAATTGTCTAGACCAGACTTCGGTGGTTAATTGGCGAAAGCTTGATATTTTTTCTTGAATGAAACCCAGGGACTGAAGTTTACTTTTATAGTCAAGTCCGTGAACTTCAGTAACATAGGGAAGAACCGTAACTTGATTGGCAAAAATACTTTTGGATAAATCGTTAATTTCAACATCGGGACGATAATATTTGACCGGATCAGAAGCCGAGGGAATCATGTAGACAGAGTCAGAAAGAGTGGCGGCCAGGCTTTTCCAATCCTCGCGATGATAGGCGGGGTTTAATAAATACAGCAAGGAAAAAGATGAAAAGATAAAAAGATAAAAAATATTTTTATTTATTATAATGACCAAAAACGGCAGTAAATAAAGGAAGCGAAAATATTGAAACATCGGAGTAAAGAGGGAAAAAACAAAACCAACTAAAAGAGTAGTCCAAAAAACAAAAGCCTCAAGTCGCCTTTCAAATGATTTTAGAAAAACTAATGTCCAGAGAGGTACGGTTAAAATAAGGGCTAATAAATAATAGACAATTTTGGGGTAAAAAGAGATGCGACCGAGAGTAAATTTGATCGGAATTAGAATTAGATTTTTTAAATTAGCAAGTCCCAAAACTGAAGTCCAGTTAACCACACTTTGAAGAAGAATGCGGGAGGATTCGAATTGCCGGAACAGAAGTGGTGACCAAAATAATAAAGGTAAAATGATGGCGGTAGCGTATAAACAAAACTGGTTAATCTCTTTTTTGATTAAAAAGAACAAGCTGATAGCGGCAAAAACAAAAATAGTACCGTAAAAAGTGGAGAGGGATAAATATACAAAAAGAAAATAAAGAAAAATTCTCCGATTTCGAAAAGCCAAATAAGCACAGAAAACCAGAAGAGTACTCATCGAGTACATCCGGGCTTCCTGAGAATAATATAAATAGAGGGGGTTGAGGGCTAATAACAATGACGGCCAGAAACCGAAAGTTTTAAAAACCAAAAGAATAGTGGCGAGAGAAAATATTATTGAAGGTAAACGAAGAGAAAATTCAGTATAACCAAAGATGGAGGTCCAAGTTTTGAGAACCAGATAATAAAATGGTGGGTGAAAATCAGAAGGAGAAAAGAGGGTGACAATGTTTTGATAGGAATAATTTTTGGCGACATTGGCAGAGATAGCTTCATCGAGCCAGAGGGACTGATTTAGGGAAATGAAACGAAGAGCCCAAAAAAAGACAATAATTAATAGGAGTTTTTTGGACATAGTCTTGGCTCTATGTTAGCATTTGTCATATGATAAATTTTTTAAAAAGAAACTGGGCAGCGGTTATTTTGATACTTCTCGGACTCCTGTGGGTCAAAAATAATTTTTTGACATCAAGGCTGGCAACAACAGGTCAATTAGATATGATGGCCTTGCCTTCAGCTGGTAGCAGAGTCGCTCAAGTGGCGCCGTCGGAAAGTGCCAATCGGGTGGTGATCCAGGATACCAGTTTGTCACTGCAGGTAAAGGATGTGGCCGAAGTAATTAAGAATGTCGAAGATACGGCTAAAAGTTTGGGTGGTTTTTTAATAAGCTCTGATTTGTCAAAACCGGAAGGAGCCGCTAGTGGCACAATCTCGGTAAGAGTGCCGGAAAATAAAAGAACAGAGGCAATGACAGCTTTCAAGAAAATGGCGGTAAAGGTAGTTTCGGAGTCGGTGATGGGAACTGACGTGACTGATCAATACGAAGATTTGGGGGCGCGGTTGGATGTATTGAATAAGACAAAAATAAAGTTTGAGGAAATATTAGATAAGGCGACGGCGATTAATGATCTTCTTAATGTCCAAAGAGAACTGATTTCACTCCAGTCACAAATTGACAGTGTTAAAGGACAGCAAAAATATTACGAACAATCGGCAAAATTAAGCAAAGTAATGGTCTATTTATCCACCGATGAATTAGCTTTGCCTTATACACCGACTAACGAATGGCGGCCAATGGTGGTTTTCAAGGAAGCAGTTCGTAGTTTGGTATTGATTTTACGGTCTCTTGGGAGTTTGATTATCTACCTGGTGGTTTTGTCGCCTGTTTGGGTGTCGGCATTGCTGATAATTAAGTTTGTGAGAAAGAGACAAATTAGGACTTGAAAAAGAAGAAAGGGTAAATTAGTATAGAGGTATTACCGAATAAAACCCAAAACTTTGATTGACACATCACCTTTAGCTAGCTTGATTAGACCAGAAAATTTAGCTGACTTTGTGGGACAGGAACATCTGGTGGGTGAGGGTAAACCATTGCGGTTGGCCATTGAAAATAAACAAATTTTTAGCATGATTTTTTGGGGACCACCCGGGGTGGGTAAAACTACTTTGGCCCGGATTTTGGCTAAGGCGGCGGAAGCGGAGTTATATCAGTTGTCGGCGGTATCAGCCGGAAAAGATGATATTAGAAAAATTGTGTCGTCAACAGTTCCGGGGTTAATTAAAAAGATATTGTTTTTAGATGAAATTCATCGCTTCAACAAAGCCCAACAGGATTATCTACTGCCTTATGTGGAAACGGGAGCCCTAATTTTAATCGGAGCCACCACTGAAAACCCCAGTTTTGAAGTGATATCTCCTCTACTGTCGCGTTGCCGGGTATTTGTGCTAAAAGAACTAAGTGAGACCGAAATTGAGAAAATAATTGTTCGGGCGGTGAAAAAAGTCGGAGGAAAAATGGGAAAGGAGGCCAAAGAATGGTTGGTCCAAATGGCTAACGGTGACGCCCGACAAGCCATTACCATGATCGATAACGCGACGACACTGTATGCCGATCTATCAATCGAGTCACTGAAAAATACTCTCCAAAATTCCTATTTGCGTTTTGATAAAAAAGGCGAGGAACACTACAACACCATCAGCTCATATATTAAGAGCATGCGGGCTAGTAACGTTGATGCGGCTCTCTATTATTTGGCCCGAATGGTAGCGGCCGGTGAAGATTCACTGTTTATTGCCAGAAGAATGGTGGTTTTTGCCTCGGAAGATGTGGCTAGCCCGACAGCCCTGGTGGTGGCTAATGCTGTTTTTCAAGCTTGTCAACAAATCGGGTATCCGGAGTGTCAGGAAAATTTGGCTGCGGGTACAGTATATCTTGCCCAATCGCCCAAGGACCGGCGAGCCTATGATGCCTATATGGCGGCTTTAAATGATGTAAAAACTTTTGGTAACTTACCAATTCCGATGAATTTAAGAAACGCCCCAACCAAACTGATGAAGGAAATTGGCTACGGCAAGGGTTACGAGAAATATACCAAAGAAAGTTTATTACCGGAAAAATTAAAAAATAAAAAATATTTTAAGGAGTTAAAAAAATGAAAAAACAAATCACTGATGCGCTTACAAAAGGGTTATTGGCCGGATATGGAGGAAAGACTGATTTTACTAAATTAATCAGGGGTGGTTTTGAATTGAGCGCCAGTCATTTTGATGATGGAGATATTATCTATCACGATGAATGGACTCGAAATGGTGGTCAGGAAATTGTGAAAGTGGGAGAAGAAATTTTTACCCGAGTTTATGCCGGTGGATGTTTGAAAAAAGAAGAACTAATAAAGTTAGGGCTTGAAGAAAAAACAGTAATTGAAAAATTAATTGGGAGGATCAAAGAATCGGGTGATAAGACCCGCTTATTTGAAAATTGTATTGCTAAAAATAAAAATGATTGGGACTATGAATATAAAATACTTGACGACGATAAAGACATAGGGGTAATCACCGGAAAAGAAATAATTAGATATAAAAATATAGTGGTGTTTGTACATGTGTTTGTTTTGAGTCCAGTAAAATGATCTATTTACTTCGGGTTTTATTCGGGTTATAGTTAATTATGAAAATACAAAATCAAGTTGCAATATATAAGTCCAAGACTGGCGAGTTTGTCATAAATATAGATACCAAACACGATACCGTTTGGCTAAGTCAGAAACAAATGGCATCACTATTTGGAAAAACTATTCCAACCATAAATGAACACATTAAAAATGTTTACAAAGAAAAGGAATTAAATACCAGTCGAACTATTAGGAAATTCCGAATAGTTGAAGATGAAGGTAGACGTCAGATTACCCGAACTATCGACCATTTTAACCTTGATGTTATTATTTCCGTTGGATATCGAGTCAAGTCGCTTCAAGGTACCCAGTTTCGCATTTGGGCGACAAAAACTTTAAAACATTATTTAGTAAAAGACTACGTCCTAAACCAAAAACGTTTAAAGGAACAACAAAAAAGTCTAAAAGTTTTGTCCGATAGCGTAGCGTTAATTAAATTAAAAATCCAATCACCGATGTTGGCAGGTCAGGAAAGTGAACTTTTGGAAATTGTCAAAACATATATTGATTCTCTACGGCTACTAAAACTTTATGATGATCAGCGATTAACGGTTGGAAAATTAAAGTCCAAATCAAAGTTTCAACTCGACTATCAAACAACAATTCAAAATATTAACGAATTAAAAACCAGATTACTAAAACAAAGTTTGGCGTCAGAAAACTTTGGGATGGAAAACAGTCATAGGCTTGAAGGGCTAATCGGGGCTATCTCTCAAACTTTTGACGGAAGGGAACTCTACCCAAGTATTGAGGAAAAGGCGGCTCATCTTCTATATTTTGTAATAAAAGACCATCCCTTTATTGACGGCAATAAAAGGATTGGATCGACGCTGTTTATTTATTTTCTGAGTAAAAACAATTTTTTATTTAAGGATAGCGGCGAGGCAAAAATAAACGATCGGGCTCTGGTGGCACTGGCGTAAAACTAATTATTAATTTAATAAAAAATGATTGATAAAAAAGGTAAACCAGAGTCAGCGGTAATGGCGATTGCAGTTAATGACAAGGGAGAAGTTCTGATGTCGACCGAACCCAATACCAGAAAGATTCAAAATTTATCAATTAATCCCCTGTCTTCAATAATTGTTGGAGGGCTGGATAGTCCGTCGGTGCAACTTGACGGCGAAACCATTATTGCCTCGGGGGCGATGGCCCAAGAAGTTAAAAATCAAATATTGGCGATCCACCCGGATACGGCAGATTATTTGTCAGCCACATCAGTGTTTTTGAAGTTTACTCCAAAGTGGCTGCGCTATAGCGATTTCTCTCAAAACCCGCCGGAGATATTAGGGCTGGATCTATAAATGAAAATACCAGTAGAGATAGAAAAACTGTATAAGCACTGGTCGAAACATGCCCGGATTTCGAAGACAATAGATCAAACGACAAAAGATTGTCTGAATCCTGAAATGTTGGGAGGAATGTCGAAACTAATAAATGAAAGGATGTTGATTTGGCAAAAGAAAAATCAGGGTTCGGAAAAACCATATACGTCGGATGAGATATTAAATAGATTTCGCTTTTGTAATGTTTACCGAGAACTGGACAGACAAAGTTTGGAGATTCATTCTTCGAATAAAAAATACGAAGGTAATTTCCCACTATGGTTATTAAATACGGCCGCGGCTCGCTTTATTTGCCGAACGGAAACAGTAAAAAAAATTGGGGAATTATCGTACTTTGGTGACAAGAACAAGGTGGTGAAAGAGAAATTACTTGGTTTGAAAAAACCGAAATACGGTAATGCTTATGTTTTTCCGGTATCAGTTTTACCCAAAATTAATTGTCATAACCGTGAAGAGTTTGTCTGTGGTTATTTACCGGAAATGATTCCGAAGGTGGCAAAATTAATTTCGTTTTTCAATGATGAATCTGTCGATGAGATATTGCCAAGAGTTACTGCTGAGTTTGGAGCATCTTTTAGATTCCATTGGACGGAGGTATTAATTGACGTGGCTTATCAATTTCCAAATTTTATTAACCTCTATAAAAAATTTCCAATCGGACCTGGCGCAAAAGAGTCGATGTTAAAATTATCATCAGAAACGTCACCTGAAAATACGTGTTTAAGGCTGGTTGACTCAAATTACATCATGAAAAATCTTTTAGAGATGGGATCAGACAAAATTCTGTTGTCGGCGGAAAACTGGGAAGGAGTGGGTTGTGAATATCGAAAATATTCGAATTTAAAAGAGGGACGAGGACGAAAAAGATATTATTCTCCAAAAATAAATGAACAATAAATATATTATTTACATGAAAGCAGGGCCTTATTGTGGATATTCCCTAAAAGAGATTGAGAAAATCAAAAATAATGAAGATAAATTATATGGAAAGTTTTATTGGGGATATGGGGGAGTATTTTGCCATCCAAAAAGAGTTTTGGAATTTGTTAAAAGCGCCATAAAAAGAGGTGAAAAAATATTAGTGTATTTTTCGATAACCAAATCAAAGTTTAATTCGCCAATTCCCCGCTGTCATTATCAATCAGCTGATAAAAATAATTGGAAGCGATTACCGTCGGAAGTAATTTTGGTAGGAAATCAATATTCTCTTGTTTGCACAAACTTAAAACGAGCAAATTTTTTTATTAATCTTTTTGATTATTCGGCAACCCTGGGAGACAAACCAGGTAAAAGTTTGGGGGACTATGTTAAATATCGAGTTGATAAAGCGACGGCTATTTTGAAAAAAGAAAAAACAGGGCAAACTAGAAATGTCGATATATCCTATGTTTGTGAATTAGTACCACCTTATTGTGTCTATGTTAAATAAACCGGGAGAGTTTACTAAACGCGTTTGGAAACTGGCAAGAAAAATTCCCAAAGGTCGGGTGACAACTTATGGAATATTGGTGGGAATGGCGGGAGGACACCCGATGATGGCTCGAATGGTGACCACGATTTTATCAAAGGCACCTAATCATAACTTAATTCCCTTTCACCGGATTGTTTATTCAAGTGGAAAAGTCTGGTTAGATCCGAAATATAAAACAGAAAGATTAAAACTATATAAGGAAGAAGGAATAAAATTGGACAAAAATAATAAGATTGTCGACTTTAAAAACAAACTTTTTACTTTTGAATAGTCTTCTATTGACTTCGGGTTATATTTGGGTATAGGATAATTTATGGAAAACAAAATAAATACAAAAATAGCATTATTTGAAGCGAAAAAGATTAGGAAGCTTATTTACCGAGACGAGTGGTGGTTTTCAATCATTGACATAATAGAGTTTCTTACTGAAACTTACCGACCAAGGAAATATTGGAATGATTTAAAAGCCAAACTAATCAGGGAAGGGTATATTGAAGTGTCCGAAAAAATCGGACAGTTCAAACTAATCGCATCTGACGGCAAAATGAGAGAGACTGATTGTGCTAATACCAAAACAATTCTTCGTATTGTTCAAACTATTCCTTCCCCAAAAGCAGAACCTTTAAAAATCTGGCTAGCACAAGTTGGTACTGATAGAATTGCAGAAATTGAAAATCCAGAGTTGGCCATGGATCGGATGAAATCGCTTTATGAAAAGAAAGGCTACCCAAAAGACTGGATCGATAAAAGAGCCAGGGGTATTGCCGTGCGACATACCTTAACTGACGAATGGAAAAATAGAGGAGTTAAACACAGTGTCGAATATGCCATTCTGACAGATGAAATCATGCAGGGTACTTTTGATATGAAAGTATCTGAGTATAAAAAGTTTAAAGGACTAAACAGAGAAAACCTAAGAGACCACATGGATGACTTGGAATTAATTTTGACCATGTTGGGTGAGGCCACAACTACCCGGCTAACTAAAGACAGAAATTCAAAAGGATTTCCGAAACTAAAAAATGATGCTAAAGACGGCGGTTCTGTTGCCGGACAAACCCGAAAAAATATTGAGGCCAAAACAAAAACCAATATTAGTTCTTCTGCAAATTTTAACAACCTGAATACAAAACAAATAAAATGAAAGGTAAACATAAAAAGCTATGGCGGAAAGAGTGTAAAGATACTACATCTCTTCATGAGTGGTCACGAATGTTACACAAATGGTGGAAATTGAACGTAATTAAAAAAAATGAATTTAAGAAAAATAATAAATAAACGTACTGAGGCTGGATACTGGGAGATATCCAGCCTCAAATTAGCTTCGCTGCCGTCTAACCCATAAGGTCACCACAAGTAAAACTAAGGCCGATATGGTCCAAACTTGCCGAGGATTGATTACTTCAGTTAAAATCCCGGAGACCAAAAGCCCAACTACTCCACCGATGGTACCGGCGGTACTGCGGATGGAATTTACGGTTGAACGGACTCCTGATTTGATGTGGCGATTACTGTAGTTAAAAACTACTAATGGCCACATACCCCGGCCGATTTCATGGGTAAAAAATAATCCAAGGATCAGCCATAGATTCGGGACAAATGCAGCACCAATCAGAGGTAGCCCGATAAAAACAACCGGAATCCATAGAGATCTAAAACCATTTCTTATCCGGGCAGAAAGTTTGGCGCCAAGGGCTGTCAGCAAAGCGATGCCAATCCAGACACTACCCATCCACTCTGGTTTTCCTCCAGCATCACGTAAGACAATTTGCCAAAACATGTTAAAGGGCATGACAGCGGCAGCAACAACAGCATAAATAACTACCACCCGTTTGAGTATTCGGTTTTTGATCATTATTTTGATCATTGACCAAACTCCGGGAACGGAAGTTACCTGCCAACGTTTTGGTCTTTCGGGAATGTGGCGGCTTAAAAACCAAATCAACATCAGCGCCACAAACGATGAAAGACCGGCCAATATCCAAGGCCAGCTTAAACCATATTTCGAGCCAATAAAAGCTCCGGATAAAGCAGCTGGAATGGTGGCCATTTTGGCCCAAGTTTGGGCTTTGGCAGAAGTAACGCGGGTTACTTTCTCACTGGTGTGATTTCTCAGCCAGCTTTCTAGGGCCTCGGAAATCAGGGCATGACCAATGGCACTGGTACCCTCGGCCACGGCGAACATAGCAAAGGTATGGTTTAGTCCGTAGACGAGCATCCCCGTACCCCAAAAAAACAAGCCGAATAGGTAAACTTTTTTCTGACCAATTTTGTCGGCCAAGTTTCCGGTGAAGGGGTCAAAGAGGGTGGAAACGGACATGAAAACCACATTGAGAAGGTTGGCCTGAAGGAGAGTTAGGCCGGCAGCAGTCAGAAAGATGACATAGGTGCCAAAAAACCAAGCGCTTGAGGCTTGTTCCAGTACCTTAGCCAAGACGAAAACTGTTTCGATTTTGGGTTTCATTCTTCCTCCTTTTTAATTGTTAACGAACCGACTCGTAAGACTCCCAGAATTTATTTCTTGTTGAGTCGGTTAAACTTCCGAAAAAGAGGAAAATACAAAAAAAGCCTCCTTTCGGAGGCTTATCTGATTCAAAAATATTGGTTAGACAAAACCTCCGTTCTCCACTGGAGTGGTAGAGACCAAAATGTCTCCACCGTTTTTGCAGGCGCAAAGACTAAAGCATTGATAACTGAAACTACGTTTCATATTGGGAGAGATTATAAATCCGATGATATACAAAAAGCAAGGACTTATTCGACGAAAGTTAAGGCAAAACCACGAGCGTTACCCCGGCCGGTACGGCCGATACGATGAATATAATCATCATAATTGTTGGGTTGGTCGTAATTAATGACATGGGTAATATCGGCAATATCGAGACCTCTGGCAGCCACATCAGTGGCTACTAAAATATTAAAAACATTTTCCCGATACATTTTTATTACCTGGGTTCGCTTATTTTGAGGCTTGCCGCCATGTAAACTTTGGGCCTTAAATCCTTTGGCGGAAAGCGAAATTGATAATTTTTCCACCATCCGTTGGGTGGCTCCGAAAATTAAAACCTTTTTAAATTCGGGTAAGGCCATCATTTCCTGAAGTTTTTGCTCCTTAAGGGCGCGGGAAACCCGAACAATGTCCTGCTCGATATGAGCGGCTGACGATTGAGTCTTGATAGATAGTTTTACTGGATTTTGTAAAAATGTGCCGATTAGGGATTCAATTTTTCTATCAACAGTGGCTGAGAAAAATAAGGTTTGTCGGGATTTGGGAATTTGATTAGTTATAAATTTAATATCATGAATAAATCCCATATCCAGCATCCGGTCAACTTCATCGAGAACCAAAACAGTCATTCTAGAAAAATCAATAACATGGCGGGAGTTTAGATCCTTAATCCGGCCGGGGGTGCCGACAATAATGTGGGGACCGCGCTTAATATCAATAATTTGTTCCCGTAGATGGGCACCACCAATGGCCAAAGCCAAGTAAACCAAAAGTCCAGGGGTAAGAGAACGAATATCCTGCTTAATCTGCATGGCTAATTCCCGGGTGGGGGCCATAATTAATATCCGCTCGGAAGGATTTTTTAAAATCCGATTAATAAGAGGGATAGCAAAGGCGGCGGTTTTTCCGGTACCGGTATCAGCAATACCCAAAACATCCCGTTTTTTTAAAATGGGAATAATGGCCTGATCCTGAATTGAGGTGGGAGAGATAAATCCTTTAGTTTTAATGTTGGCCAAAAGGGTGGGATGTAAATTAAAGTCAGCAAAAGAATTGACGGTGGCCAGGTCTTCAATTTTTTTGAAGTCAGAAGCAGCCTTAACAAAGAGAGACGGGTTAATTTTCTGAGCACTAAAATGGGAACGACGAAAATTATTAGTCGGCCGATGAGATCTAAAACCACCAGAATATTGACGGTACATATTTAATTAATTTTAGAAAGCCCTAAAAGTTAATTAAAAAGTACCTTGGTACTTAAAGAGGGCGAAAGGTTGTGCCTTAACTAAAATCAGACTGTAGTCTAACACAGTATTATAATAAATACCATGGATTTGTATTTAAGGGTGCGCAAAATAATTCAAAACCTGCCCAGGAAAGAAGATAAAAAAGAGAGGGCGTGGGTGCAAAAATACTTGGGAAGTGATAAACCAACCAGATGTATCAAAACCGGCGAGATAAAGAAGGTGGCCAAAAAATTTTTGAAGGAAAATGATTTATCAGAAGCAGAGTTTTTTGAATTGATAGACATTTTGTATTCGAGAGCCAAAACTTTTGAAGAAGTTGATTTGGCGACTAAATTTATCGGAATAAGAAAGGATTATAGAGAAAAAATAAAACTGGAAAGTTTGGGCCAATGGCTAACATATACCTGCGGCTGGGCAGAATGCGACACTTTATGCCAATCAAATTTTGCGGTTGAGGAAATACTGGGAAGATGGAATGAGTGGAAAAAGTTTTTACTGAAACTTAATATAAGCAAAAATATTCAACAGAGACGGGCTAGTTTGGTATTACTATGCAAAGCCTTACGGCAATCCGACGATAAAAGAATAGTTGAGTTGGCCATAAAGCAGGTAGAAAGTCTAAAATCAGAAAAAGAAATTTTAGTTACTAAAGCCGTTTCCTGGATACTCAGGTCCATGTATAAAAATCACAAAGAAAAATTGGCGGAATATTTAAATGAAAATAAAGACAGTTTGCCTAAAATTGCATACCGAGAAGCAATGACTAAAGTTTTAACGGGTAAAAAAGGTGTAAACAGGGTAAAATAACTAAATGAAAAGAATTACAGTTAAAATTGCCGGGCCGGCGGGGATGGGAATAAAGAGTGCCGGGCTGTTGTTGGCTAAAATTGTAACTGAGGCGGGGTACTATTTTGCTGATTATTCGGAATATCCGTCACTAATTCGCGGGGGGCATAATACTTATCAAATCACCGTTAGTCCAAAAGAGGTGTTTATGGCCGATAAGAAAGCGAATTTGCTGATTGCTTTATCCCCGGGACATGAAGAAGATGGAAAAAATTTACTCAAGATTCCCCTATCGACAATGACGATGCAGTTGGGAGGACAAATATACGCTAATACCATCAGTATCGGTGCTATTTGCTGGATTTTGGATTTAAACCGAGAAAATGCTAAAAACATAGTAACCGGTTACTATGGTGATGATCCTAAAAATCCAGAGGCTTTTGAAATTGGCTGGGGATGGGCCGGTACAAATGCTAAAAAAAATGAAATCGATAAAGTAAAAGATAATGGAGACAAGGGGTCAATAATGGATGGAAACGAGGCTTTTGGTTGGGGACTTTTTAGGGGTGGTTGTAATTTTTTTGCCGCTTACCCAATGACTCCCGCAACCGGGGTGTTGCATTTTTTGGCTAAAAACCAGGACAAATTTGGGATAAAAGTAGTTCATCCTGAAGACGAAATTGCGGTAGCCAATGAAGCCACCGGAGCTTCAATTGCCGGAGCTTCCGCGGCTGTGGCCACATCGGGTGGAGGGTTTGCTTTAATG